>CETH01134638.1_pt1 | contig 12853 bp, 10 predicted proteins | sample 361461 | NCBI WGS metagenome assembly CETH01 (sample SAMEA2622695, study PRJEB7988) | marine metagenome | isolation source: saline water (ENVO:00002010), including
TCACCGCTCTAGCCACACCCGGACTTGACGCCAACATGGCAGTCATGGGCACTGGCCAGGGATGGAACGGAGCTAGCGGGGCAATCAGCTTCCTGGACAACGGAGACGTGCCAGCAGCTGGTTTCTGCATCGGAGAGTTCTCTCACGACGCAAGCGACGACTCAGTCTCGTACGACTGTGCAAGAAACTGGGACCCAGTCAATGGCATAACAACTGCCTGATTGGATAACGTAAAGCAGTGCGGCGGGCAAGTCCCGCCGCACTGCCCCAACAATTATTTCGCATGATGGACGGGTTAGTGTAGTAGCATGCTGCACGAAGCCCGGAAACAATTCTCCGACCTGCCCAGGGGCACTCAGAGACTAGTCATCGCAGCTGTGCTTTTCATCGACGCCAACTACTTGGGCACTCTGAACGGACTAGGGTTCCTAAATATCCTTGACAAGGCACTGGGAGGGGGCCTCCCCAATGACATGGTTTGGCTCCTGCAATTGGTCGAGTCGATAGCGGCGGGCTTCGTCGTAGTCAAGGTCCTCTTCGACGATGTCCCCAGCGGTATTCCGAGGACAGCCGCAATACTGCTTTCCCCCTTCTTCATGGTCGCTGTGACCTTCTTCTCTCTGGACATCCTCCTACAGGGCCTTGGCGAAGACGCTTCATTCACCCTCGATCTCGTCTCGATTTCAACAGGTACTTTGACATGGTCCTCTACATATCTGGCAATAGCGATAGGACTGACTCTAACATACAAGGTCCAGAGGTATGGGAACTTCGCCCAATCAGAGCTTTTCATGATTGGAATGTACCTCTCGATGATCATGATATGGACTGATTACTTCTTTCCCATGTCAAACCTCTCCACTACTAAGGATGGGGTACTGACTTGGTCTGTTCTTCTATTCACCCTAGTCGCGGCCTTCGTTCTCACAGGCATAGCCGGTATCATCATCGATAGACTCGTTTACAAGGGATTCCGCAAGACCAACACAAGTCCACAAGTGATGATGATAGCATCATTGGGGGTTGCTCTCATACTCAGAGCACTCACCTACCTCAGGTTCGGGGCTAGCAGGAACATGTTCGAGCCAGAGGGCGACTGGAGGATGCCGAATCTAAGATGGGAGATTCCGACCACCAAGCTACGCTTCAACCTAGGAGAGAGGACGCTGGAAGATGACAGGACATACACGCACTTCAACTGCGAGCAGACCGGAATCGATGAGGCAACAGGGGAGCCAATCCTCTCCCGAATCGTCAGCGATACCTCGAAACCCGCCTTGGAGCTTTACGACACCACGACAGATTGCGTCACCCAAGCAACCACCAACTACGCATATTACAAGGGAGCAGTGCCAGTAGTCATCTTCTCGGCAGTACTGCTACTCTTGCTCCTGCTTAACAAGACTAGACTGGGAAGGAGAATGAGGGCCGTTGCTGACAACCCAGAGCTGGCTGCCAGTAGCGGCATCAATGTCGAGAGGGTACACCTGACCAGCGCCTTCCTTTCCGCGGGACTTTCTGGTATGGGCGGGGCGATTTTCGCATTGACCCTGAGGTTCAACCCCGAGACCGCATTCACACTGCTGCTTCCCTCCTTCGCAATCATCGTCCTAGGAACCATAGGCTCCGTTCCAGGGGCGATCGTTGGCTCCCTAATCGTGGGTTTCGTAAGGGCGTTATCTTCACCTGTCCTGATAGGAATAGGAATGCCCCTGGGGCGATCAAACTACTCCGCCCTTGACGGAGTGATGCCATACATTTTCCTCGTCGCCATCCTGATGATCATGCCAGAGGGAATAGGCGACGCATATGAGAAATGGAAGATTGAGAGGCTCAGAAAGCGAAAGGAAGAGGACTCGGACAAGACGCAGAAGATAGCGGCAGCTCTAGCAATTATGCCCACCGGGATTTTCGGCCTCCACCATTGGTGGTCGAACCGCACCCATAGAATGCAGAGCTTCTCTGCCGCCGTCATCGCTGCCTACGTATTCCACAGACTCAGTGACTTCGTTGGAAGGAACTCCTTCGCGGACGGGGCTTGCGCCGACTCCTGCGCATCCAGTGAATTCTCGGAAACCAACCTGGCTGTTCTGACAGGTAGGAACGATGGAACACTCCTCCTCGAAGACTCGCCCCTAACTGAGGAAGATCTGCTGGGGCAAAGAAGCCCCCCAAGCGAACTCTCTCCATTCGAGGCAGAGCAATGGGTTGTTGACACTGTTGCATCTATGCATGAGTCGTGGTTCAACATGATGAACTTCGAGATAGGACTAGTCAACTTCATCGTAGATGCGGGCGACTTGATTTGGCCCAACGCAATTTTCGCTTTGTGGGTGTATTCAATCTATGAGGGCATAGGCATACTGTCGGAGTCAGAATCAGGGAATAAGCACATCCAAAACGCATCGAAAAAACTCCAATCACTCCGCTCCTCTTTTTCAGAGTCAATCTCTTCAATAAAGCTACAGATACTGAGTAAATGGTCAGAATTCGACAGAAGCCACACTATCGTGGTGAACAGGGTTACAGAACAACTTCGAGGGGCATCAGCGGCTTCCAGAGAAAAGATATCCTCGACTACTTCCTCCGCTTCGTCCAACGTCCTATCCGTTATCACAAGAGGGTCCCCCGGTAGTAAAAGGAAACTCGAGATGTATGGCAGAGAGAGCCCAATGGGATCATGGATATTCTTCACTGTAATTATGGCCATACTACTACTCTTCCTCCTGTGGCTCCCAATAGCCGAGTCCGATGACTTCAGGTGGAAGAAGGTACTTCAGGTGTCCAACGTCCTAGTGTCATTGGCTATCTTCATACTGATGGCATTCTCTCTAAACCTGCACACGGGATACACGGGAATGGTCAACTTCGGAGTCATCTTCTTCGTTGGAATAGGGACCATCACTGTGGGGATACTAACTGCGCCCCAGGAACTGCACGGATATGGATGGGGCATACTGCCAGCCACAATTATGGGGGTGGCACTAGCCGCGTTTTTGGGCTGGGCATTGGCATATCCGACGGCTAGGCTCAGAACGGACTACTTCGCAATCGTCACAATCTCCCTGGGCGAGATAGTCAGGGTCCTACTTGCGGGAGAGCCCCTGCTGAGGGTCGGTGCCGTTGGCTCAGCTATCGGGATATCGGCCTACCCACTACCGTTGGAGAACTGGTGGTTCTGCGGCTCCGAGAAGTCAGGACCCGACTCCCAATGGGCCAGCCCAGATGCCTGCAGAGACGACACATCACTAATCGACACCCCCGCAAATCAAGTCGCAGAACTACTGAACCTCGGTGAACCAGCACCCTACCTATTCATCCTGATGATAATTTCACTTATCGTGGTCGCCGTAGTCTGGAAGCTGCTTTCCAACCTTCTTTCATCTCCCTGGGGCAGGGTCCTGAAGGCCATCAGAGAGGACGAGGAAGTCGCTCAGCACCACGGACACAATATACTAACTCACAAGGCAGCAAGCCTCGCCCTCGGGGCCGCAATTGCAGCTCTCGCAGGAGCTATTTGGGCTTGGAAACTAACAGGCTTCGAACCAACATTCATGTCCCCCGCCCGCTCTACCTTCCTTGTCTGGGCGGCATTCATCATCGGAGGAACTTCCAACAACAGGGGGATGGTGGTTGGAGCGTTCATCATCGTGCTGATGGAGTTCGTCTTCAATGTACTAGTGGCAGGACAGGGCTCCCCAGACCTTCCGCTGCACACCACCGCATCGAGGATCGACTCTCTCTTCGAATGGACCTTCACGAATCAGTGGGAGGCAGCCAAGATATTTGCCACAGTGATGGTAGTCGGGTTAGTCGTACGCTCTGAGAGACTTTTGGATATCGGGGCCTCCGGTGCAGCAATTTTCGCCTTCGGAGCCATCGCTCTAGGAGAGAGGTCAATCGAAGAGTCATTCTTCAGCGGAGTGGTGAGCGCTGACATGCTTTACGTCAAACTGATGCTAATTGGATGCTTGATGTTGTTCTCTCTCAAGTTCAACTCCAAGGGCCTCCTCCCAGAGGTCCCTGTCCGGCCCGAGAGGCCTTCTGGAGGTGCTACCAGTGAATGAGCCGGTACTAAGGGTCGAACAACTCCGGAAGGAGTTCGGTGGTCTAGTGGCTGTGAAGGAGGTCTCCTTTACGGTCGGAGAAGGAGAGTTCGTCGGCCTAATCGGTCCGAACGGGTGCGGCAAGTCAACTACCTTCAACTGCATCAGCGGCCTTCTCGACCAGACATCAGGAAGAATCGAGATGTTCGGGAAAGACATCTCCGATCTAAGGCCCGACCAGATTCAGAATTTGGGGATGACTAGGACCTTCCAGCACACAAATCTATGGCGTCAGATGACTGTAATAGAGAACCTAATGGTCCCTCCCAGAAAGCAATTCGGATCATCGATGACAGAACTCATGAGGTCCTTGCTTATTCCATCCAATCCAGCTGAAGAGGAGAGGCTCTCAAATGCATACGACGTCCTAGATCAGCTGGAGGTCCCCCATATGGCACACAACCTCACCAGCGAGCTGTCCGGAGGCCAGAGTAAACTGGTTGACATAGGGCGGTCCATGATGGGGGATCCGAAGCTCCTTCTCCTCGATGAGCCAGTAGCCGGAGTCGCCGGACCGCTAGCGATGAAGATTTTCAACAATCTCAGGAACCTCGTAGACGAGACGGGAATCTCGGTATTGATTATAGAGCACAACATGGACTTCATTCTCAGGCAGGGTGTAGACAGAATCGTCGTCATGAACGAGGGCGAGGTCCTGATGCAAGGAACTCCTGATGAGGTCCGGGCAAATAAGGAAGTTATCGAGGCGTATCTTGGAGCAGCGGGTGCTCCATTGGAGGGTGAGGAATGACCAGGGTTCTCGAAATCAGCAACCTAGAGGGCGGCTACGGGGCTGTCCAAATCCTCTATGGAATAGACATGCATGTAGATGAGGGCGAGTTTGTCACCATAATAGGCCCCAACGGATGCGGCAAGTCGACACTGATCAAGACAATCTTCGGAATCGCCACATATTACTCGGGCGAAGTCTCGTACAGGGGAACTAACGTCTCAGGATGGAGGACGGACCAATTGGTGAATCAGGGAATAGCTTACGTCCCTCAAGTCGACAACGTGTTCCCTTCCCTCTCCGTCCAGGAGAACCTGCAGATGGGAGGTAACAGCCTCCCAAGTGCATTACTCAATGAAAGGATCGAAAGGGCGTTGGAAATGTTCCCTGACCTCAAGGGCAGGGTGCATGACCTAGCAGCATCATTGTCAGGAGGGGAGAGGCAGATGTTGGCAATATCCAGAGCTCTGATTTCGGATCCCAAGTTCCTGCTTCTGGACGAGCCCACAGCGGCCCTATCGCCTCTGTACCAGCAGCAGATAATCGAACGCATCGACTCATTGAGGGAACAAGGAATTACTGTTCTAATAGTGGAGCAGAACGCCAGGCTCTCACTAGCTAGGTCGGACAGGGGGTACATCGTCTCAAACGGAAAGATAGTGCATACCGGGGATGCCAAAACGATTCTTACCGACCCAGAGATAGGAGAGTACTTCCTAGGCTCCACGGGACACTAGCTCCGAAGCCATTGCACCGAGCAGTGGCAAGCACTCCTTCATCCTATGACCATCATTTATCTCCACCAATTCAACAAGATCGCTGCCCCCCTCCACCTTCCTAGAAACATCGATCGAAACGACGTCATCTAGTATGCCGTGAACGATAGTCGTCATGTGCCTCGGCTCTGGCCAAGACATCCTTTCTGCAGCCTCCATGAAACTCCAGCCCAGTTCTATGTCCAACTCAAACCCTCGGTATCTCCTAACTCTAGACTCCCTCCATTCAGACAGCTCTTGCTTAGTCAGCCCCTCCCAGCTCTCAGCAAGCCCGAATGCGGGAGCGATGAGGAGGAGCCGGAAGTTAGAATCGCCTCTCAGATAAGATGCATTGGCCGCAGCCAATCCACCCATAGAAGAACCGACTACAAGGTCATATTCCGATTCGTCAATCCTCCTAAGCAGGACTTCTGTTTGCTTCTCTATGTCCCAACCTAGCTCTGACATCACAGGAGCAGTCACATCCCATCCCAAAACCTCCCTCATGAATGTCGGCTTAGACCCAGATGGCCCCCCTTCGAATCCATGTGCGAAAAGAACCCGCATCATTAATCGCCCATCTACCTCATTCTAGTCAAATTCTAGACCCAACAGCTCAAACTCAGCAAGAGGGCAGCGCGTCATCGAGGCATGATCCATGATCCGAATGTGAATTTCAGCTACAACGTGCACGGTCGCTTGAAACAAATGACCAGCATGGACGTTATTGTCATCATCAGACCAGCAGCAGTGTATGTGGGTAAACGCATCCCCATTCTCCGTTCGAGCAATATTGCCCGAAAGACTCACCAATTCTGAGGGGGGGTCCAAAGGCCGTCTTTGGTAAACGCCCTCCTCGTTCATGTATCCATATTGATTGTCACGAGTCCGACCAATACCGCTCGTGATGGCAGCCGCATCAAATCCCAGGTCATCTGCCAACTCTCTCAGTGCTGCGTGAATCTCTTCCCCGGGGTCTATCCTGACAAGGATGTCACTCCCTGAACGTGTGTGCTCCATGGCACACCCTATGAACTCACCAATTTCAACCTCTCTCAAGGCATCCATGATTTCGGCAAATAACACAAAATTATTCAGTGGAAGCAACAAACCATCCTAAATCACGCCGCTCCTGTCATTTCCTTCCATCGGAAGCAAGGGGGTGCTAGAATTCTTCCATTTTGGTTATAGACCGTGACATCACGGCATCAAAGCCCGACGGTGAAAAACATGACAATGGCGGTGCACGACGCTTCTTCCAGATGGAGGACATTCCTCAATCAGGCCAAGGAGAAAGAGATCACTTTGCTTCTCTCCAAGCAGACTCAGACCCCGGTCATAGAGGTGTCCTTCCACGACCTCACAGGTTTTGATCCTGACTTCGCTGAGGACATACTAAACGAGCCAAGACAAATTCTCGGAAGCGGGAGCGCAACACTTAGCGACATATGCAAGGAGAGAGGAGTCGACCTAGATGCGATGGTGAGGGTCACTGATCTCCCAAGGGATAGTCGTAGACCATTGAGGGAAATCGGCAGCTCTGATATTGAGAAACTAAGGAGCGTGGAGGTTTCTGTGACAAAGGTCTCCGAATTGAAACCCAGAATTCACCGAGCGGTTTTCCTCTGCCAGAAGTGTGGTTGCACTATAGAGGTAGACCAGAAGAACGAGAGAGAGCTAGAAGAGCCTCTTGAATGCCCCCAGGAAACTGGTTGCGGTTCTTCGTCAAGGGAAACAAGATTCAAACTCGTCATGAACATTTCCAGAATGATAAACAATCAGTGGTTGGAGGTCCAGGAACTACCGGAGAACGTACCCAGTGGCGCACAGCCCAGGAGAGGAATCACACTCGTTGAGGGTGACCTAGTTAACAAACACCTTCCAGGAGAGAGAATCACTGCAAATGTGATACCAGTAGTACACAGTGAGGTGAAGAACAGAAAGAAGACCCCAATGTTCGACATTATCTACCACCTGGTAAGCTCGGAGCACGAGAGCATTCCATTCACTGAGATAAAAATTAGCGAGGAAGAGAGGGAGGTGATCATGGAAGTGTCACAGAGGGATGACCTCGTTACCTTGATGCAGAGGTCAATTGCCCCCTCAATTTTCGCTACTAGGGTTATGAATCATGTCAAGAGATCATTGGCGCTGCAGCTATTTGGTGGGGTCAGGAGATCTACTTCGGATAAGAGCCATCTAAGGGGCGACATCCACATTCTCCTAATGGGCGACCCAGGAGTTGCAAAATCTCAACTTCTTTCCTACATGTCAAATTTGGCCCCTAGGGGTAAGCTCGCCTCCGGAGGAGGAGTCACAGGAGCCGGACTAACCGCTGCTGCTGTTAAGGACGCTTTTGGGGACGGGAGGTTCGCCTTGGAAGCAGGCGTCCTCCCCCTCTCCGACAAGGGATTGGCAGCAATCGACGAGTTTGATAAGATAACCAAGGAAGATAGGAGTGCAATACATCCTGCAATGGAGCAGCAGCAGATCCACGTGGCCAAGGGAGGCATAACAGCCACACTCCCTGCGAGATGCGCCGTCCTGGCTGCCGCGAACCCCAAGGAAGGCCGATTCTCAAGGAGGGGCCCAAATCAAAGCGTCCTCAGGATGTATGAGGAAACTGGACTCCCCGCGCCTCTAGCATCAAGATTTGACATCATCTGGATGATCAGGGACGAAGTAAAGGCGGAGGATGACGCGAGGATAGCAAAGCACATATTGGACACTAGAACAAGTGCGATGAGTGAGATAAAACTAGAGGAATCAATGGAAATAGACCCATCAGAGCCAGATAAGGATCAGGTGTACTCCACTGGAGTGGACGGCCACGAACACCTTACTCTTGATTTCCTGAGGAAATACGTCGCCTACGCAAAGAGACACGTCCATCCCGACCTAGACGACGATGCAAAGACCGCAATTCACGAGTACTACATCAGTGAGAGGCAGTCATATGGTAGGGAAGATGGCTCCGATGAGGCCCCAGTACCAGTCACTGCTAGGGCCCTTGAGGCACTAATCCGTCTTACAGAGGCACACGCTAGGATGCATCTCAGACAGGTCGCCAACAAGCTAGATGCAACTGTTGCTCTGGCGGTTTTCAGGCATTGGAGAGACGAATCGGGAATAGAGGACGACTCTGAACTCTATTCGGGGGTACCTCATCGACAGAGGAACGCTAACACCGTTATCAGGCAAGTTGTCAGGGACATTTGTCAGGAAACCGATGGCACCGCAGAACTCACTGACATCCTAAACCGATGCAGATCGAGAAACCTCACCGAACAGACAGTCGAAGAGGCACTATCGAAGATGAGGATGTCAGGAGAATTGTTTATGCCTAGGAACGACACCTACTCCTTCGCCCGCTGACCCTATGAGCAATAGCCCGTTCCGCTGATACGATGGAGCCCATAGGTGACGTACACTCGCCCTCCAGTTTAGATCCGACCGCCCTTGGATTCATGTGTGGCCTTGAGATTCATCAGCAACTAGCCACGGGCAAGCTGCACTCTAGAATGCCAAGCGAGCTCTACGAGTACGGTATAGGAGACGTCCCCTCGGAGTGGTCTATTTCCAAGAGAAAACTCAGGGCCTCCCAGGGAGAGGGCGGCAGAATCGACGTTGCAGCTAGGTTCGAGCAAAGGAGGAACAGAACCTTCGTTTACATCCAGTCCCCAAACTCGGGCCTAATCGAGTTGGACGAGGCGCCTCCATTGGTGCATGATGAGGACGCTGTCGAAGTAGTCTTGGCCATCTCTGCAATGATGGGCGCCAAACCGGTTCCAGCTATGCAGGCAATGCGTAAGACAGTGGTCGACGGCTCCAATACCAGCGGTTTCCAGAGAACGACCCTAGTATCCACTAACGGGACCATAGCCACACCATCAGGAGACGTCGGGATAGCAGTGGTTTGCTTGGAGGAAGACTCCGCCAGAAAACTCGATTCTGACGTCACACCAAATGGCGAGGTAGTAACTTACACGCTTGACAGACTAGGCGTCCCCCTCGTAGAGATCGCAACCGAACCAGATATCATTTCCCCGGAGCATGCCAAGGAGACCGCATTCGCCCTAGGGACACTTCTGCGGGACACTAGGAGAGTGAGGAGGGGACTTGGATCAATCAGGCAGGATCTGAATGTTAGCATTGCATGCGGCGATAGGGTGGAGATCAAGGGCTGCCAGGATCTTGAGTGGATTCCCAAGATAATCCGACTCGAGATGGCCAGACAGCTACACATGTACAGACTGGCAAACGAACTGAGGGGTGAATTAGGACTGCCTCTACTGCCTCCGGACAGGAGGAAAACAGAGAGGCCAGTGGAGAGCAGAGTTGCTCTAGCCGCTCAATCAAAAATTCCATTGGAAATACACGATGTTTCTAATCGCCTCTCTGGATGTGACTCAAGGAGGGTAACCGACTCCTTAGAGAGGGGGGACAAGACCCTATGCGTTGCACTTCCCGGCTTCTCAGGAAAGCTGGGATCGAAGAAGGAGGACTCTGATGGCGCACAGCCCCCTCGTCTAGGCAGAGAGCTAGCAAGCGCTGCAAAACTTGCAGGAGTAGCCGGCATCTTCCATTCAGACGAACTTCCTGCGTATGGAATCGGACAGGAAGAAGTCGACTCAATCATTCAAGACCTGTCACTTTCCGACTCTGATGCCTTCGCAATCTGCGTAGGCCCCCAGTGGCAAGCCGAATTGGCCTTGGAGTCAGTCGTTAGCAGAGCTAGGATGGCCTATCATCGAATTCCCCAAGAAGTACGGAACGTGGTAATTAGGAAGGGCCAGCCTGAGGACGGAACAACCACTGCCATGCGCCCTCTCCCCGGTGGAGCCAGAATGTACCCAGAGACAGATATACCGGTACTGGACATCACTTCTCAGAAATGGGATGACATCTGTGAAAACCTCCCCCTAACCTCGATCCAAAGAGAAGAGAGGATCGGGTCTTACGATATCTCTACCAACCAAATAGAGTCAATTCTGAACAACGAGTTGGACGACTTATTAGTCGAGGGGGTAGAAGGGAAACTCAAGATTCCAGCAAAGGCATGGGCTAGTGCTTTACTGGAGTTCGGAACGGCGAAGATTCGCGCACTGGAGGTTGCCATCCACTTAAGGGAGAATGGAGTCATGACAAGAGAGGGGGTTGCCCCCCTCGTCGAAGAATCCCAATCCGAAGATACGGAGTACCTCTTGGAGTGGATGGCCTCCGAGGCCTCATCGAGGGGCTTCACCCCCGCCGGAGACGGTGAAGTGGAAATTGCTGTGGACGAGGTTCTGAAGGAGCGAGAGGAATTCATCAGGGAGAGAGGGCAAGGAGCAATAGGTCCGCTCATGGGTTTAGTTATGGGCAAGCTGGGCGGTTCAGCTGATGGGAAAGTCGTCAGCAAGATCCTAAGGGAGAAGATATTAGAAATGATTGATTAGAGTTATTATTATTCTATTTTTAAATTATTAGTATAGTTAAATTACCTTCTTATCCCACCCATTTTTCCATGTCCGACTTAGTAGCCCTGGTAATCCTTTTTTTGATAATCACATTTGTAGGTGGAGCGGGTAGGTATGATGAGAACAGACTCAAATCCCTTTCAGTCGCTTGGGTTATTTTCCTACTAGTCACATTCCCTACTTTGAGCACCGAGTGGGCTAGGATGACGTCGGAGTTGGTAGATGATGAGGACGACCCCCATTTCGGACTACCTGACATTTGGGAAGATAAGCAGGTAGTATGCTTCAACTTCCCACAGGGAAGCGCCCCGGAAGGTTATGAAGGTGGAAGACACCACATAGACAGCGACGGCACGAAATTCTTCACCGACTCCAACTGGAATGGCTCAGGGGCCTGTGTCGGTGGATTCTCAGGATTCGAGATCGGAATCAAACTTCTGGATGAGGCAGTGTTCGTGTCAGGAGGCGACTTCACCTACAACTCAACTCAATTCTCATTCGGATTGCAGATTGACTCAATAGGTGGAATCGCGCCATGCGATGCAGCCGCTTGCCCAGAAGATTTCTCATCAGGAGCATACTGGGGCCTTTACCACAATGGGCAGATGTCGTTGGTTGGAATAAGTGACCTACCTTTGGAAGATGATAGCGTAATAACTTGGACAATAGAGACGTGGTGAGGTCATGAGAAGCAAAATCATGATTAGATGGCCCCTCCCATCTGTGTGAGGGTGCCACCATGTTAGACGCGCATGCAGTGACTTTGTCTCCCATTGAGACCTTCATCCTGAACGTCTCCCTTCTAGCCATAATTGGGTGGTCTATGTGGAAGGCTGAGAAGTCTCTTTCCCCTGGTAGCGATGCCATGATTCTTGCCTTGCTTGGGGCATTCGCAGTTTCAGGAAGGGTGCTTCTTGACCCTCTCCCCAATGTACAGCCAGTCACGGTAATCATCTTGCTAGCAGGAATTCACTACGGCGCCGCTCGTTCTACGGTTCTCGCAACCTCAGTCGCTCTAGTTTCGAACATATTCCTCGGTCATGGAATTTGGACACTGTACCAAGCAGCCGCCTGGTCATTGGTGGGGATATCGGGCTCCTTGCTTTCCAAGAGTCTGTACTTCTCCGGATCTCTCGCCATCTCCAGGGTCGCCGCTTTCTCGGTGGCCGCTGCATTCCTGTTTGATTGGGTAGTCTCTCTCAGCGCACTCCACTCATTCGGGATTGACATGCTGCCTGTGTACATAATCTCAGGAATCCCATTCGACATATTACATGCGACCGGGAACGTGTTCTTCGTAGCATGGCTCTCAACCCCTTTGTCAGAGGTGATGTCCCGACACAATTCGAGAAGAACGGTGGTGAGGGAGACTGTCGCGCTCAGATCCTGAACTGACCATGGTCCTGGTCACAAGAGCCGATCTTAACCTATCGAAGGGCAAGCTAGCAGCGCAGTGCGGTCATGCCGTGAGTGAGTGCGTCCTGAAGGCTAACTCCAGAGAGCCAGAGCTACTGAGCAGATACCTCACAGGAGGGGCTCGGAAGATAGTGGTGGCAGCCCCTCACTTGGAGTCCCTTAGGAGGATATACGGAGAAGCCGCCGAGAGCGGTTTGATAGCGCATATGGTCAAGGACGCAGGCCACACCGAGATTCCAGCGGGCACGGTTACGGTTGTAGGGATAGGGCCGGGCCCCAGGGGTCCCATAGACTCGATTACTAGCAGCCTGCCGCTAGTCAAGTAGGAACAGAAAGAAGTTTGAGATTCGGCGGGACTGGGAGTGAACCCCCCAGCCCGCCTTACGT
>CETH01109785.1_pt1 | contig 12849 bp, 9 predicted proteins | sample 361461 | NCBI WGS metagenome assembly CETH01 (sample SAMEA2622695, study PRJEB7988) | marine metagenome | isolation source: saline water (ENVO:00002010), including
ACTCTCAGGTATTAATTCAAAAAATTTTATTAAGAAAATACCTGGCTAAGACCAATTAATAGAACAACAGCAATTATTATTCCGTAATATATCTGGTATCCTCTAACCGAAAAAGGTAATTTCTTTTTTGATCTTGTAGAATCTTTTCTTATTTGTTTCGATATTTTCATTTTCTCTCAATACACATAGCAACACCCATTCCTCCACCTATACATAATGTTGCCAAACCTTTTTTAACATCTCTTTTCATCATTTCATGAATCAAAGTAACAAAAACCCTTGTACCAGATGCGCCTATTGGATGTCCAAGCGCTATAGCGCCGCCATTAACATTTACTTTTTCCATTGGTAATGAAAGCTCTTTAATTACAGCACAGCTTTGAGCGGCAAAAGCTTCGTTTGCCTCAATTAAATCAAGATCTTTAGATTTCCATCCTGCAACTTCTAGAGCTTTTTTTGATGACGGGATTGGACCAGTACCCATTATAGATGGATCAACACCACATGAGGCCCATGATTTAATCTCGGCTAAAGGCTTAATCCCTCTTTTCTCGGCTTCCTCTTTTGACATTAATACTACTGCAGCTGCTCCATCATTAATACCAGACGCATTACCAGCTGTAACAGTGCCATCTTTTTGAAAAGCGGTTTTTAATCTTTGCAAAGCTTCCATTGAAATACCTTCACGTGGATGTTCATCTTTCTGAAAAATAGTTTTACCTTTTTTAAGGTCTATAGAAAAAGGTATAATTTCATTATCAAATTTATTTTCTTTTTGTGCTTTTAAAGCTTTTGTTTGAGACTCAAAAGCAAATTTATCTTGATCTTTTCTTGTAACCTGAAATTGTTGTGCAACATTTTCTGCTGTGATTCCCATATGATAACCATTAAAAGCATCCCACAAGCCATCTTTAATCATAGAGTCAATTAATTCTGTATCTCCTAATTTTTTACCATTTCTTAAATGTATTACATGTGGAGATTGAGACATACTTTCTTGCCCACCAGCAACAATTATATTTGAATTATTAGAAAGAATAGAATGAAAGCCTGAAGCAATAGATCTTAATCCGGAGCCACAAACTTGATTAACAACATAAGAGGGAGTCTCTTTTGGTATTCCTGAATCAATAGAAGCTTGTCTCGCTGGATTTTGTCCAGCTCCACCAGTGAGCACCTGACCCATAATTACCTCATTTATATCAGATGGTTTTAAATTCGATTTTTTAACAGCATTAGAGATTACAGCTGACCCAAGTTTATGAGCCGAAACATTCTTAAGTGTTCCGCCCAAAGATCCAATAGCTGTCCTTACGGCTGAGGTTATAACTACAGTTTTTTTATCTGACATTTTTAAACTAATTACATTCAAATTTGGTTGATATCAATGCTTTATAAAAACCCTTTAAAGTTGGTGATTTCTTTGATACTTCAATTCATTATGGTCCCATAGCTCAATTGGATTAGAGCGTCTCGCTACGGACGAGAAGGTTGAGGGTTCAAATCCTTCTGGGACCTCCAAGATTAACAAATTTAGGAGATAATTAAAATTGAAAAAAATTGTAATCATAGACACCCAAAGCAGCAATATTCTTAGTTTACATAGAGCAGTTAAAATATTTAATTCTAATGTGGAGGTAAGTACAGATCCCAAAGAAATTTTAACCGCTAACAAAATATTTTTTCCTGGGGTTGGTGCTTTCAAAAAAGTTATGCAATCTCTTGAAAAAAGAAATTTAACTAAGACTTTGATTAAGGCTAAAGAAATGGGAATTCCAATTTTTGGAATTTGTCTTGGTCTACAGTTATTTTTTAACGAAAGCGAAGAATTTGGAAAAAGTAAAGGTTTAGGTTTTATTGATGGAAATGTAAAAATGCTGCCGAAAAACTCAAAAACTAATCAAGAATTGAAAATTCCAAATATGGGCTGGTTTAATTTAAATATTAATAGTGAATTTAAAAATAATAAATTTGCAAAATTTGTTAATTCACTTGAACAAAAAAATTTTTATTATTTTATTCACTCTTATTTTGTTAATCCTGCTAAAAAAGAAAATATAGTAGCCACTTATAGCTTTGGAGGTCATGAAATTCCCGCTATTGTTTCAAGAGATAACTTAATTGGTTGTCAATTTCATCCAGAAAAAAGTGGAAAAAGAGGTTTGGAATTAATTTCAAGCTTTTTGCAGTTATCTATTTAGCAAAAGTTGTTCAATAATTTTTTTAGAGTTGTAATTTTGTTTCCATTTAGGATAATGATTTCTAAATTTTTTCATACTTGAGATGTACCATATATGGTCCCCAATTCTGTTTTCTTTTTTTACTTCTTTTTTAATGTAAATATTTCCTATTTTTTCAATTAAATTAATTGCTTCCAATATAGAACAATTAGATTTTCTTCCACCCCCCATATTATAGATTTCACCTTTTCTAGGTTTTTTAAAAAATTCCCAAAAACAAGAAACAACATCAGAGCTATGAATATTGTCTCTGACTTGTTTACCTTTATAACCAAAAATAAAATATTTTTTTCTTTCTTGTGCTACTTTTACTAAATAGGATAAAAAACCATGCAATTTTGCCCCTGAATGATTTGGTCCAGTTATGCAACCAGCTCTAAAACAGACAGTTTTAAGACCGATATTTCTCCCATATTCTTGAGTAACAATATCAGCATAACTTTTTGATGCACCAAAAAAACTATGAACACAATTATCAATAGACATTTTTTCAGAAATTCCATTTTTAAATAAATGACTTCTATTTATTTCCCATCGTGTTTTTTTCTCAATTAATGGCAATTTATTTGGATTATCTCCATAAACCTTATTTGTTGACATAAAAATAAAGGGAGAGTCGTAGCAATACCTCTTTGTTAGCTCCAAAAGATTTATTGTTCCTGTTGCATTAATATCAAAATCTTTGAAGATATTATTTTTTGCCCAATCATGAGATGGTTGTGCAGCACAATGTATAACTAATTTAATATTTTTTTTATATTTTTTAAAAATTTTTTCTAAACCTTTATAATTTGTAATATCAATATTAAAATGTTTATAAAATTTAAAATTTTTCTCTAGTCTATTTTTTATCCAATTTACGTCACCATCTTTTCCAAAAAAACTTTTTCTGGAATTATTGTCAATACCCAAAATTTCAAAGCCCTTTTTTGAAAAAAACTCAGATGCTTCTGAGCCGACCAATCCGCAAGAACCTGTTATCAAAACTACAGCCATTGATTTAAATATTTTTTTTTGTTATTTATTAAGTATAAAAATGAAATTTTTAACACATTTATCCCTTCAAAAAGCAGTTTTGTTATTTTTGATTATTGTTTTTATCATAATTCTCATTTTATCACTTGTACTATAAATAAGATACAATAAGCAATATTGCTCCCAATATTATCCTATAAGCTACAAAAACACTTAAATTAAATTTTTTCAAATAGACCAAGAAGTATTTAATAGTTAGATAAGAGAATATAAATGAAAATAATGTAGTAAGAATTACACCAGTATTTAATATGATATTATTTTCTATTAAAAGTTCGTAAAAACCATAAACACTCCAACCCCCTAATGCTGGTATGGAAAGTAAAAAGGATATCTTAGCAGCATCTGTTCTATTGAATTTTAAAAATCGAGCTCCTGTTATTATTATTCCCGATCTACTTACGCCAGGTACTAATGCTAAAACTTGAAAGAGACCTACTATCAATGCATTTTTCAATGTAAAATTATTTTTCATATTTTGTTTAACTTTAAATTTATCTGAAATATAAAGTAATAAGCCAAATATAATCGTTGTCCAACCTATTACCTCCAATGTCCTGAAATTTGAAACTAACCCATATTTTATTAGATAATACCCAATTAAAAATAGAGGTATTGAGGATATTATTATTTTTAAAAATAAATTTTTATTTTTTGTAAATTCGAAAAGTTCGTTTCTAAAGAAAAAGACTACAGCAATTAAAGATCCAAAATGGGCACTTACATTAATAAGAAGCTCAACATCTTGATATCCAAATAGTTTGGATAATAAATTTACATGTGCAGATGAACTTACAGGTACAAATTCGGTGACACCCTGAATTATTGAGATCAAAATTATATGAAGAAAATTTTCCATGAATTGATTATTGATTTATATTTTACACAAGCTTTCCTATCATCCAAATTATTGCATAACTGATATGCACAAAAAAACACAGAAAATAGGCATTTTTCTTAAGAAAAGGTAAACAACAGTGACCTAAATATCCTTTAAATTTAAATTTTGTTGTCTTATCTTTTTTAAATGTCAGAAAAAATGCTTAAATTTGTAGATATAGGTCAGCAAACACCTCCTAAAAGATCTATAGATCAGAGAAAAAAAGATTTTAAAGAAATTTATGATGAATACATAAATAGGAAAGCCAAAGAACAATCTAGCCGATGTTCTCAATGCGGAGTTCCTTTTTGTCAGATTCATTGTCCTTTACACAATAATATTCCAGATTGGTTAAAATTAACAGCTGAAGGAAGATTAAAAGAAGCTTACGAGCTATCTCAAAGCACCAATAACATGCCAGAAGTTTGTGGAAGAATTTGTCCTCAAGATAGATTGTGTGAGGGAAATTGTGTAATTGAAAAATCAGGTCATGGAACAGTTACAATTGGTTCAGTAGAAAAATACATAAATGATACTGCATGGGAAAAAGGATGGGTAAAGCCGATTAAAGTTAAAAAGGAAAAAAATCAATCAATAGGAATAATTGGAGCTGGTCCAGCTGGACTTGCTTGTGCTGAGGAACTAAGAAAATCAGGGTATAAGATTACAATATATGACAGATATGATCGTCCAGGTGGATTGTTAATCTATGGTATTCCTAATTTTAAATTGGAAAAAATTGTAGTTGAAAGAAGAACCAACCTTCTGAAAGAAGCTGGTATAAAGTTTATACAAAATTTCGAAATTGGTAAAGACTCTACGCTTGAAGAACTTAAAGATAAGCATGATGCTATATTAATTGCGACAGGTGTTTATAAACCAAGAAATGTAGATATAGAAGGTGCTAATCTTGAAAATATATTCCCTGCAATGGAATTTTTAACAGCTTCTAACCGTAAAGGTTTAGGCGACAAAGTAAAACTATTTGATGACGGTACTCTTAATGCTGAAAATAAAAATGTAGTAGTAGTTGGTGGTGGAGATACAGCAATGGATTGTGTTAGAACAGCAATAAGACAAAAAGCCAATTCAGTAAAATGCCTGTACAGACGAGATAAAGAAAATATGCCTGGATCAGCAAGAGAAGTAGGAAATGCTATTGAAGAAGGAGTAGAATTTTTATGGTTATCGAGTCCAAATAAATTTATAGGAAAAAATAAAGTAGAAGCTGTTGAGGTTCAAAAGATGAAATTAGGAGAACCAGATTTGTCAGGTAGAAAAAAACCAGTTATCATTGAAAACTCTAATTATAAATTAAAAGCAGACTTAGTAATAAAAGCTTTAGGCTTTGACCCTGAAAATATACCAAAATTATTTGGTTCTGAAAAATTAGCTGTATCAAGATGGGGCACTATTAAAATTGATCTGACCTCAATGCAAACAAATATTAATGGAGTTTTTGCTGCAGGAGATATTGTAAGAGGTGCGTCTTTAGTTGTTTGGGCAATAAGAGATGGTAGAGATGCAGCTTTGCAGATTGAAAAATATCTAAAGTCAATTGAAACTAAAAAAGAAGTAGCAGCATGAGGTTATATTTAAAAAATAAGAAACTTTTAGAAAAAAATAATTCATATGATTCTTCATTGGAACACGATGCCTGTGGTGTAGGTTTAATAACATCCTTAGATGGAAAAAAAAGAAGAGATGTTGTGGAGTATGGTATTGAGTCGTTAAAAGCAGTATGGCACCGAGGTGCAATCGATGCAGATGGAAAATCTGGGGATGGGGCAGGTATATGCATTGAAATACCAAAAGAGTTTTTTTTAGAAAAAATAAAAGATACCGGTCATCAACACACTGATACAAATGAAATATGTGTTGGTATGATTTTCTTGCCAAAAACTGAGTATTCGGATCAAGAAAAGTCAAAAACTATCGTTGAACAAGTTTTAATAGAGAATGATTTTTATATTTATGGTTGGAGACAGGTTCCAGTAAATCCCAATGTTTTAGGGAGTACAGCAGAGTCTAATAGACCAGAAATTACTCAAGTAATTTTTAAAAATAATAAATCAATGGAAAGAAATGATTTGGAGCGTTTACTTTTTGAATCTAGAAAAAAAATATTAAAAATTACAAGAAGTCAGCAAATTAATGATTTTTATATCTGTTCGTTAAGTTCACGTTCAATAATTTATAAAGGAATGTTTTTAGCTGAAGCTTTATCTGATTTTTACCCAGATTTAAAAGACAAAAGGTTTATTTCTAGGTTTGCAATTTTTCATCAGAGATTTTCAACCAATACTTTTCCTAGCTGGAAATTAGCACAACCATTTAGATGCTTAGCCCATAATGGCGAAATAAATACTTTGAAAGGAAATATTAATTGGATGAAAATTCATGAGCAAGATATGTCCAGTAATTTATTTAAAAATGTTGAAGATTTAAAACCCGTCATAACTCCAGGCAATTCAGACTCTGCTGCACTAGATAATGTTTTTGAACTATTAATTCATTCTGGAAAAACAGTTCCACTAATTAAACTAATGATGATGCCAGATGCTTGGTCAAAGAGGAATAAAATTTTGCCTAAGTCCCACCAACAACTTTTCGATGTTCTTAATAGTACTATTGAACCATGGGATGGCCCCGCAGCAATTTGTGCAACAGATAGCAAATGGGCAATTGCAGCAACAGACAGAAACGGTCTTCGTCCACTGCGTTATTCAATTACATCGGATAATATATTTTGTGCAGGATCAGAAACTGGAATGGTAGAAATTCCTGAAAATAAAATAATATCAAAAGGTAGACTTGGACCAGGACAGCTCATTGCTGTAAATTTAAAAAAAGGAAAGATTTATAAAGATAGAGAAATTAAAGATTATTTATCAAAGGACTACAAGAAGTTTCATAAACAGATTATTCATTTAGATAAAAAAATTACAACTGAAAAAGAATTTTTTAATTTTACTGATGAGGATTTAAGAAAAAGACAATATCTTTCTGGATACAGCATAGAGGATTTAGAGCTGATACTTCATCCAATGGTGGAAGATGCTAAAGAGGCTACAGGTTCAATGGGAGATGATACCCCAGTTGCTGTATTATCAAATCATTATAGACCAATCTCACACTATTTTAGGCAAAATTTCAGTCAAGTTACCAATCCACCAATCGACTCTTTAAGAGAGAACAATGTAATGAGTCTAAAAACTAGATTTGGCAATCTTGGAAACATCTTAGACTTTGAGAATCTAACAAAAGAAAATATTTATGTTTTAGATAGTCCTATCTTAAGCAATTCACAATTAAAAAAATTTAAAAACATTTTTTCTGAAAAGGTTAGGGTTATAGACTGCACATTTGATATAAAAAGAAATCTTAAAACAAGAATTGAAGAAATAAGGGATGAAGCAGAAGTTGCTGTTAGGGAAGGTGCAAATCACCTAATTCTTTCAGATCAAAATATTTCTGAGGATAGAGCTGTAGTACCAATGATTTTAGCAGTAGGGGCTGTACATTCAAATTTAGTTAAGCTTTGTATCAGGGGATATGCATCTATTAACGTTCAAACATCAGAGGCAATGGATACACATTCTTTTGCTGTTCTTATAGGTGTCGGTGCAACAACAATTAATCCTTATTTAGCAATAGACAGTATCCGACAAAGATATGAAAAAGAATTATTTGGCAAATTAGATTTTGAGTCTTGCGTACTTAGATTTAAAAGGTCAATAAATGCTGGTTTATTAAAGATCATGTCTAAAATGGGAATATCCGTATTAAGTTCTTATAGGGGTGGATGCAATTTCGAAGCAGTAGGTTTGAGCAGAGGGTTAGTTGCCGATTATTTTCCCGGTATGATATCTAGAATATCAGGGATCGGAGTGTATGGTATAGAGAAAAAAATTAAAGAACTTCACTCTAAAGCTTATCAAAAAAATGTAGTAGTCCTTCCTATTGGCGGTCTTTATAAATATAGAAAAACAGGAGAGGATCATCAATTTCAAGGTAACCTAATACATCTTTTACAAACTTCTGTTGGTAAAAAATCATATGAAATTTTCAAAAAATATTCTGATGGTATAAATAATTTAAATCCTACTAATCTTAGAGATCTTCTGGAATTTAGAAAAATAAAAGAACCAATAAATATCAAGGACGTGGAGTCAATTGAAAAAATCACACCAAGATTTGGTAGTGGAAGCATGTCCCATGGGGCCTTATCATCAGAAGCTCACGAAACACTAGCAATAGGCATGAATAGAATTAAAGGTGCTTCATGTAGTGGAGAAGGGGGCGAAGATGAAAAAAGATCTAAGCTTTTGGAAAATGGAGACTCAGCAAATTCAAAGGTTAAACAGGTTGCTTCAGCCAGATTTGGTGTGACTGTGAAATATTTAAATAATTGTAAAGAGATTGAAATTAAAATTGCTCAAGGTGCAAAACCTGGTGAGGGAGGACAGTTGCCAGGATTTAAAGTTACAAAAGAAATTGCAAATCTTAGATATTCCACTCCAGGTGTTACATTAATTTCTCCACCACCCCATCATGATATTTATTCGATAGAGGATCTTGCTCAATTAATTTATGATCTAAAACAGGTCAATCCACACGCAAGAGTAGGAGTTAAATTAGTTGCAGCTACTGGTATCGGAACAATAGCCGCAGGAGTTGCAAAGGCTAAAGCAGATGTAATTCTTATCTCGGGTCATTCGGGTGGTACTGGAGCCAGTCCACAAACAAGTGTTAAATATGCAGGTGTTCCATGGGAAATGGGATTAACCGAAGCAAATCAAATATTAACTTTAAATAAACTCAGACACAAAGTTACATTAAGAACTGATGGTGGAATTAAAACGGGCAGAGATGTTGTCATCGCTGCTATGATGGGTGCTGAGGAGTTTGGCATGGGGACATCATCTTTAATTGCAATGGGTTGCATAATGGTAAGACAATGTCATTCTAATACCTGCCCAGTTGGTGTCTGTTCCCAAGATAAAAAATTGAGAGAAAAATTTACAGGGACACCAGAAAAAGTTGTAAACTTTTTCACTTTTGTGGCAATGGAAGTAAGAGAAATTTTAGCTTCACTTGGATTTAAAAGTTTAAATGAAATCATTGGAAGAACAGATCTTTTACACCAGGTGAGTAGAGGGTCACCAAATCTTGATGATTTAGACTTAAACCCTTTGCTAGTTCAAGCAGATCCAGGAGAGAATAAGAGACATTCTAAGAATGATTTTATAAATTTAGTACCTGATAATAGTGTAGATGAAAAAGTATGGAAAGACGCGAAAATAAAAATTAAAGAAAAAAATAATCTTTTTTATAATATGAAAGTTAAAAATACTGATAGGGCTATAGGCACCAAATTATCTCACTACATATTAAAAAATTGTGGAGATAATTTTACAGAAAATTTCCTAAATCTTAATTTAAATGGTTCTGCCGGACAGTCTCTAGGGGCTTTTCTTTCTAAAAGTATCAAGATTAAATTATCTGGAGATGCAAATGACTACGTTGGTAAAGGTTTGTCAGGTGGAACAATTGTAGTGAGTCCTTCGAAGGATAATAAATTTAAAACTAATCAAAATACCATAATTGGAAATACAGTATTATATGGCGCGACATCCGGAAAACTCTTTGCGGCTGGAAAAGCTGGAGAAAGATTTGCAGTAAGAAATTCTGGTGGGATTTCTGTTATTGAGGGCTGTGACGCAAACGGCTGCGAATACATGACCGGAGGAGAGGTAGTCATTCTAGGCAAAATAGGGGATAACTTTGCAGCAGGAATGACTGGTGGAATTGCATTCATATACGATCCAGAAAATACTTTTGAAAACTATGTTAACCCAGCGTCAGTTGTTTGGCAAAAACCAGAGACAAAATATTGGAAAGACAGACTAAAAGTTTTAGTTGAAGAATATAACTCAGAAACAAAATCAAAAGTTTCCGAAAGTATTCTAAAAAACTTTACTAAAGAGGTAGAAAATTTCAAACAAGTTTGTCCAATAGAAATGTTGAATAAACTTGAAAATCCAATTACTTTGAAAAAAAAGATTTTGCAAACAGGATAAAATTTATGAAAATCTTAATCACAGGAGGCTGTGGATTTATTGGTTCTAATCTTGGAATATTTTTAAAAGAGAAAATCAAAAATGCTAAAATTACAAGTATCGATAATTTATCAAGAAAAGGTTCAGAATTTAATAAAAAAAGATTATTAAAAAAAAAAATTAAAAATTTTAAAATTGATATTTCACAAAAAAACAATCTTGTTAAACTTCCAAAGTTTAATTTAGTAATACATTGTGCTGCTGAACCGGCTATTGAAGCTTCAAGGAAAAAAATCCATGAAGTTTTTAATTCAAATTTAGTGGGAACATTTAATATTTTAAATAAATGTATAAAAGATAAATCAAATATAATTTATCTATCTAGTTCAAGAGTTTATTCTATAAAAGATTTATTTAAATTAAAAAAGAAAGGTTCCATTAAAGAAAGCTTTAATGTTGAAAATTCAAAATCTATTTATGGTTTTACAAAACTCAGCTCAGAGTTACTTATAAAAGAGTACTCATATCTTCATAAAATAAATTATATAATAAATAGAGTGGCTTTAGTCTCTGGTCCGTGGCAATTTGGAAAAGAGGAACAAGGTTTTGTAAGCCTCTGGGTATGGAGACATTTGAAAAGATTAAAACTTAGCTATATTGGTTTTGGAGGAACTGGAAGACAAGTTAGAGATGTTCTGCATGTAATAGATTTATGTGAATTAATTTTTATACAAATTAAAAAATTAAAAAAAATTAATAATAAACTTTTTAATGTAGGGGGTGGCAAAAAGAATTCCCTAAATCTTCTTGAACTTACAAAGCTTTCAAGAAATATAACAAAAAATAAGATTAAAATATCCTCAATTAAAAAAACCTCTTCTTATGATATTCCCTATTATGTCTCAAATTTGAGCTATGTAAAAAAAATCTACAAGTGGAAGCCAAAAAGAAATTTAAAAAAAATTATATTCGATTTATATTCTTGGATGAAACCTAATTCGTATTTGTTAAAAAAATATTTTTAGTATTTTAGAAAGTCCAAATCTTTTTGAAATAACTCATTAATTTTATTATGGTAACTTTCAGGGATTACATTCTTCCATTTATTGCTGGATCCCAAATTGAAAAAATTAATGTTTTTTTTTGATTTTTTTGAATAAATAGCTTCATCAAACCCAATTTCTTTTTCCATTTTTTTTAGTTTATCAAAACTAGTTGTTTCTAAACATTTTTTTATTTTTGATTTGTCCACAGAGGATTCAGAATTTGATAAATTGTTTATAAAGTTAATTATTTTTTCGAATGTTTCGTAGGTTTTACTTTCAAGATCCTCATACTTAACAAAAATTAATTTAAATGATTTATCATTTAACCAAGATTTATAATGCTGAGACCAAGAACTCAAAAAATGAAAATCTGCATAATCTTTTTCTCTTTGATCATGAATAAATTTTCTCTCGTTTAACATAAATTCAAGAGCATCATCATAACTTAGATCAAAATGATTTTTAAGAGAGGTTATAATATTTCTAGGATCTCTAATTATATAAACAGCCCCTAAAGTAAATTTTTTATCTGTAAAATTAAATCCGTTAATAGAATGTAAAGAATTATGTGTTTTGAATATTTTGATTTTTTTTTGATTTAATATGATTTGTTGAGATGATGACCAATATTTACTTACGTCTCCTGGTTTTTTGATTTCTTTTTTTAAAAATTTTTTTTGTGGATACTGTTCTATATTTTTTAGCAAACTGAAATCAAATTCCCCTTTCTCTGAATAATAATAAGAGGAAAGAAAAGACCTTACCCATGTGTTCCCGCTCTTGGGATATGATGCCAACCAAATAATCAAGATTACTCCTGATTAACTTATAAGTAATTTCTAAATAATAAGTACTGAGGCTAAACGCATATCACTTATGTTATCTAAATAAAGATTTATTTTATAAGATTAATTTTCTGACAAATTGTCACATACTTGAAATAATATTATCTAATTCATTTAAAATTTTTTTTATATTTTTTTTGTTAGATAAACTGTGGTCACCATTTTTTATTAAATAAAGTTTTTTTCTTGCATAAGGAAAAATTTTTAAAATTTTTTTAGAAAAAGATACTGGAACTGATGCATCTTTATTTCCATGAAACATACGAACATCTATATTTGAATTTATTTTTTTGGATAAGACTTTATTTTTTTTTCCATCTTTTATAAGTTGTCTTGTGATCGGATAGGTATACTCACCATGTTTTATAATGCTAATTCCATTTTTGATAATTTCATTTTTTATTTTTTTTGTAAATTTTTTCCACATCAATCTGGTCAAAAATTCAGGTGCCGAACCGATTCCAACAAATCCTTTAATTTGACTTTTAAAATATTTAAATTGAATTAATGATAGCCATGCGCCCATACTAGATCCAATTAAAATAAAATCATTTTTTTTAACCAATTTTTTTATTACAATTTTTACTTCTTTACTCCATTTGCTTATATTACCATCAGTAAATCTTCCCGATGATTTTCCGTGCCCAGAGTATTCAAGTGCTAAAAAACCAACTTTTTTTTTTACAGCATATCTTAAGAAAGCTTTTGGTTTTTTACCTGTGATATCTGACTGAAATCCAG
>CETH01043350.1_pt1 | contig 12816 bp, 15 predicted proteins | sample 361461 | NCBI WGS metagenome assembly CETH01 (sample SAMEA2622695, study PRJEB7988) | marine metagenome | isolation source: saline water (ENVO:00002010), including
CTAATGATGAAAAAAAGAAACTTTATTGTATTTATGTTGCTATAGGTCAAAAACGATCAACAGTTGCACAAATTTTAAAGACACTACAAGACGCTGGTGCTATGGATTATACAATTATTGTATCAGCCACAGCATCAGATCCTGCTCCTTTACAATTCTTGGCACCATATACTGGATGTACCTTTGGAGAATTTTTTAGAGATAACGGAATGCATGCGTTAATTATTTATGACGATTTATCAAAACAAGCAGTAGCTTATAGGCAAATGTCTCTTTTGTTAAGAAGACCACCAGGTAGAGAGGCATATCCAGGAGATGTTTTTTATTTGCACAGCAGATTACTTGAACGAGCAGCTAAACTTAATGATGATAATGGAGGTGGATCACTCACGGCTTTGCCAATTATAGAAACACAGGCGGGTGACGTTTCAGCTTATATACCAACAAATGTTATATCTATAACAGATGGCCAAATATTTTTAGGAACAGAATTATTTAATCAAGGAATAAGACCTGCTGTTAATGTCGGCCTATCTGTTTCTCGAGTTGGTTCAGCTGCTCAAACTAAAGCTATGAAAAAAGTAGCTGGTTCAATCAAACTTGAGTTAGCACAGTACCGTGAAATGGCAGCATTTGCTCAATTTGGTTCTGACCTAGATGCTTCAACACAAAAACTTTTAAATAGAGGGTCTAAACTTACAGAACTGCTAAAACAAAACCAATATAGTCCAATGACTGTAGCAGAACAAGTTGTTACAGTATATGCTGGTGTTAAAGGTTATTTAGATAGTATTGATATATCTCAAATTAGTTCTTTCGAAAAAGGTTTATTGGAATTAGTTAAAAGTGAAAAGCCTGAGATACTTGAGTCAATTCAAAAAAGTGGAAAAATAGAGGATGATATTGATAAGACTTTATCAGAAGTTATCACCAATTATAAAAATAAAAATTTTGGGAAGAAATAATGCCAAGTCTAGATGATTTAAGAAAAAGAATTGCAAGCGTAAAATCTACTCAAAAGATTACAAAAGCAATGAAAATGGTTGCGGCCGCAAAACTTCGTAAAGCACAGGATATGGCTGAGAAAGGGAGACCTTATAGTGATAAAATGGATATTATTATACAAAATCTGAGCAAGGCTATTAATGATCCCTCAAATGCACCAAAACTTTTAGTTGGAACTGGACAAGATAATATTCATTTGTGTGTAGTTATGACAGCAGATCGTGGTTTATGTGGTGGTTTTAACACAAACATAGTTAAATTAGCAAAGAATTACTTTAACAAAATTTTAAAAGAATCTAAAAATTTAAAAATTATAACAGTTGGAACCAAAGGACTAGATCAACTCAAAAGAGATTATGGAAAATATATTATAAAAAAAATAAATTTTAAGGATAAGAAAAAACTATCATTTAATGATGCAGAGTCCATTGGTAATGAGATAGTAAAATTATTTAAAAATAAAGAATTTGATAAATGTGTAATTTTTTTTAATAAATTTAAGAATGTAATGACTCAAATACCTCAAATACATCAAGTTATTCCTGCAAAAAAAAAGGAAGTACAAGAGGATGACCAAAAAAAACAAGAAAAACAATCATTTTACGAATTTGAACCAGAGGAAGACGAGATATTAGAAGATCTCCTTCCAAAAAATATTTCTACCCAAATATACAAAGGTTTTTTAGAAAATTCTGCAAGTGAACAAGGCTCAAGGATGACAGCAATGGATAATGCAACAAGAAATGCAGGAGATTTGGTAGATAAGTTAACTATAAATTACAACAGGAGCAGACAAGCTGCCATTACAAAAGAACTAATAGAAATAATATCAGGTGCTGAAAGTTTATAAATGAGTAAAAATGGAAAAATAGTCCAAGTAATTGGAGCTGTAGTAGACGTGAAGTTCGAAGGCGATCTGCCAGAAATACTTACTGCTTTAGAAGCTAATAATGGTGGAAACAAACTAATATTAGAAGTTGCTCAACACTTAGGTGAAAATAGCGTAAGAACAATAGCTATGGATAGCACTGAAGGTCTTAAGCGAGGGGATCCTGTACTAAATACTGACGCACCTATAAGTGTTCCTGTTGGACCAGAAACTTTAGGAAGAATAATAAATGTAATAGGGGAACCTATTGATCAAAAAGGCGAAGTTAAAACTAAAGAAAGATGGCCAATACACAGAGATGCTCCTAAATTTACAGACCAGTCGACTGAGACAGAAATTTTAGAAACTGGAATTAAAGTCATTGATCTTTTAGCCCCATACTCAAAAGGTGGAAAGATCGGTTTATTTGGAGGAGCAGGAGTTGGAAAAACGGTAATTATTATGGAGCTTATTAATAACATTGCAAAAGCACATGGTGGATTTTCAGTTTTTGCTGGAGTTGGAGAAAGAACTCGGGAAGGTAATGATTTATATCACGAAATGATCGAGTCGGGAGTTATAAAGCCTGACGGCAAAGGTTCAAAAGCAGCACTTGTTTATGGGCAAATGAACGAGCCACCAGGTGCACGAGCAAGAGTAGGACTAACTGGATTGACTGTAGCTGAATATTTTAGAGACAAGGAAGGCCAAGATGTTTTATTTTTTGTAGATAATATTTTTAGATTTACTCAAGCAGGATCAGAAGTTTCAGCTCTTTTAGGAAGAATACCATCTGCGGTTGGTTACCAACCCACGTTAGCTACAGATATGGGAAATTTACAGGAAAGAATTACAACGACTGGTAAAGGATCGATTACATCAGTACAAGCCATATATGTTCCAGCAGATGATTTGACAGACCCAGCTCCAGCTACCTCATTTTCTCACTTAGATGCCACAACTGTTCTTTCTAGACAAATTGCTGAACTAGGAATTTATCCTGCGGTAGACCCTTTAGATTCTACATCAAGAATTTTAGATCCAAGAATTGTAGGAGAAGAACATTATAGAGTAGCAAGACAAGTTCAAAAAATCCTACAAACTTATAAATCTTTACAGGATATAATTGCTATTTTAGGTATGGATGAACTATCAGAAGAAGATAAGTTAACAGTAGCTAGAGCTAGAAAAATACAAAGATTTCTGTCGCAACCTTTTTTTGTAGCAGAGGTATTTACAGGGACACCAGGTAAGTTAGTTAATTTAGATTCCACAATAAAGGGTTTTGATGCGATCTGTAAAGGAGACTACGACCATTTGCCAGAGGCAGCGTTTTATATGGTTGGAACAATAGAAGAAGCAATAGCAAAGGCAGAAAAAATGGCTAAAGAAGCAGCCGCATAAAATGAGTGAGAATTATAATATAGATATTATTTCCCCAGAGGAAGTATTGTTAAGTGACAAAGTAAACTCAGTAACCATACCTTCATATGAAGGAGAGATGACCATTTTATCAGATCATATTCCTTTAATAACTTTTTTGAGACCTGGAATTGTTAAAATTTCCGGCAGTAAAGAAAATAAATATTTTGTAGAGGAAGGCACAGTTGAATTTTCTGAAAATAAATTAATAATATTGTCATCTACCATAATAAATTTAAATAATCTCACAAAAGAAAAAGTTTCTGAAATTATAGACGAGTCAAAATCTCAACTAAACAAAGAAAATCTTGATGACAAAAAACGTTATATGTTGTCTCATAAAGTTGATTGTTTATCAGAAATTAATTTATAGTTTCTTTGATTTTTGGAATAAGACCTTCGTATACTTTTTTTTTAAAATCCACAATAACGCCAGCTAGACTATCAATATCTATCCATTGCCATTCTACAAATTCAGGATTTTTTGTTTCAAGATTTATTTCGTTATCGTTGCCTAAAAATCTAACTACAAACCATTTTTGTTTTTGTCCTCTGTATTTACCCTTCCAGATCTTTCCCAAAAGATAATCAGGTAATTCATATTCAGACCATCCATCTATTTCTTTTAAAATTTTTATATTTTTCATTCCAGTCTCCTCATCCAGCTCCCTTTTCATTGCACCAACTAAATCTTCTCCATTATCCACGCCTCCTTGAGGCATTTGCCATTTATTTACAGGGTTATCTTTTCTTTTTCCAACAAAAACCTTATTTTCACTATTTAAAACTACCACCCCCACACCAAGTCTGAGAGGAAGTTCTTTTTTATCACTCATGTTTTCAAAAGTTTTAAAGCATAATTTAATTGGTTATCTGAAGGACTATTTAAATTAAAATTTTCACCTTTTTCCTCGACCATTATATCTGGCGCGACTCCTACTTCTGAAATAGATTTTCCTGAAGGTAAATAATATTTAGACACAGTTAATCTAATTCCTCCTCCATCACTTAAAGGTATAACTGATTGAACCGAGCCCTTGCCATATGTATTTTCTCCCAAAACAATAGCTCTTTTGTGGTCTTGTAATGCTCCAGCAACTATCTCAGATGCAGAAGCAGATCCTCTGTTAATCAGAACAATTAATGGTTTACCATTTACCTTATCACCTTTTTTTGCAAAAAATCTTCTATTCTCGATAGACCTTCTACCTTTTGTTGAAAGTATTTCGCCAGCATCCAAAAAAAAGTCAGTTACATTTATTGCTTGGGTCAACAGACCGCCAGGATTATTTCTAAGATCAAGTATGTAACCAACAGGTTTTTCTTTATTTTCAAAATTATTAATTTCTTTGACAAGTTGTCCACTGCTATTACTATTAAATGATTTCAATCTTAAATAAGCTATATTTTTTTTAAAAATTTTCGCTTCTACAGATTTAATTTGAATTATTTCTCTTATAATATTTTTTTCTATAGCTTTTTTCTCTCCTTTTCTTCTGATTGTTAATTTAATTTTCGAACCAACAGGTCCTCTCATCATTTTAACAGCCTCTACAAGAGATTTACCTTGCACCTGTTCACCATCAATTTGAACAATATAATCACCAGCTTTAACTCCAGCTCTAGAAGCAGGTGTATCATCAATTGGAGAAATTACTTTTATTACCCCAGCTTCCATTCCAACTTCTATACCTAAGCCGCCAAACTCACCCTTGGTATCTGTTTCTATTTCTTTAAAGAGTTCAGGACCCATATAAGAAGAGTACGGATCAAGAGATTGAAGCGCACCATTTATTGCCGAGTCAAGCATTTCAGATTGGTCAACATCATCTACATATTCTTTTTTTATTTTGTTTAAAACTTCTCCAAACAAGTCAATTTTTTTATAAAGTTTTTCATCTGTATTACCATAAAGATTAGTTGTAAATAAAATCAAAATAGCTGAAATTTTTATTATTTTTATCATATTGTTAGTTCTTTAATTTCTGATGGATCACACCACATTTTTTCTAAATCATAAAATTTTCTTTTCTCAGGATGAAATATATGAACTATTATGTCAATAGCATCTATTAATTTCCAGTCTTTACTTGTTTTTCCCTCGATTTTGTATTCTCCCAAACCTTTTTCTCCGAGTTTTTTTATTAATATCTCTGCCAATGATTGAATATGTCTAGATGAATTTCCTGAAGCTATAATCATATAATCAGCTATTGAAGATTTCCCCTTCAGACTTATTGCAATTATATTTTTAGCTTTATTTTGATTTAAAGTTTGTTCAATTACCTTCTTTGTTTTTAAGACTTCCATTAATTATTATACTTTAAGTAATTTTTCCTTATTTTTGAAGAAGAAATATTAATCTTTTTTGATCGCATAAATAATATTTTTTTCCTTCCGAGCATTTTTATTGCTTTACATACAAAACTTTTCTTAACATAGCCATCTCTAGGAAAAACTACAATCTTACACAATAACGCAATTTCTCTCCATTGATGCCATTTATGGAAATTTACTAGGCTATCAGAGCCCATAAGAAAAAAAATTTTTGTATCACTGTTATTATTTAAGTACCTAATAAGATCTATAGTTTTTGAAGATTTAATTAATTTATCAAAGCTTTTTACTTTTATTTTACCAATTTTATTAACCTTCTTTCTTGAGAGGGCTATTCTTTTTTTTAATGCAATTGTAGGAGATTTTTTAAACGGATTTTTTTTGGTTACTGCCCAAATTAACATTGATAATTTTAATTTTTTAATTGCAAATTTTGAAATTTCTACATGACCTAAATGTGGAGGATCAAAAGTTCCTCCCAAAACACCAAGTCTTTTAAGTTTATTGATTTTAATATTCATCTACTAAGATCTGATACTTCCTTTGCCTTGAACTACATATTTATAAGAAGTTAACTGATCTATGCCCACTGGACCTCTAGGTGGCATTTTATTTGTTGATATACCAATTTCGCCTCCAAATCCAAATTCACCTCCATCTGCAAATTGTGTAGAAGCATTATGGATGGCAATTGAGCTATTAATACCGTTCAAAAATAATTGTGCAGTTTTTTTATTATTTGTCACAATAGAGTCCGTATGCATTGTGCCGTAACGTAATACGTGATCCACAGCTTCCTTTACACCATCAACTGTTTTTGCAGATATTTTTGGATTAAGGTATTCAGTTTTCCAATCAATTTCTTTGGCAAATTTAAGAGAATTTCCAAATAATTTGTTTATATCCTTATCAGCAACAACCTCACAACCAGAAAAAATTAACTCTTCAATTATCGGCACCGCATGAGATTTTAAACATCTTTTATCAACCAACAGTGTTTCAGCCGCTCCACAAATTGAGGTTCTTCTCATTTTTGAATTTAATACAATTTTTTTTGCCATTTGTAGATTTGCATCTTTATCGACATAAACATGGCAATTTCCCTCTAAATGCCCAATTACACTTACCTTAGAAAGCTTTTTGACTTTACTTACCAAACCTTTTCCACCTCTAGGAACTATAACATCAATATAATCTGACATTTTTGATAACAAGAAATCCACAACTTTTCTGTTTCTTAAATTTATAAACTGAATACAATTTTGATTAATATTATTTTTTTTAAGAGATACTCTAAATAAATTTGAAAATATTTTATTAGAAAAATAAGCTTCAGATCCACCTTTCAATATAGCAACGTTTCCAGATTTAATGCAAAGAGCAGATACATAAGGTGTTACATCAGGTCTACTTTCATAAATTATACCTATAACACCTATTGGAATACTTATCTTTTTTATAATCAATCCATTTGGTCTTTTCCATTTATTAATTACCTTTTCTAATGGATTTTTAAATTTTTTAATTTCATTTAAGGAATTTCGTATACTTTCGATTTTATACTTATCAATTATTAATCTATCAATTAAATCTTTTCGTTGACAATTTTTCAAATCTTTTGAGTTCTCTCTAATAATTCTATTTTTATTTTTACCTAGCTCTTTGTTATATGTTTCTATAACTTTATTTCTTTTTTTGAAGCTAATATTATTAAGATTTTTAAATGCAAGTCTCGAATTTAACCCTATATTATGTAAATATTTTTTCATTTTAGACTCACCATATCATCTTTATGTACAATTTCCGATTTACTAGAATAACCTAAAATATTTTCTATTTGATCACTTTTAAGGCCTTTAATTTTATCAATCTCTTCAGCCGAAAATGAGGTAAGGCCTCTTGCACAATCTTTACCATCTTTGTCTACTATTAGTATGTTATCTCCTTTCAAAAATTTTCCTTCAATTTTTATAATTCCTGCAGGTAAAAGACTTTTTCCATTTTTAAGAGCTTTAAATGCGCCATCATCAATATATATTTTCCCATTGTTTCCTATTGAGCTAACAATCCACTTTTCTCTTGCATGTAAGGTTGATACTTTTGGTAAAAACCAAGTACAAATATTATCTTTTATAAGTTTGCTTATAGGATTTTGGTGATTTCCATTTGCTATTGCCATGTAACATCCAGAATTCATACAAATTTTCGCTGCTTGTAATTTAGTTTCCATGCCTCCAGAACCATAAATATTTTTCTTCTTTTCCACGAAAGAATAAATTTTATCATCAATATTTTGTACTTCTTTAATAATTTTTTTTTCTTTAGAAGATGTATACAAACCATCTACATCAGAAAAATTTATTAATACATTTGCCCCTATTATTTGAGCTACTCTTGCAGCTAACCTGTCGTTATCTCCGTATTTAATTTCAGAAGTAGCTGTTGTGTCGTTCTCATTAACTATTGGAATAGCTCTTAATTTAAATAGATTTTCAAAAGTTCTTTTTGCATTTATAGCTCTTCTTCTTTGTTCTGTATCATCTAGTGATATTAAAATTTGTCCAATTTTAATTTTGTTTTTTTCAAATAATTTTCTATAAACATTAGTCAAATGTATTTGTCCAATCGAAGCTAGAGCTTGACTCATTTCTAATTTTAGTTTTTTTTGCTTAATTTTTAAATAACTGTGTCCTAGAGCTATTGCCCCCGAAGAAACTATTACCAGTTTTTTATCTTTACTAACTAATTTTTTTATATCTCTAACTAAGCTTTTAAGCCATTTTTCCCTTAGTTTACCTCTACCGTTAACTAGATTAGAGGATCCAATTTTTAGAACAATAATTTTGGCTTTATCTATATACATTTTTTATAAATCATTTTTTTAATTCTTTCAAAGTTTTCATTTGAAACTAAGGAAGTTATTTCGTAGCCTTTTTTTATTTTACTTTTAAAGTTTTTTAATTTTTTACTGATAGAATTCATATCAACTAAATCTAATTTATTAAAAATAATTATTTCCTTCTTTTTCAAAATTTTCTTATCATATTTGGATAGTTCATTCCTAATTTTCAAATAGTTACCCAAAATATCTTTTTCAGATATATCAATTAAATGTATCAAGGTCTTGCATCTTTCAATATGCCTTAAAAATTTATCACCCAAACCTACTCCTTTGTGTGAACCCTCAATTAATCCGGGTATATCTGCCAAAACTATTTCTTTATGGTTCATGTTTAAAACTCCCAAATTAGGATTTAAAGTTGTAAATGGATAATTTGCAATTTTTGGTCTTGCTCTCGTACATTTAGATAAAAAACTTGATTTTCCTGCATTTGGCAATCCGATAATTCCTACATCAGCAATAACTTTTAATTGTAGCCATATCCAGAATTCCTCCCCCTTTTTTCCGTCAGTCTTCTTTCTTGGTGTTCGATTTGTTGAACTTTTGAATCTTGTGTTTCCTAATCCACCTTTTCCTCCGGTTGCTACAATAAACTTTTCATTATTTTGTGTTAAATCATAAATTAAAGTATTATTGTCCTCTTCGTATATTTGAGTTCCAACAGGAACTTTTAGAATTAAATCTTCACCGCTACCACCAGTTTTATTTTTTTTACTACCTGGTTTCCCAGACTCAGCTTTAAAATGTTGTCTATATCTGAAATCGATTAAAGTATTTAGATTTCTTTCTGCCTCTAGAATAATTGATCCTCCATTACCCCCGTCACCCCCATCTGGGCCCCCAAACTCAATATACTTCTCTCTTCGGAAGCTAGCAGAACCTGATCCACCATTTCCAGCCTTAATATATATCTTTGCTTGATCGAGAAATTTCATTTTGAAAAGTAGTTATGTTTGCTACTTGCGCTTATTTGGGAACAACAGATACTAGAGTTCTGTTTGATTTAGATTTTTTAAATTTTACTTTTCCACTAATTAATGAAAAAATTGAATGATCTTTTCCCATGCCTACATTGTTACCAGGGTGAATTCTTGTACCTCTTTGACGGACAATAATATTCCCAGGCTTAACAAACTGTTCACCATATCTTTTTACTCCTAGTCGACGTCCCGCACTATCTCGTCCGTTCTTGGTTGTACCGCCAGCTTTTTTTGTTGCCATATTTTTTTACTTTTTAGTTTTTGTTTTAACAGCAGTTTTCTTATTTGTATTTTTTTTAATAACTTGTTTTTTTATAACTGGTTTTTTATCTGATTTCTGATCATTTGACAATTTCATTCTGTCTACCTTAATTTCAGAAACAACCTTACCATCTTTTGATAAAATTTTTGTTATTTGTATTTTCGAAAGCGGTTGTCTATGACCATATCTTTTTCTTGAATTTTGTCTTCTTCTTTTTTTAAATACTATTATTTTTTTGTCCTTAATATTATCTAACAAAAGGCCCTCAACCATAGCACCACTGATTGTTGGACTTCCAACTTCAGTAGTTTTATCATCATTAACAAGTAAAACTTTTTTAAATTCTACTTTCTTTCCCTTTGAAATATTTAATTTTTCTACCTTAAGAATTTTACTAGCAGATACTTTATACTGCTTTCCCCCAGTTTCTATAATTGCAAAAGACATAAAATTATCTCTGTTAAAATTTAAGGCAATATAACCTGGTACTTTATCAAGTCAAGTTGAATGATATCAAAATTGATCCTTTAAATTTCTAAGCTTAGTAAAGACTTCTAATTTTGAGCAATTATTCATTTTAAGGTTATTTTTAATTTTATAATCATCACATCTCAAAAATATATTAGTTTCTAGCTCATCTTTTAAAGTAACCGGAATACTCGGGATTTTTTTTTCTTTATTATTTTTAACATCTTCAATTCTATTTTTAAGTTTTATATTTTCTTTATCTAGGCTTATACAGAATTTCCCATTATTAATTGTATATTCATGGCCACAGTAAATCATTGTATTCTTTGGCAAGCTTTTAATTTTCTCTAAAGATACAAACATTTGTTCAAACGTGCCCTCAAAAATTCTTCCACACCCCAAAGAGAACAAGGTATCTCCTGTAAAAACTATGCCAGCATTTTCTGAATGGAAAGCAATATGACCAAGAGTATGGCCAGGTATATGAATAACTCTAAACACAGTTTCACCAAAAGAGAATTTTTCACCATCACCTTTTTTTATATCTGCACCAGGAATTTTATTTTTTTCGTGTGAAGAACAAATAATTTTAGATTTATATTTTTTTTTAAGGTCTATATTCCCACCAACATGGTCATCATGATGATGTGTATTTAAAATAAAATCTAATTTTTTGTAAGTTTTACTGATTTCCTTATCAATAGTATTAAAATCAGAGGGATCGACAACCCCCACCAAACTTGTTTTTTTATCTCTAATTAGATAACTGTAGTTATCTGAAAGACAATTGATAATAGTAATATCTAACATTTAACTTAATAAAAATATTCCAAGTTTTGAAAACAAATTTTTCATCTCGAGATTACTTTTTTTTATTTCTGAGATTTTATTCTCATTAATACCGATAACTTTATTAATTTTAATATTTTTTTCCAGGCAAAAATCAAATAAATCTTTAATCGTACACATGTGTAAATTTGGGGTATTATACCATGTGTTTGGTAAAGTTTTTGTCACTGGCATTTTGCCAAAAAATAATAATTTTGTTCTAACTCTCCAGTATCCAAAATTAGGTATTGATATAATTACTGATTTACCAATTCTAAGTAAATCTTTTAATACTTTTTCAGGATTATAAAAAGCTTGGAGTGTTTGACTTAATACTACAAAGTCAAAAGATTGATCTGGAAATTGATGCAGTTCAGTTTCTGCGTCGCCTTCGATAACCGATAGTCCTTTGTAAATACATTTTTTTACGTTTTCCTCTATTAGCTCTAAACCACGAGCCTCTATATTTTTTTCCTTAATTAAAAGACTCATTAAAGACCCATCTCCACAGCCAACATCTAATACTCTAATGTTTTTTGGTAATAAATCAGCTATTACTTTAAATTCTTTTTTCATTTTTAAATTTTATATGCATTGAGTCTATAAATCCTTTCAAGGTTTTTAAAAACTCAGGTTCATTTACTAAAAAAGAGTCATGACCTTTATCTGTTTTAATTTCTGCGAAAGAAACATCAGCTCCCGAAGCATTAAGAGCTATAACCGTGTCTTTATTTTCTTTTGTTGTGTAAAGCCAATCTGAAGAAAAAGAAATAACTAAAAACTTTGTTTTTTGATTTTTAAATGCTTCAATAAGACCCCCTCTAAACTGTTTTGATAAGTCAAAATAATCCATTGCCCTAGTAATATATAATACTGAGTTAGCATCAAATCTTTCAACAAATTTAAAACCTTGGTGTCTCAAATAACTTTCCACTTGAAAATCAGCATCAAAACTAAATTCATAATCAGCTTTTTCCTGGAGCTTTCTACCAAATTTTTCCTGCATTCCTTTTTCAGATAAATAACTTATATGCCCCACCATTCTTGCAACGGCCAAGCCATTTTTAGGTTGGGTATTTTTTTTCAAATATTTTCCTTTATCCCAAACAGGGTCTGCCATAATAGCCTGTCTAGCCAATTCATTAAGAGCAATATTCTGAGCGCTATGACTTGTACTACAAGCAATTGGAACTGCTGAAAAAGTTTTATTGGGAAATGTTGTACAAAACTGAAGTAATTGCATCCCGCCCATTGAACCTCCTGTAGCACAAAGAAGTTTTTCAATTCCCAAATAATCCAAAAGTGTCTCCTGTGCTTTAACCATATCTCTTATTGTTATTACTGGAAAATTTAATCCATAAGGTTCATTTGTTTTTTTATCTATCTCTTTAGGACCCCAAGAACCCATACATCCACCAATAACATTAGCACAAATTACAAAATATTTATTTGTATCTATAGCCTTATCTGGCCCAACAGCTGTTACCCACCAACCTTCTTTTTTTGTAACTGGATTTATACCACTAACAAATTGATCTCCCGTTAAAGCATGAAAAATTAAAATAGCGTTATCTTTAGATTTATTTAATTTTCCATAAGTTTCATATGCAAGAGGAAAGTCCTTAACAGTTTGCTTGCAATCTAGCAAAAGAGGTTTTGATATATTTAATTTTTTAATATTTTCAAGTTTCTCGTTCATAAAAAAAAAGCCCAGCTAGACTGGGCAAAAACCCTGTTTAGCTGC
>CETH01042885.1_pt1 | contig 12804 bp, 13 predicted proteins | sample 361461 | NCBI WGS metagenome assembly CETH01 (sample SAMEA2622695, study PRJEB7988) | marine metagenome | isolation source: saline water (ENVO:00002010), including
CCCATGCCGGACCAACAATTGGGCTACCATCTGGAGTATAGCAAATTGCGCCATTGTATACTTTTTTGACTCCTACTTCTCCAAAAACTGGGACACGGTGAATAGCGGACTCAATGTGTGGTTCTAATCTTTCTAGGTCTTCTTGAAATAATTCAAATTCAGAATTTTGACTTGGTCCATCAACATAGCAAGCAGGTGCTCCTTTTTCGTAGGGACCTAATATTAATCCCCCTCTTTCTTCACGCATGTACCATGAACTATCAGAGTCACGAAGCACGCCCATTTCAGGCAAACCTTGTTCTTTTCTTTTTTGGATTTCTGGATGAGGTTCAGTTACGATATACTGATGCTCTACAGGTATAACTGGAATTTCTAAACCTACCATTTTACCAGTCTGTCTAGCGAAATTTCCTGTGCATGATATTACGTGCTCACATTCAATATTGCCTTTATCAGTCTCAACAACCCACATATCACTTTCTAACTGCTTAATTCCTGTAACATTTGTATTTCTATAAATCTCTGCCCCTTTATCTCTTGCTCCTTTAGCAAGAGCTTGAGTGAGATCTGCAGGTTGAATGTAACCATCTTCGGGATGCTGAATAGCTCCAATTAAGCCTTCTGTGTTACATAAAGGCCAAATTTCTTTTACTTGATCCGGTGTTAAAAAATTAACTTTAACACCAATTGTTTTAGCAACTGCAGCATATTGGTGATATTCATCCATTCTATCTTGGGTAGTTGCTAATCTGATATTTGAAACAACACTGAAACCAACTTCTTGACCTGTTTCTTCTTCTAAAGTTTTATATAAATTTACTGCATATTTATGAAGTTGCCCAACAGAATAACTCATATTAAATAATGGCAGCAAACCTGCAGCATGCCATGTTGAACCTGAGGTTAATTCTTTTCGCTCTACCAAAACTACATCATTCCAACCCTTTTTAGCTAAGTGATAAAGAGCACTTACACCTACTACCCCTCCACCAATTACAACAACTTTAGATTTTGATCTCATATAAACTTTGCAAAAAATACTGTACTTCCTTAATCATATTAAATAAAGTAGGTCAATCATGCGTTATTATTTAACTCATTTTTTTGTGATTTTTTTTAGTATTTTTATTGTTAAAATATCTTCAGCAGAAATGACATTAAATCAGCTTATTTTTGATAGTTCAAAACCATTTCATTTAAAAATATTAGATGCATTACCTGAAAATGCAATACTACAAGTAGGTCCAGATGAAGCAGAAAATACTATAATTGAATTTATGGATTACTTTTGTGGGTATTGTAAAAAAATACATCCAGAATTGATGAAACTAGCTGAAGAAAGAGATGATACTAGAGTTATTTTTTTGCAACATCCAATACTTAGTGAAAGTTCAAATATAATTGCATCAATGGTTGTTGCAGCAAATATGCAAAATAAAGGATTAGAATTTCATAATGAATTATTTTCAATTGAAGGTAGTATTAATCGAAAAAAAATAGATGAAATTATTAATAAATTAGAAATTCATCAAGCAAAATTTAGTATTGATTTTAGTAAAGATGAAACTAAAAATATAGTCCAACTTTCATCGTTTTTAGCAAATGGATCAGGGGCTAGAGGGACTCCAACTTTGTTTATAAATGAAGAATTTGTTGGAGGATATATTCCACTGCAAACAATAAAAGGTTTATTAAAATAATATAGCGCTTCGTTTGAAGCGCTATGATTATAATAATTAGAGTTATTTGTTAGCTGATGAAACCTCACGTGTGTTAGCGTTGTGAGATTCTGTAAATGGTATAGCAACAACTTCTGCATCTACAGGATTCCCTGGTGTATCCGAATATTCATTAGGAAGATGGATTTTATATTTTTTTCCAACCTTACCTATAGGAAAACCATTTTGACTCAGTGTGCCATCAAAAGGAACATAGCCCATAGCTATATTTCTTCCTTGCTCAGGATGATACCAAGGAGATGTAACAAATCCACATGGATTTTTTCCATCTTCAGATATTAACCAAAAATCTGGAGCATATTCTTCAATAGGCTTGCCACCAAGTGTTAAGCCTACCAATTGAAGTTTATAAGGTTTTTTACCCTCTTTAATTTCATCTCTCATTTTTTCTAAAACTGCCTTACCTACATAATCATTAGTTTTATTCCATTCACCCTTACCAGATAATGAAACTTGGTATCCTAAATTACATTGAAATGGATTATGTTGATTGTCCATATCTTGGCCCCAAGATAGGATGCCTGCTTGAATCCTTCTGTGATGAGCAGGAGCTATAACCATAAGATTGTGTTTCTTACCTGCCTCCAAAACTGCATTCCACATGTCATCAGCATATAAAGTAGAATCTCTCAAATAAATTTCATATCCAGCCTCTCCTGAAAAACCAGATTGAGAAATAACACAATCTCTACCTCCAACTTTTGCTTCAGCTAAACCATAAAAAGGCATATTATCTAATGGCACCTGATCACCTATTAAGTCTTTCATTAAAGCTAGTGATTTTGGTCCTTGAATTTGCACTGGACAAACATCGATTTCATCAATTGTTACATTAAATCTGTTATCGTGATTCACACCTTGAAGATATAAACCTATATCAGAATCAGAAAGAGAAAACCAAAATTCATCTTGAGAAATTCTAAGAAGTATTGGATCATTTAAAACTCCACCATATTGGTTACATAAAATCACATATCTCGCCCTCATTGGTGATATTTTTGTAGCATCTCTAGTTATAACATAATCTACAAATGCCTCTGCATCAGGACCTTTAACTTGAATTTGTCTCTCAACAGCAACATTCCACATCGTCACATGGTTTTTAATAGCCTCATATTCAACCATAGCACCACCATCTTCAGGTTTAACATAACCTCTTGGATGGTAAATACGATTATAAACAGTTGCTCTCCAACAACCAGCTTCCATTGACAAATGCCAATATGGAGATTTTCTTACCCTAGTAGAAATTAACATTTTAACAGGTGTGGGGCCACTCTGTCTTAAATTATATGGAACCTTTCTGTCTGATTGGTCCACAGATGTTACATGTTTAATCATGTTGAACTCCTTAAAAATATATATTTCGTTGCGGTATCTAAACTTCTTTTCTTACGCAATCATAAAATTAACAAATGTTAAAAAAACTGGGGAGCTTGTTCAGGGAAAAACCAAATTTTAGCCTTACTTATGACATTTTAATAAATTATGAGGTAATAATGCTTAATAAGTTGTTTCTTATATTTGGTTTAATTTTTTTTTATGGATGCTCAGCTAGCTATGAAGAGTTAAAAAAGTTAGATTTGTCGGACTCTAATAGTTTTCAAAATCATTTAATTGAAAAATACAAAGAAAAAGCAATATTTGAAGCAGAAGAAATGCATGATTGGAATTCTGCAAAATTGTATTCTGAAAAAGCACTTAGAGCTCAAAAGGGTGAAAATATTTATCCAGAAAAAATTAGTTACTGGAAACTCCCTTCTGATAGAGTTAAAGATATTAAAGTTGGATATTTTAATTTATTAAATATTTATGATGAAGCAAAAGCCGCTGATCCATTAAATCTTGCAATTGCTATAAGCTCTTTAGATTGTTGGTCCGAACAACAAGAAGAGAATTGGCAAACTTGGGATATAAACAAATGTAAAGATGATTTTTTAAAGTCAATGCATTTTATATATGATAACATCGCCTCAAAACAAAAAGCAAATGAAGATAAAAATAAAAAAATTCAAGAAACTAAAACCAATAATAATAATGATGCTACTTTAGTTACTAAAAACAAAAATAAAGAGGTTATGCAAATTATTTACTTTGATTTTGATAAATATGCATTGTCAAATGTAAGTATTAGTAAAATTAAAACTTTTTTAAATAAAAATGGTAATAATATCGAAAATTATATAATAATTGGACATACGGACACAAAAGGTAGCAAATATTATAATCAAAAATTATCTTTAAAAAGAGCAGATACAGTAAAAAATATATTAATAAGTGAAGGTATATTGGAAACAAAAATTAAAATTTTAGGAAAAGGCGAGGAATCACTTGCTGTAATAACACCTGATGAAATAAGACATCCAGCAAACAGAAGGGCAGAAATAAAGAAATTAAATTAACTTTTATTTATAATAATTCTAGTATAACAGCCTTCTAGAATTAGTTTTAAATAAATGTATTCCAAAACAACAAAAAAAATTAATATATCTGTTCAACCATATTATTTAGAAGATCAATCTGAACCTGATGATGCTCACTATGTATGGGCATACCAAGTTACAATTGATAATCAAAGTAAAGAAAGAGTTCAGTTGGTAAACAGATACTGGAAAATAATTGACTCTAATGGAATTGAACAAGAAGTTAGAGGTGAAGGTGTAGTAGGAGAACAACCAATATTAAATCCAGGGGAAAAATTTGAGTATACAAGTGGAACTCCTTTATCTACACCCTCAGGTTTTATGGAAGGTTATTATGAAATGAAAACTACAAAAGGTAATAAGTTTGAAGCTCAAATTCCTCAATTTTCTCTAGATAGTCCTTTTATTACAAATAAATTAAACTAAAAAATGCGCGATTTTCGCTCTATACTAAATATTATTGGATCACTTTTATGCATTCAATCTATTGCTATGCTAATTCCTCTTATTTTTGATTTAATATATGAAAATAATGATTGGAAAGAGTTTTTTTATTGTTCCTTAATAACATTTTTTTTTGGATTAGTTTTACATATATCTTTTAAAAAAGAAAAAATTAAAATTGATATTAGGCAAGCATTTGTTTTAACTTTATTTTCTTGGGTAGTAATTGCATTATTTGGCTCTGTACCTTTTGTATATACTAGTGCAAATCTTACTTATACTAATGCTTTGTTTGAAACTATAAGTGGTATAACAACCACTGGGGCGACTGTAATAAAAAATTTAGATTTTTTATCAGAAGGTATACTTATTTGGCGATCATTACTTCAATGGTTTGGTGGCATTGGAATTATAGTTTTGGCTATCGCTATATTACCAACCTTACAAATAGGAGGAATGCAACTTTTACACACAGAGCATGACGATCCATATGAAAAAACTTTACCTAAAATAAATCAGTTTATTATTGAAATATTTTTGTTGTATGTAATATTAACCTTTATCTGTTTTATATTATATTATATTAATGGAATGACAGGATTTGATTCTATAATCCACTCATTAACAACAATATCAACAGGGGGATTTTCAAGTCATAATTTATCATTTGCTTTTTTTCAATCTCAGAGTTTAGAATTAATATGTGTGATATTTATGATAGTCGGAAGTTTACCTTTTGTTATTTATTTGCAGTTTGTTCACGGAGATAAATCTTCAATCATAAAAGATGATCAAATAAGACTTTTTATTATACTTTTGTTTTCAATTATTATCATTACTACAGTGTGGCTAAATTCATATCTTGGCACGGATATTTTGACTTCGATCCGCTTATCATTATTTAATATTACTTCAATACTTACTGGAACAGGTTACTCAAGTAGCAATTACTCAAATTGGGGTAGCTTTGGATTAGTTATTATGATTATAATTATGTTCATTGGAGGATGCGCAGGATCCACAACTGGAGGAATAAAAATTTTTAGACTTCAGATTTTGTTTAGAGGAACAAGAGCGCAAATAAAAAAATTAACAAAACCACATGCAGTGTTTGTAATGAGATTTAATAATAAAACAGTAAATGAAAACACTTATAATTCAATTATGGGTTTTTTCTTTATGTATATTTTAGTATTTATTATTGCTTCTATTAGCTTAAGCTTTTTTAATCTAGATTTTGTTTCTTCCTTTTCTGCAGCTGCATCGGCTATTTCGAATGTTGGACCTGGATTAGGAAATTTAATAGGTCCCATAGGAAGTTATAGTAATTTAGATGATGGGGCTAAGTGGATTTTAATACTGACTATGTTAATTGGTCGTTTAGAAATTTTTACAATTTTAGTTTTATTGTCGTTTAATTTTTGGAGAAAATAAATTATATAATATAATCCTTCATGTAAATTTCAAATAAATTACTGGTCTCATTTGCAAAATCTTTTAAAGCTAAATATATTAAATCATCTAATATTAGATTAGTTTCATTCAAAGATATAAATTTTCCAGACGTAGTAGATCTATAAACCTCTACATTTGTAGAAGCTAAAAGAAGGCTTAAATTATCATACAAATTGTATTCAACAAGGTAAAAAATTTCATATTTATAAATTTCTTTTTCTTGATATTTTTTTGAATTAGTATTTTTTATTTCTGTTTTTTTTATAGAGGCATCAACAATTATTATCTCAAGTTTATTTTCTTCTCCTAAAAATTTAACATTTTCAGAAAACCAAGCTTGTATCCTATTTATAGGAGGTATTTTTAAAGAGTGATCAATATAATCATCTGAAAATTTTGATTCATATCTATTAATTACTTCAATCTCACTTGCTGTTATTGAAATATTACTTAATTGGGAATTGTCAAATACGACTGGTTCTATTTTTTCTATTGGTTGACAAGACCACAAAAAAATTAAAAAAAATATTACAAAAAATTTCATTTTTTATCAAATATGTATTTTAAAATTGCTTGTTGAACATACATTCTGTTTTTTGCTTGATCCCAAACTACTGACTGAGGACCATCAATTACACTACTAGTTACTTCCTCATTTCTGTTCGCGGGAAGACAATGCATAAAAATTGCTTTTTTATTCATTAGGTTCATTAATTTATCATCAATTTGAAATTTTTTGAAATAATTTTTCTTTTTAAGATTTTTTTCTCCCATAGATAACCATACATCAGTCATAACACAATGGCTGTTATGTATATTTTTATTAATATCACTAGAAATTAAAATGTTATTTTTTTTTAATTTTAACAAAGATTCTTTATTTTTATTTATAATTTGTTTAGGTAAAATTACATTTAATTCAAATTTATATATATTTTGTAGCTGAATAAGTGAACGTGCTACATTGTTGAAATCACCTATCCAGGAAATTTTTTTGTTCTTAATTGTGCCAAGTTTTTCTTGAATAGTTAAAAAATCTGCTAAAGTTTGACAAGGGTGTGTATAATTAGACAAACCATTGATTATTGGCAAACAATTTAAAGATGCATATTTAAGTAATTTTTTATGATCATTATTCCTTATTACTAAACAATCTATGTATTGGGATAGAGTTTTTATTATGTCTTCTTCAGTTTCTCTTTTTCCAAAACCAATACTATTTAAGTCCAGATCTATTGCTCTCCCACCAAGTTTTTGAATTCCAACCGTAAAACTAAGTCTAGTTCTATTAGATTGCTTTAAAAACAAGAGTCCTAGTGTTTTATCATTTAATTCATTTAAATATTTTTGTGGATTTTTTTTTATTAATTTCGCATTTAGTATTATTGAATCAATTTCTTTTTTATCAAAATGCCCTATGTCTAAAAAATGTTTAATCATTTATTTCTTTCAAAGTAAATTCAATAATTTTTATAGCTTTATCAACTTCTTGATTTGAAATTATTAGAGGTGGAACTAGTCTAATTACATTATCAGATGCTGGAACATTTAATAACTTATTTTTAATTAACGCTTTAGATAAAAGTAAATTATTATTTTTTGTTTTTATACCTAATAACAAACCAGCACCTCTAACTTCAACAATTTCACTATATTTTGATTCTAATTTCTTTAGACAATCCCATAAATAATTTGATGTATTTTTAACATTTTGCAAAAAATTTTCATCTTTTATTATTTTTAAAACTTCTTTACCTATAGATACACTTAGAGGATTACCTCCATATGTTGATCCGTGAGTACCCTTAACCATACCTATGCATGCTTTATTTGTAGTCATACATGCGCCCATTGGGAAACCAGAACCAATCCCTTTTGCTACTGCCATTATATCAGGTTCAATATTTGCCCACTCATATGAAAAAAGCTTACCTGATCTTCCAAAGCCACTTTGAACTTCATCAAAAAATAATAAAATATTATTTTTCAAACAAATTTCTTTAATATTTTTAAGAAAATCAATTTTTGCAGGACGAATTCCGCCCTCTCCTTGAATTGGTTCAATTAAAATAGCTGCTGTATTTTCATTGATTGTTGTTTTCAAAAAATTTAGATCATTAAAGGGTACTTTTATAAAACCTGATAAAAGTGGTTCAAATCCATTATAATATTTTATATCTTGCTGTGCTGACATAGCAGCAAATGTTCTGCCATGAAAAGCACCCTCAAATGTTATAATATTTTTTTTAAAATTTTGATTTAATTTGTTATGGTAACTTCTAACTACCTTAATGCCGCATTCAATTGCTTCAACTCCAGAATTACAAAAAAACACTTTTTCCGCAAAACTATTATTACATAATAATTCTGCATATTCTTCTTGATCTTTGTTGAAATACAAATTTGAAGTATGCCACAATTTTTGAGCTTGATGAGTTAAAACATCAACAAGTTTAGGATGACAATGTCCAAGAGAATTAACAGCTATGCCCGCACCAAAATCTAAATATTTTTCACCATTTTTTGTATAAAGATAACATCCTTTACCAGTTTCAAATTCTATATTTCTATCACCATATGTTGGCATAATATAATTGCTTTTTTTATTTTGCATATTTATCAACACTTAAGTTTTTAACTTGTACCCACTTCTAAACATATAAAAACATAAATAAACTAATAACACATTAATTATAATCAATACAATTGCTCCAAACAAAAGAGAGGTATCTGATTGTCCTAAAAAACCATAACGGAAGCCATCTATATTATAAAAAAAGGGATTAAAAAAAACAAGATTTTGCCAAACTTCAGGTAGTCTAGATATAGAATAAAACGTACCAGACAAAAAAATCAAAGGAAGAACAATAAAATTTGTTATGCCTTGTTGTTGATCCCATTTATCTGCCCATATACCAACCATGGTCCCAAGTGAAGCCATCATTAAACAACCCATTACTGCATAAAAAAAAATAATATAAATAGAATAAATTTGTATAGGTATAAAAATTAAAAATCCAATAGTTGTAACAAAGCCACAAGTTAATCCTCTAATCATAGATCCACAAATATAACCGATAGTAAGTTCTATATCACTTAGAGGGGCCATAATTATATCAACAATATTACCTTGAAACTTTGCTTGACCTATGCTGGATGCTGAATTAGCAAAAGAGTTTTGAAGCATCGTCATCATAATTAACCCTGGTGCTATAAATTTATTAAAATCAATCCCATTTATATCATTTATAGCCCTTCCTAACGCCAGGCTAAATACAGCTAAAAACAATAATGAACTTATTGCTGGACTTATTACAGTTTGTATCCCCACTTTCATGAATCTATAAACTTCTTTTTTTATTAAGGTCAAAATACAAAGATATTTAAAAGTTATCATATTAATTTCTAAGCTTTTAATATATTTTATGATTTTAATAAACTTAAACAAATGCAAAATAATAATTTTTTACTAAAATATGCAGTACAATATTTAAGTAAATATACTTCAAGCAAAAAAAATTTGCAAAGGATACTAAAATCTAAAATTAATCGATTAACTCAAAATAAAAAAGAACGGGCAATTTTATATCAAAATATTGATCATATTACTCAAAAATTAGAAAAAAATAATTTAATTTCTGACAATGAGTATACTATTAACAAAATTATTTTTTTTGCAAAAAATGGAAAATCTCAAAATTATATAAAAAACTATCTTTTTGTTAAAGGTATTGATAAAAAAATAATTTCTAATCAATTATCGCTATTTGAAAATAATAATCCTAATTGGGAAAAAGAATCTGCGATTATGTTTGCAAAAAAAAAACAATTATTTGGGACAAAGTATAATGATGAAAAAAAATTAACAAAAATGTCACAAGGAGGATTTTCTTATAGTTTATCTAAAAAAATTCTTTCAGATTTTTAATTCTCATTTATAGTCAAATGAATTTTTCCAGCTAGAAGTCTTGAGATTGGTTTTGTTGTTTGAAATCTTTCAAAAGAAATTTTAATTATAGCTGTTAATGGAGCAGCGAGTAAAATACCTATTATCCCCCAAATCATCCCCCAAAATATCAATGAAAGAATTATTGTTATTGGATGAAGTCCAAACGTATCACCAAAAATTTTAGGTTCTATTATATTTCCTATGATTTGGTGAATAATTGCTGGTAAAACCATTACTAAAATCAAAAATGTAGGATCATTAAATTGAAGAAAGGCAATAGGTACAGGAAGCAAAACAGCTATAATTGATCCAAAAACTGGAATAAAATTTAAAATAAAAGTTAGTGAGCCAAAAATAAATGCAAGTTCCAAGCCTAGATACCAGTAAATTATTCCTGCAGCTAGGCCAGTAACAGTTGAGGTAATAAATTTAGTAAAAATATATTTTTTTATATGACTTATAATATCTATCCATTCTGAAGAAGTATTATGTGCCGGTTTTCCAAGTAATAAAAATAATGTTATGACTACTACCAAAATCATTTTTGATAAAAAATTTGCACTATTACTTAAAATGCCAGTAGCCCAATCTAAAATTGGTAAATTTAACAACGTATTTCTAATTGTTTCTTTATCTATGTATATCTCAAATTCTTGAAGTTTGTTTATAATAGCCTCTAATAAAATTAAAACTTTTTGATTATAATCATCTGCGGACTGAAGAAATGTTACAACTGAAGATATAATAAATGGGACTATTATTATAAATAACAATATTATAAAACAGACACTTATCAAAACTGCTACTATTCTATGTATTCGTAAATTATTAATTTGAAACTCAATAATTGGCTCAATTAAAATACGTATAAGTAGAGCTAATACAAAGGGGACCATAATTGGTTGAGTAAAATTAAGGGTAAAAGCAACTGCAACAGTAGCTAAAATAAATAATGAACCAGTAACAATTTTATTATTTTCTATATTTTGATTCATTTTTTAAATTTTATGATTAAAAATCTCAGGTTTATCATGTGGCAAAGATTCCACATATAAGGATTGGCTTGGAAAGGCAAAAGAACTTGAATTTTTTTCAACTATTTCTATAATTTGTACGGCAAGATTTTCTTTAACTTTTAAATATTCACCCCAATCATTAGTTATTGTAAAAGCTTGAATTAACATATCGATTGAACTATCTGAAAAACTATCAATTCTTACGAAAAAATTACTATTTTCATTTTTTGCAAAATTTTTATCTAAAGAAATTAATTTTGTAATTTCATCTCTTATATCTTTTAGTTGTTTTGTTGAAGTTTTATATTCAAGACCTATTAACCATCTAATACGCCTATGGTGACGTCTTGAATGATTGGTAACTGATTGTTCTGCAAATTTATAATTTGGAACCATTACTGGTGTTGAATCAAAACGTCTTACAAGCGTAGATCTAAATCCTATTTGTTCAACAATACCCTCAACCTCACCTGATACTAAAATTACATCACCAACTGTAAATCTACCTTCCATTAAAATCATGATTCCACTTATTAAATTCTTAAATAAGTCTTGAGCCCCTAATGCTACTGCTACTCCAAATAATCCCAATCCTGCTATCACAGGTCCCACTTTAATTCCCCATAACTCTAATACTGCTACAATACCTAAAAGAAAAATAATTATTTTTAATCCTCTAAGTGTCCAATCAACCAAAGGTTTAGATATTTTGTCTTCAAATTTTTTTATTACAAAAGAAAAAGGTATTACTAATTGATGTAATAGCCAAAAAATAAATATTGTAATAAAAGTACGATTAAGTAAATCAATAAAACTTTGTATTTTAATTGAAAAATCTATGTATGAAGAAGCTATAAAAAAACCAATAACTACTGGTAAAAATTTTAATGGTCCTTCAATTACTTCAATAACCGTATCATCTAAATTATTTGAGGTTTTAAGAACTAATTTGTTTAATCTGTTTATAAGAAAACGAGCAAAAAGCCTTCTCAAAACATAAAAAAAAAGAAAGATTATTAATCCTATAATTATTTCAGAAGCATTAATTCCAAATATGCCTTTTTCCCAAACATCTAAAAAAAGTATAATAAAACTATTGATAGCATCCATAATAAATATATTTAATATTAATAAGTTATTAACATGAAAACATTAAGTTTATCGATATTTTTAATAATATTTATTTTTATAAATGATTCAAATACAAAGGAAAACATGTCTATTTTTAACTTCTCTTTTCTAGATATTGATGGAAATAATGTAAGATTGGAAAGATTTAAAGGAAAACCAATATTATTAGTCAATACAGCTTCGAGATGTGGATTTACTCCACAATATGAAGGACTACAAAATCTGTTTGTAGAGTATAAAGATACTGGTTTAACTATAATAGCAACTACAAGTAATTCATTTAATCAAGAATATGCAAGTAATGAGGAAATAAAAAAAATATGTTTAGTTAATTATAATGTTGGTTTTATTACCTCAGCTCCCATATCCGTTAAGGGAGAAGATGCACATAGCTTATATTTGTGGATTAAAGAAAAATACAATAAAGCACCTAAGTGGAATTTTTATAAATACCTTTTTGATAGTAAGGGTAATCTTGTTGGATCATGGAGCTCCATAACTAAACCAGATAGTTCTAAAATAAGAAATAAAATAAATTCTGTAATATAAAAAAAAAGAGCTATCTATAAGACAGCTCTCTTTTTACAAAAAAAATTTAATTTACATCATGCCGCCCATGCCGCCCATGCCGCCCATGCCGCCCATGC
>CETH01173784.1_pt1 | contig 12792 bp, 15 predicted proteins | sample 361461 | NCBI WGS metagenome assembly CETH01 (sample SAMEA2622695, study PRJEB7988) | marine metagenome | isolation source: saline water (ENVO:00002010), including
CTTGATATTTTTATTTTTTTGCAATTTGTTTTTTCTTATTTCTATACCATTTCTTAGAAGGAAATCTTTTTGATATGAAAATTCATCTATCATTAATTTATTTTTTTTTGCAATATCAACAAGATTTCTAAAATCTACCAGTGATGTAATGTCTTGTTCACCCAAATTATCAAATAAATGACTGTTATTATGATTATGTAAAGTCTGTAAAGAAAAGTTTTTAATAGGGTCGAGATAACCATAATCTATAGTAATAAAAATTCCTTTATTCTTCCTTAAAAATTTACATAGTTTTCCATAATATTTTTCTCTAGTTTCTGAAATTTCAGCAACTCCTATCTTATTAAATTTATTTAATTTTTTTAGTAAATTTGAGTCTTTGACTTGCTTGTCTATAAATCGAAATTTATCTTCTTTTTCATTATATTCAATAAATTTTTCTAGCCATATTTTTTTTTTATAAAACTGCCTAATTGGAAAACAATCAAAAAATTCATTTGAAAATATAATTGATGGGAAATTATTATTTATTTTGAAATTTTTAAACCACCTTATTTTTTTTAAGTCATTTGATTTTAATACAGATTTTTGTATACTTTTAAGTTTTTGATTTTTTTCTATTAGGAATAAATGCATTTTTTCTTTAAATTTATCATTAAATTGAGCTATTCTTAGTATGTCTTTTATTAAACTCCCTTTTCCAGGTCCAAGTTCAATTAAATTAAATTCACTATTAATTTTTTTATCCCAAAAATTCAGAATATACAAACCAAGTATCTCACCAAACATCTGTGATATTTCTGGAGCGGTAATAAAATCACTTTTTGATCCAATTGGATTCTTTTTTGAATAATATCCATGATCTGAAAAAAGTGATAAATTTATAAATTCATCTAAATTAATAAATTTCTTTTTTTTAATTTTAGAAATTAGTAAATCTTTGACTTTCATTTTTTAAAATAAATTACTAACCCAAAAATAATTAATGGTATTGATAATATTTGACCCATAGAAAAATAATTTAAAATTAGACCAATTTGAGAGTCGGGTTCTCTTAAAAATTCAACAAGGAGTCTAAAAAATCCATAATATATCAAAAAAAATGCACTTAAATTACCAATTTTATATTTTTTGGGGTTTCTATAAAAATATGTATTTAGGATAAAAAATAGAATAAATCCTTCTAGCAAAGCCTCATATATTTGTGAAGGATGTCTTGGATTGTTATCAACACTGGGATAGATTACAGCTAATTGAAATTCAGTAACTCTTCCGTAGAGTTCACTATTAATAAAATTTGAAAGTCTTCCAAAAAAAAGACCTATAGGAGCCACTAAAGCAATTAAATCTGACAGATATAAAAAATTCAAATTATTTTTTTTAGAAAACAAAAAACTTGATAAAATTATTCCTGTCAGCCCTCCATGAAATGACATCCCTCCTTTCCATATTTCAAACAAATATATTGGATTATCAAAAAACAGGTCAATTTGATAAAAAAAAACATATCCTGATCTTCCTCCACATATTACACCAATTACGGCCCATAAAAAAAAACTATCAATTTGTTTATTGGAGATTGAATTGTAAGAAATAGAATTGTTTTTTTTTATAAGTATTGAGCCAAAAACAAATGCAATTATATAAGCTAAGCTGTACCAACGAACATCTATGAAAAATAGAGAAAAAAATATTGGATCAATTGAAGGTTGAATAAAAATCATTATATTTTAAATAGCTTATAATAATATGGTTAATAAGAGCAAAATTTTATCAGACTTATCAAAAATTGCTGTTGATGCAATGAGTACATTTTCTGGATTAAAAAAAGAGGTAGAAACAATTGTTTCACTAAGAGTGAATAAAGTAATAAATAAGATGAATTTAGTCAAAAGAGATGAATTTGAAGTTTTGAAAAAAATGGTTCAAAAAATGGCTGTTGAAAACGAAAAATTGAAAAAAAGCTCAAATGTAACAAAATCAAAGAAAAAAAAGGCTATAAAAAAGAAAAAAATATCGAAAAACTAGGAATTATTCACAATTTATAACTTATTTTTTTTATTATTCTTGCCCAACACCTTTTAAGTTTAGTAAACTATATATAGTAGTATTATAATTATTATTACTAGATAGTGTATGGATTTAGAAAATATGCATTTAAACCCAATTGATATTGTAGAAGACGTTATATATCAAAAAAATTGGAGTTTTAGCAGATCTGATGATTATGAGTTAGTTGCGGATATTGCTTCAAGATGGTGTCAATATAGACTTTATTTTACTTGGTCAGAAAATATTAAGGCAATCAGCTTTACAACAACTTTTGACTTAAGTTTTCCTCAATCAAAATTAATTAAAGCTTACGAATTAATAGCTTTGATAAACGAGAAATTATGGATTGGACATTTTGATATTACAAGTAAAAATGGAATTCCTGCATTTCGGCACACTATTTTATCAACCTCAAATACTGATTTTTTACATAAAAAATTAGAAGATTTGGTTGATATAACAATTTATGAATGTGAAAAATATTATCCATCTTTTCAACAAGTGCTTTTTGATGACCTTGAACCAACAAAAGCAATTAGTTTTGCTAATTTTGAAATTATTGGAACTGCCTAAAACACTATTTATTTTTTATAAAAAGTATATTTAGATAATTAATTATGCGTAAAGTTTTATTAGTTGGTTGTGGCCATATGGGGTCAGCCTTATTAGACGCTTGGCTAATTAAAAAAAAATATTCTTTTACAGTAATTGATCCATATAATTTTAAAGTTTTAAAAAAAAAATTTAAGAATAAAAAAATTATTATACTTAACTCAATCGCAAATCGATTGGATTGTAAACAATTTGATATAATTATTTTTGCAGTTAAACCTCAATCGGCCTCTAATGTTTTGAAAGAATATAAGCATTTTAAATTTAAGAAAAATTCTGTAGTTGTTAGTATTATAGCGGGAAAAAAAATTAGTTTTTATAAAAAAAATCTTACAAACGCGCATCAAATTGTAAGAGTAATGCCAAATATGCCAGCTGCAATTAAAGAAGGATTAAGTTGTTTAGTTTCAAATAAAGTAGTTTCTAGAGAAAACAAATATAGAATTGATGATTTATTTTCAGCAGTTGGAAAAAATATTTGGCTAAAAACTGAAAATCAACTAGATAATGCAACAGCATTATCAGGCAGTGGCCCTGGATTTATTTTTACATTAATTGATGCATTTGAAAAAGGATCTATAAGAATTGGATTTTCAAAAAAATTATCTAGAGAAATGATTTTGAAAACATTAATTGGCTCTGCAAAATTAATGCAAAAAGTAGATCAAGATCCTGAAAAATTGGCTAATTTAATTGCTGTCAAAGGTGGCACAACTGAAGCAGGAATTAAAGTATTAAAAAAAAATAATATTAAAAAAATTATTTATAATACATTATTGGCATCTTATAAAAAAGCTTCTAAAATTGGGAAAATCAAAGATGATTGAATTTGAAAGAGATATTGCTGAGTCAACACTTAGAATTTTACAAAAAAAAACTTGGAATAATTTTAATATTAATGATTTATTAAAAAAGAAAAATACGAGAAAGCTTAAAATTAAAAGCAAAAATGATTTATTAAAATTTATCAATCGTTTTGTTGATTGGCATTTGATTAATAATACAAAAGATATTGAGCAATCTTCAACAAAAGATATGTTATTTGAAGTTCTAATGGCTAGATTTGATATACTTCAATTATATAGAGCAGCATTTATAAATATTTATAATGGTTTCAAAAAATCACCTTATCAGTTAATTAATCTCCTGCCTTCTTTTCTGGAAAGTATGATAACAACAGCTGAATTAGCACATTTTGATGTTAATGGATTAAAAGGGAATTTTAGATTGAAGGGTTTGATTGTTGTGTATTTTATAACATTTATACATTGGAAAAATGATAGTAGTCCTTCTTTAGAAAAGACCATGACTCAACTTGATAAAAATTTAGATCAAGCTGAAAATTTTGGCAAAATATTATCTTAATGAAATTTTTATCTTATGCTGATTTTGTAAAGGTAGATATTAGAGTAGGCACTATTATTGCAGCAGAAACAAATAATACTTTGCGTAAGCCTTCTATGATATTAAAAATTGATTTTGGTAAAGAATTAGGAATTAAAAAAAGCTCTGCGCAATTGATAAAAAATTATACCCCTGATGATTTGATTAATAGACAAGTGGCTGCAGTAGTTAATTTTGAACCTAAACAAATTGGTAATTTAAAATCTGAAGTTTTAGTTCTTGGGTTTCCTGATAGCAGTAAAGAACCAATAGTTATAAGTCCTAACAAAAATGTACCTAATGGAGGTAAAGTTTATTAAATTGGAAGTTGAATTATAGACTTTAGTCCTCCAAAATTTGATTTATCTAACTTTATTTCACCTCCATGAGCTCTAATTATGTCTCTAGTAATTGACAATCCCAATCCACTCTCACCCTTTAATTTATTTCTAGATGGGTCCAATGTAAAAAATGGTTTAAATACATCTTCAAAATTTTTTTTAGGTATTCCTGGTCCATCATCTTCTATAGAAATTATACAACCATCATTTTCTTTAAGAATTTTGATATTTATTTTGTTTGCGTATCTAATTGAGTTATCAACTATATTTTGCAAAGCTCTTTTTAACTGGAGTGGTCGACCAGAAGTATTTACTTTATCAACTTCTTCAAAAGTAATTACAAATTTCTTTTTATCTATGTTTTTAATAGTTTCTCTAATTAGAAAATTTAAGTTAATTTCTTCTATAGGTTCAGGTGCTTCAGATCTGACAAAACTAACATAACTATCAAGCATGGCTGTCATTTCGTTTATATCAATTTCAAGTTCTCTTTTTGCCTTCTCATCTTTTAATAAAGATAATTGTAACTTCATTCTTGTCAAAGGTGTTCTTAGATCATGACTTACACCTGCTAGCATATCAGTTCGTTGCTTGAGAAATCTTTTAATTCTAGTTCTCATTTGATTAAAAGCATTAGCTGTTTGTCTAATTTCGTTTGATCCAGCTGATTTGATTTCTGGAGTATCTAAACCTCTCCCAAATGTTTCTGCTATTATTGCGAGTCTTTTCAAAGGTCTTATTTGTTTGTTCATAAAAAAATATGAAAAAAATAAAAGAAGTACAGATGCAAAAATCATCCATAATAAAAATACAAAAGCGGTTTCACTGTATAACCTTTTTTTATTTACATTTATTATTAAAAGATCATTACTCGTCTGAATGAAAACTTTAACACCTTGATCAATATTACTCAAATCATATGCAAATGGTTTTCTGAGATTAATAAGTGATTGCTTCATTCTTTTTGACAATATACCTCTTTGCTCTTTAAACACTATTTTTTTAATATTTGAGTTTTTTTGAATTTGTAAATCCATCTTAAAATCCTCTTTTGCTATCATAATTGCTTCAGTTGTAAGATTTTTATCTATTAATTTTACAAGAACATTAATATCTGCAACGACTGACTCAGTTAATCTTTTTGATATAATACTCCATGAAGTTTGATAAAAAATGATCGAAGTAATTAAAACAAGAATTAATATTGGAACAAATATAATTATTATAGATCTACCCAATAATGAGGATGGAATAATATTTTTAATGATCATATTTCTATACACTTTAACATATACCCTTGTCCTCTGATTGTTTTTAAAAATTGAGGTTTTTTGGGAATATTTTCTATTTTTTGTCTTAACCTTGTAATTCCCACATCAACTTTTCTTAGCTCACTTTCATCATATTCTTTTTCAGCAAGCTCTTCCCTTGACACAAGAGAATTTCTTTTAACAATAAGTTTTTTTAATAAAAAGTTTTCTCCCTCTGTTAAATAAATTTCTTCATTATTTTTTTTAAGACAATCAGTTTTTGTGTCAAATATAAAATCACCAAATTTTATACGTAATTCTGAGTTATTAATATTTTCATATAGCTTTAATAAATTTAAAATTCTTAAGTATAATTCTTCAGGCTCAAAAGGCTTAGGTAAATAGTCATCTGCACCTGTTTTTAATCCATCAATTTTATTTTTATCTTCACCCATTGCTGTTAATAAAATTACAGGGGTATTAGATTTATTTTTTATAATTGATATAAGATCAATACCATCACCACTAGGCATCATTCTATCTAAAATCACTAAATCAAAAATAAAAAAATTAAATATTTCTTTAGCTTCTTCATAATCTATTGAGGTATAAATTTTTAATTGTTTTTCAGTTAAATAAACTTTTAATAAATCTCTCAACCTCTCATCATCATCGACTAAAAGAATACTTTTGCTCATAATTAATCATTTATTTGTTTAAATATTTTTTTGTTTTCATTTTCAATCATCTCATACAAAATACTTTTGAAACTATCTATATTTTCTTCACTAAAATTTTTAATTACTTTTCTTATTTTTTCTATTTGAATTGTAGATAATTTTATTTCAAGACTTTTACCTTTATCTGTTAAAGATAATTTTTTTGTTCTTTTATCATAACCTGTCGATACTATTATAAATTGCTCTTTAACTAATTGATTAAGTACCCTGGATAGGCTTTGTTTTGTTATTCTTAAAACTCTTAACAGTTCTTTAATTGTAATGTTATTTTTTTTTCCCACAAAATATATTACTCTATGATGCGCTCTTCCAAAGTTTAATTTTTCTAAAATCTTATCAGGACCTGATGTAAAATCTCTATATGAAAAAAATATTAACTCAATTACTTTTCTAATCTCATTATCCTTAAGAAAAAAAGGGGATTTTAAATTATTTAGGTCAGCCATATTGACTTAATTATGCATCACTGATAGTCAATTGTCATTAAAAAAAAAATATAAGTTTAAATGATTAAATCTTTTGAAAATAGAGACGGTTGGATTTGGATGAATGGATCTATAATTCCATGGCAAAAAGCCAATTCGCATATCATATCTCAGGGTCTTCATTATGCGAGTGCAGTATTTGAGGGTGAAAGAGCATACAATGGTAAAATTTTTAAATCAAAAGAACATACTGATAGATTTTTTAAATCTGCTGAGATTGTTGGAATAACTATACCTTATTCAAAATCAGAAATTAATAATGCAAAAAATGAATTAATAAATAAAATGAATTTTAAAGATTGTTATGTGAGGCCTCTTGCCTGGAGAGGCGGACAACAAATGGGTTTGTCAACAAATCAATCAAATATTAATGTTGCTATAGCCGTCTGGGATGATTGGGCTTCTTATTTTAAAATTGAAGATAGAAAAGCTGGTTTAAAACTTATAACATCACCATGGAAGAGGCCCGCGCCAGACACTGCGCCTTTTGAAGCAAAGGCTTCCGGCCCCTATATCATATGCACAATGTCAAAAGAATTTGCTGAAAAAAAAGGTTATCATGATGCTTTAATGCTTGATTATAGAGGGTATGTTGCAGAGGGGACTGGGGCAAATATTTTTTTTATTAAAAACAAAGAAATACATACACCTACCCCAGATTGTTTTTTAAATGGAATAACCAGGCAAGCAGTTATATCTATGACTTCAGATCAAGGTTTTACGATTACTGAAAGACATATTCAACCAACTGAGATTCAAAATTATGATGAAGCTTTTTTAACAGGAACTGCAGCTGAAATCACACCAATAAGATCAATAGACAGTATAAGCTTTGCTACAGGAGAAGATACAACTACCTTTAAGTTTATGAGAGATTTTAGTCAAATGGTCAATCATTCTAATCAGAATTAACCAACCATTTATTAGATTTAATATAAAATTCATTTTTCCAGAAAGGTGCATTCTGTTTTAAATAATTCATAATAAAGTTACAAGACTCAAAACTATCTTGTCTATGCTCAGATAGACAAGAGACCATAACAATTTTTTCATTAACCTTTAATCTTCCATAGCGGTGAATTATTAATGTATCTACTAATTTCCATTTATTTTCTGCCTTTTTTTTAATTCTACCCAACTCTTTTTCAGCCATTTTTTTATATACATCTAATTCTATAAATTGAACTTTTTTATTATTATTATAATCGCGAACATATCCTACAAATGTTGTTATTGCTCCAACACTAGGATATGAGTTTTTAATAGTTTGAATTTCACTTTCTAAATTAAAATCCTCTTTTTGAATTTTGATCATTATCCACCACTTACAGGAGGAAACACAGCTATTTCGTCATCATTAAACAATTCAATATCATCAACTATGTAATCTTGATTTACAGCAAATCTTAAAATCCCATCTTGTATATGTTTTTTTAGATTAGGATATTTTTTTATTAGATATTTTTTAAAATTATCTAGATTTTGTATTTCATTATTTATTATCATTTCTTCTTCAATTTTAGTAATTTCTTTTATCCATGCAAAATATATTACTTTCATTTAAAAATGTCTCAATCCTGATTTTAAATAATCATAACCTGTATATAAAGTTAAAATACCGGCTACCCATAGTGCAATTTTACCAATAGAAATAATAGGAACTAAAGTAATTCCACTCTCACTTAATATTAAAAATGCAAGTGCTAAAAACTGAATTGCAGTTTTAATTTTAGCAATCCTGGACACAGGGACACTTACTTTGATACCTGCTAGATACTCTCTTAAGCCTGATACTGCTATCTCACGTAAAAGAATAATTAATGCTGGTATAGTCTCCCAATCAGCGATAATCTCTTTTGAAGTTAAAATTAATATCACTGCTGCCACTAATAACTTATCAGCTATTGGATCTAAAAAAGTCCCAAAATTTGTTACCTCATTTCTAATTCTGGCAATATAACCATCAAAATAATCGGTTATGCTTGCTAGAGAAAAAAGACTAAAGGCAACCCATCCATAAAAAGGGCTTTTTAAATAGATACAAATTACAATTATTGGAATAATCAAGATTCTTATAAGTGTAAGTACATTTGAGATATTAAATTTCATAAATTTTTCATAGATCAAGTTTAACTTATTAGCTATTAAAAAATTCAAAAACTTCCTCTAACTTTTTCTTAGGAATTGATTTTATTTCCATAAAGTCTTTTAGAGAAGCAGTTTTAATTTTTTGTAAAGTCCCAAAATGCAAAAGAAGCTCTTTTTTTCTTCTTGGTCCAATTCCTTTTATTTCATCAAATACTGATTTAACTGATGCTTTTGATCTTCTTGAACGATGAGCTGTAATTGCAAATCTGTGAGCCTCATCTCTCAATCTTTGGATAAAGTGAAGAAGGTTGTCATTAGGCTTAAGATTTAAATCTTTATTTTCAAGATGAATTATTTCTCTTCCTGCATTTCTTTCAGGACCTTTTGATACACTTAATAATTTTATATTTTTGATATTTAAATTATTTATTACCTTGAGGGCGCTATTATATTGTCCTCTTCCTCCATCAATTATAATAATATCAGGAGAAAAAGAATTTTTATCTTTATTTATTTTAGATAGTCTTCTAGTTAGCAATTCTTCCATCATATAGTAATCACTTACTGATGAAATTTTTTTCTTATACATATCATATCTGATATTAAACTTTCTATAATGCTTATTACTGAGCCCTTCTTTATCAGCTACTATCATTACACCAACTGAGTTTTTGCCAAATGTATGACTATTGTCGTAGGCTTCAATCCTATTTATTTCCTCTAATTTTAATAATTTACACAATTGATTTAGTGCATTTTGATGTGTCTCAAGACTAGTTTTTTTGATTTTGATACTTTCAAGCGCATTTTTTTCTGCAAGTAAGATATGTTGAAGTTTTTCTCCTGCTTTTGGTTTTATAATTTTGGTTTTTAATTTATTTTTTTTATTAAGAGTTCTCTCAACTTCTTTAATATTCTTTTCAAGGACATTTACTAGTATTTTAGGTGGAATATCTTTATTTGAATAAAATTGATATAAGAAGGACTCCAATATTTCTTGTGATTCACTAGTTATATCATGTGATGGAAAAAAAGATTTGTTTCCATAGTTGCTCCCATTTCTGTAGAATTTACCATGAATACAACTTTTGCCTTGAATTATTTTTATTGCAAAAATATCAATATTTCTCATATCCTTAATATAAACAGATTGATATTTTTGAATTTGATTTACAGACTTAATTCTATCGCGAAGTCTTGCTGCTTCTTCATACATTTGATTTTTACTTGCAATTTGCATTTTATATATTAATTTTTTTTCAATTTTTTTTGTATTACCTTTTAGAAATTTTTTTGCATCTTCAATACTCTCTTTATATTTTTCTTTTGTTATATATTTAACGCAAGGTGCACTACATCTCTTAATATCATACAATAGACAAGGGCGACTTCTGTTTCTAAATATTCCCTCAGAGCAGCTTCTTAATAAGAAAGTTTTTTGTAATGCAATTATTGTATAATCTGCAACTGAAGGTGAAACAAATGGACCGTAATAATCTCCATTTATTTTTTTTGAGCCTCTATATTTTTGAATTCTTGCATAATTTGTTTCTTTATTTATTAAAATATATGGAAAGGATTTATCATCTCGTAAAATAATATTAAAACGAGGCTTATGTTTTTTAATAAGATTGCATTCAAGCAAAAGAGCTTCAATTTCCGTGTTTGTAACAAAAAAATTAATATTTTTTGTTAAACTAACCATTCTTTGTAGACGACGAGTCAAATTATTTAAAGATGTATAATTCTTTACCCTATTTCCTAAATTTTTTGCCTTTCCAATGTAAAGTATTTCACCATCTTGATCTTCCATTTGGTATACGCCTGGTTGAGCAGGAAGAGTCTTAGCAATATATTTAATTATGTCTTGACCTCTAAAATCACTATTTATCTCATTTTTTGATTTCATTTTTTTTACAATTTTTTTAGACATTAACTCATTAAATTCTAGATTATGATCTTAAATTATTATAGTTCAAATTGGGAAATTTAAATAATTAAGTCTATATAATTAATAAATATTATTGGAGATTTGAAGATGGCAAAAATGACTACTGAAGAAGCTTTCGTTAAAGTTTTACAAATGCATGGAATACAACACTCATTTGGAATAATAGGTTCAGCTTTTATGCCAATTTCTGATCTTTTTCCTAAAGCAGGAATCACTTTTTGGGATGTTGCTCATGAGTCAAATGGAGGTTTAATTGCGGATGGATATACAAGATCTACTGGTAAAATTGCAATGTGTATTGCACAAAATGGACCAGGTATAACAGGATTAGTTACACCTATTAAAACAGCATATTGGAATCATACCCCCATGCTCTTAGTTACTCCACAAGCTGCGAATAAAACAATGGGTCAGGGAGGGTTTCAAGAAGTCGAGCAAATGAACTTGTTTAAAGATATGGTTTGTTATCAAGAAGAAGTGCGTGATCCATCAAGAATGGCAGAGGTTTTAAATAGAGTAATATTAAAAGCAAAGAGAGGTTCAGCACCAGCTCAGGTAAATGTGCCAAGGGATTTTTGGACGCAAGTTATAGACATTGAGTTACCAACTATCATAGAGTTTGAAAGACCTTCTGGTGGAACTGCAGCTATCAAGGAGGCAGCTGAGCTTTTATCAAACGCAAAATTTCCAGTTATATTATCAGGAGCCGGAGTAATACTTGCAAGCGCTATTGAAGATTGTAAAAAGATTGCTGAAAAATTAGATGCTCCAGTCGCTTGTGGTTATCAACATAATGACAGTTTTCCAGGAAAGCATCCCTTAGCTGTTGGTCCATTAGGTTATAATGGTTCTAAAGCAGCCATGGAAATCATTTCAAAAGCTGATGTTGTATTAGCACTTGGAACTAGACTTAATCCTTTCTCAACTTTACCAGGATATGGTATTGATTATTGGCCAAAAAAAGCAAAAATTATTCAAGTTGATATTAATACTGATAGAATAGGACTTGCAAAAAAAGTATCTGTTGCGATTTGTGGGGATGCTAAACTAGTGGCACAACAAATTCTTAATCAATTATCTTCAACTGCAGGAAATGAAGGACGAGAAGATAGAAAAGCTCTAATACACCAAACAAAATCTGCGTGGTTGCAAACCTTAACTAGTCTTGATCATGAAGAAGATGATGAGGGAACTAGTTGGAATAAAGACTCAAGGGAAAGAGATCCTGATAGAATGTCTCCTCGAATGGCTTGGAGAGCGATACAAGCGGCACTACCCGAAGACGCAATCATATCAAGTGATATTGGCAACAATTGTGCAATTGGTAATGCTTATCCAACATTTGAACAGGGTAGAAAATATTTAGCTCCAGGGTTATTTGGTCCCTGTGGTTATGGTTTTCCATCAGTTTTAGGAGCAAAGATCGGTTGTCCCGATACACCAGTAGTTGGTTTTTCAGGAGATGGTGCTTTTGGAATTAGCATGAGTGAAATGACTTCATGCAACAGAGAAGAGTGGCCTAATATTACTATGGTAATATTTAGAAATTATCAATGGGGTGCTGAAAAAAGAAATACTACTTTATGGTACGATAATAATTTTATTGGAACTGAGCTTGATCCAAAATTAAGTTATGCAAAAATTGCTGAGGCATGTGGATTTAAGGGAGTTAAGGTGACTACTCAATCTGAATTAACTGAAGCACTTAAAATATCATGTGTTGAACAAATGAACGGTATTACCACTTTTATTGAAGTTATATTAAATCAAGAGTTAGGTGAGCCATTTAGAAGAGATGCAATGAAAGCACCAGTAGAAGTTGCTGGTATTGATGCGGATGATACAGTAGTTCAATAATTTATTGATCAGCAATAATAAATTGGTTTTTTT
>CETH01184430.1_pt1 | contig 12791 bp, 11 predicted proteins | sample 361461 | NCBI WGS metagenome assembly CETH01 (sample SAMEA2622695, study PRJEB7988) | marine metagenome | isolation source: saline water (ENVO:00002010), including
TCTGATTTTGTTTGTATCGATTGCTATTTTAGCATTAAAACCCAAAGTTAGCTCTGTAGTGCTAGCAAGTATGTTTGTGGTTTTTGTACCGGAAATTATTAGCTTTTTAAATTTCCCTTCACAATTTGTTGGGCATTTAAGAAGTATATTCTATTGTGTTTTACTGATTTTCTTGGTGAGACAAGTTTCAGGAAAATTTACAATATCTAAACGTGAAATTTAATAATTATTATGACTAAAAAATCTATATTAAAAATCGAAAATTTACATGTTCAACTTGGACAAAGAATGATCAATCAAGATATTTCTTTAGAAGTTTTTGACGGTGAAATCGTTGGAATAGTAGGACCAAATGGTTGTGGAAAAACTACTTTCTTTAATGCTATTTCTGGTTTTGCACCAATCGATACAGGACTTGTAAGCATTAACGGACTAGAAGTTAATAATTTATCTCCTTCTAAAAGAGCTAAGCAAGGCTTAGCAAGAGGCTTTCAAAACGTGGGGATTTTTAAAGAAATGACCTTAGAAGAAAATTTAATTATGGCAGTTGAGAATGCTTTGGAGCTACCAATGTACTGGATGTTTAGTTCAAAGCAAAAAAAGAAAGTTGATAAATTAGTAAATAAAGCCCTAAAAGATGTTGAGCTTTTTGAACATAAAAATTCCTTGGCTGGAGTGCTTTCAGGTGGACAGCTAAGACTGCTTGAAATGGCAAAATTAAATCTAAGTAATGCTAATTTACTTTTAATAGACGAACCTACGGCTGGTGTATCCCCTGTTTTACGAAATCAATTAGCAGACTCAATCAAACAATTGTCTCAAAAACATGGGAAAACTATTGTGATTATTGAGCATGACTTAAAGTTCTTATTTAGCTTGGTTGATAGAGTGATTGTACTAGTTGACGGGAAAAAATATATGGAAGGAAAACCAAAAGAAGTTCAAAATGATAAGCGTTTGAAGGAAGTTTATTTTGGATAAATTTCATGATCTTATTTTGACATTTTAATGTAAGATGATATTATTAGGAAAATATTTTTTATTATGAAAAATTTAATTTTAACTACATTAATCGGACTAGGATCTATGGCTTGCTCTGGAATTAACTTTTCAGAGAAAGAAAATATTATAGGAAATTCAAGTGTAGAAAACCCAGAAGATGTTAATTCTATGGAAAAACATTTTCTAAACACCAACCGGACTCAACTTTTAATAGATTCGTTAAGTCAAGATTACTTTAATGCTATTGAAGAAATTGATGACTATGAAAATAACACTGGTATAGAAAATCAAAATTTGCAAGATCAGAATTTATCTGGACCATATAATGATTTTTTCAGAATGAATTCTATAAAACTAAATAATAGAATACATTCACTTAATAACTATATAGATTATAATTTTGGTTTTTCAGCTGTTGGTTATGAAGTTGTAAGAGAAGAACCTAATTTGATTACATCCCCTTTTGCTTCTTTTAGATGTTATGGAAGTGGTGATGAAGTCGAATATATAAAACAAGAATTCTCTCAAGCAACTGTGATTATTGACGTTATAGAATCCAAAAAATTTATAATTTATAATGGAGGCTTAATTAGTGTTTCTAATTTAGAAATCGAGCAAACAGATGAAATTTTTGAGATTAACGATGGGGAATTCTTAGGTGAGTTTTCAGCAGAAAATTAATCTAACAATTTTACTTCAATTGCTAAAACACCATAGGTTTCTTCTTGGGTTTTTGTGTAAATAGAATAAAGTGACTTTAAAAACTCTTGAATATCGTGGTTTTGGGGATATCCAAATTTTCCCATAGGCGTATTTAATAATAGTTCGTGAAAATTTGGAAAATTTTTTAAGTTTAAAATTTCAACAATTATCTTTTCTTTCGGATTCTCAAGATTGGTAAATTGAATTAATTCATTGACTTTTAACTTTTGTCTTTTTTCATCGAATAGCCTAATTTCTACTTTTTTAGAACCATTTTTTATCCTTTCAAATGGAGAAGGATTGAGTTTCATACTGTGCATTTTTTAATTTTAATTTTAATTTTTATTACTTTACCTTGTTTTTTGGAATTAGACAAATTATAAAACAATGAATAATCTTGACAAGGGTAGAAATATTAGTTTATTGTGCTAATGTTGATTTTAATGTTGAAATCGACACGCAAGGTCCTGTTTTAAAATTTAAAACAGAGCTATTTTCTATGTTTATTTTTTAATCCCATAAACATGCCAATTAGAGAAGAGCGTTTGATTACCTTACGTAATCTAAACCCAAAACAAATAAATCCTTATTTAGGAAAGGATAAACTCATCCATTTGAATTCTGATGAAATACACAGAGCGGTGCATCTTTGTAATTGGCAAATGTTTGTAGATCTGGGAATATTTACTGAGGAAGAAGCTAAGGGACCATTAGTAGAAAGAAACCTTGGAATGGGATCTGCTATAACATCTTTGAATCCAAATAGAGGATATCTAGCAAGTGGACTACCTAATGATATTAGCAAACCTATTCGAAATATTTTTAACGACATTTTTGAATTTAATGATCAGTATAACCAAATTACGAATTCTGGACCTATAAATGAAATCACCTATGGCCAAGCAAATAGTCTTACTGGTGCAAGCTCACTAACACCTGAAGTTATTGATGAGGTTTTAAATTTAAGAGCGAGTCTTTTCTTTGATAGAAACTCATCTTTGATTGATCATCATTTAGGTTCGCTACAAGCAGCTTTAGACTTAAATAATAAAGCTTATTTTCACCGACTACTTGAGCAATCAGACTTAAAAGCTCCAGAAACTTTTATGGTTAGTTTAAGTAATTCTGATTTAAATATATTACTTGAAGATGAATCCAAAGCAAAAGAAAATTTTTTACAATTATTAATTGCGAAATACCCAAGTTTTTCATTATCTACTAATTACTTCCTGAAGGTAAGTATTGGAGCTGGTGGAATAGGTTTAATTAGAACTGAATCCTCAAACGAAGATTTTCTAGGAATGCTTAAATTCTATAAAGCTACTAAAGAAAGAAATAGTGAAGTTGAAATTTTAGTTGCAAAACCTCTAGATATAGTTAGTCTTCCTGAAATTGATCCTTTAGATGTGGAAAATCAAATTGCATTTTCTCCATGTATGACAATGGTAATGACTCCAGATAATTTCATTTTGAGGCAAGCTGCAGAGCAGGTTTTAAAAAATGGAACTGCCTACATTGGAAGTATGTGGAATATTCAAATGCAAGAAAATTTACTTTCTGTATTAGGAGAAAGATTTAATGAATTTGGAAGGTTAATTCAATCAACTGGATATACTGGAATTCTTGGAACGGATTATATTTTAACACAAGTTCCAGGTGGACCAACAAGTTTAAGCATGGACGATTTACGCAAAATAAATCAAATGCAAGGAAGTGAAAAAGTTGAAGTAATGAGATCTATGTTTGATTACACTTTGATTGGAGATTTAAATGCTCGTCAAAATGGTAATGGAGTAGGTGAAAAGGTTAAAACCTCACTTTTGTTAAGTGGAGTAAATGTCGAGAAAGCTTTTCAATGCGCAAAAACATTAGAAGGATCAAGTGAAAACACATTAGAACTATTAAATGATTCTTTTGGTAGTATGCAAATTCAAAGAGTTGGTGATACTTTTAGTGGTGTTGTAATTCTACCTAGTTTAACACCTGAATTTGAAAATAAACTTGGATTAACAACCGTTTTTGTAAATCCACAGCTTAGGCCTCAAGAATTTCAAAAATTACTTGATATGTAATTTTAAGGGGGGAAATCCCCCTTTTTTAGTTTATAATAAATTTATACTATTTAACTTTTTATAATGAGTAATAAATATGTAATTATGATCCATGGAGGAGCCGGAAATATTAAAGAAATGGATGATGAAAAAAAAGCAAAGTATCACAAAAGTTTAGAAATTATTTTAAAAAAATCTAGCCAAATTTTGCAAGAAGGTGCAAGCAGCTTAGAGGCTGTTACATTGGCAGTTAAACTACTTGAAGACGATGAACTATATAATGCTGGGAAAGGATCGGTTTTGAATCACAAAGGAGAGTTTTCAATGGATGCCTCGATTATGGATGGTAAAAACTTAATGTCTGGTGCTGTAGCTGGAATCTCCAAAATAAAAAACCCTGTAATGCTCGCGAAAAAAGTTTTAGAAGAATCTGAGCATGTAATGTTGATCTCGAATGAAGCTATGGATTTTGCTAATCAATTTAATTTAGAGGTAAAAGAAAATTCTTACTTTGAAACTGAATATAGAAGAAAACAGTTTGAAGAGGCTTTAAAATCAAATAAAGTTGTCTTGGATCACTCCTCTTTTGATAAAAAAGGAATTCAAGGTGATGAAAAGAAATACGGAACAGTTGGAGCTGTGGCTGTAGATAAAGATGGAAATATTGCAGCGGCTACATCGACAGGTGGAATTGTAAATAAAAAATTTGGAAGAGTTGGCGACTCCCCTATTGTAGGATCTGGAGTTTATGCAGATAATGAAACTGCGGCTGTAAGTTCGACAGGTTATGGGGAACAATTTATTCGAACTGTAATTGCCAAGCATTTGGCTGATTTGATTGCAATGAAAGGTTTAAATTTAGTTGATGCAATGAATGAATCTATTGAATACTTAACCAAAAAAGTTTCTGGACTGGGTGGAATGATTAGCGTTACTAAAGATTATAAATATGCCTCAAACTATAATACTCCAGGAATGATCCATGGTGTTGCTAGCTCAGAAGGTGGAATTAATACTTCTTTAGAAAAGCCCTTAAATGCTTAAAACACTTTTTGTACAAAAATACCTACTTTATAAACAAGTAGGTTTTTTGTTATTTTTTGTTTTCATTTTCCCAGATCAAGGCTCCACTGTCATAACTATAGGCACCTCCAAGGTGTATATTCTCTCCATATTTGATTATTGCTCTGTCTTTTATTCTTTTTTGATTGATAAGATTTGGGAATTCTCCTCCTCTGTTAGTACAAGCCCCTAGAACCGCACCTTCTTTTTCAGGTATTACAACTCCGTCAAAATCATTATCTAAAGCAAACTGAGAAACTCTTTCATACATAAAATCTAAACATGCTGAGTCACTAACACTCTCTAAAAAACTTTCAAATGGATTAGGGCCAAAGAAAAGATATTTTTTCCCATTTTTAAGTTCTATTTTTTGAAGCATAACTACTCCAACACATCGACCTTTTTCAGGATCCATTAATACAAATTCAAAATAGTTTGGGTTCTCCCACATTCTTGCATCTCCGGCTATACATAAGTAAGCACCCATTCTGGCATTAGTAGTTTCTTGTGTTTTTGCAAAATAACCTTTTATAAGTCTTTCTTTTGATGATTTTTTATAAACTTCACCATTTGAATCATTCATTGACCTTTGCTTTTTACCCGTTGCTAATTTCTCTTGATATTTATTAACCTCCTGAAGAATTTGATTAATATCATATCCAATTGTTTGCTCAACTAGAGACTCTAAATTATTCTTAAACTTAAATCTAAGCTGTAAAAATTCTGACTTTAGCTCTTGAAATTTTTCAAAGGTGAATTCTCCAGAAAATTTTTCAAAAATAACATTAAACTCTTTATCAAATCTTTCTTTCTCTAATTTATCTTTTAGATCTACCGCATTTGAGGATACCAACCTATTTAGAGTTCCTCGAATCATTTGAGGTTTTCTATCAGCAGGAATTTTTGTATTTTCAAAAGAGGCTTTTAATTTTTTCAATTGGGATTCTTTAAAGTCTTCGACTCCTAGTTTTTCTCCAGCTTGGTTTTCAAAAATTTCTTGAACGGCTGGCATATTAGGAGATTCTAAGCTCTTTTGAAAAATTTCATTTTGAAAAATATGTTTCATGTTTTCTCCATAGATAACAGATAATTCTTTTAACGTTAGATATTCTTTAGATTTCTCATCATCAATTTTATTAACGCTCGTATTACTTTCTAATATATAATCGGCTAAATTTTCTTGAAAAACGTATTTATAAATTACAAGTAAATCCAAAATATTTTGATCTCTATCTTTTGCAGGCTTTAAAGATTCGTGAAGAATCATTGAGAGAATTTTTTCATTTAATTCAAGATCTAAGTCTATATATGGATTATCTGGATTTGCTAAAAATATTTGATCTACAAGATTATTAAAATCTGAAACTAAAGATTCTTGATTGGCATCCCTAGAGTTTACAAAATCTTTGATTTTATAAATTCTCTTAGAATAAGCATCAATTACTTCTGGATTAAGAATCATACCCTCTTTAACTTCATACCCAAGTAATCCACTTAAAGTTGTTTCATATCCATTTCTATCAAATGTGAAGTGGTCAAGATGGGAAGTTTGATCTCCAAGGGTGGCATTTTTTTCATGAGTAGAATAGTTTCCAGGTGGATAAACCATTTTACACATTGAAATATAATAAGGAAGAGATCGGTATTCTTCTAGTTGGTCTTGTGACAAATTCAAATCAATAAGATTTCTTGATTCAATTTTAATTTTTTCAATAATTTGAAAAGCCTCTTCTTTTGATTGTGATTTATATACGTCAATGAATGAATTAATGATATGTTTATCAATCGGTCCATCTAACTTAGAATACTCGAAGTAATACTTTAAATTTTCAACAGGTTGATTTTTAAGATTAGTTTTGTTAAAAAACTCCAAAAGAAGGTCATAACCAAATTGTTCTCTATATTTACAAACAAATTTGGCGTAGATATGAGTTTGTTCATTTAATCCTAACTCCTCAAAATTAAACTTTGAAAATAAATATCTATTATCTTTATCGCTTAAGTCGTTTTGAACTAAATTATTTAAAATATTTATTGACTCAATTGGAGATTCAAAATTAATACAATTAATAAGATGTAAGAAATCAAAATCCAATTTAAAAATTTCTTGTATAGTATTCAAATCATGAATATTCTTACAAAGTTTTTCAAAAGCATTTTCTAAATTGTAATCTTTTTTCTGATAAGAGTTTGATAATGCTTTTTCAAGAGTTGTTAAATTTTGGGTAATAAAATTAACAAGATCTTGTTTATTAGGAAAGTATTTTTCAAGAATAATAATTTCTCCTATAAAATGGGGTTCTTTTAAAACAAACTCAAAAAGCATTGATGATCTTAAATCCTCTTTTGAAGTTAATTGGGAAATTCTATGAACTTCAATTCTATTTTCAGAAAGTTTTGTGTAGATTTCATCTAAGTCATTTAAAGAATATTCTAATATTAAATCATTATTAATCAAACACTCTAAAATGCTTTCAAATTTTTGAGGTTGTGTTTCTTCTAAGAAAAATTTAATTTTTGGATGATCTAAATTAAAATCAACTGAATCTAATAACTTTATTATATTCTTAGATTTAATTTTTTGGATAACAATAATTATTTTATCTAACTTCAGTTTATCGAGTTGGGAAATATTAAGTATTTCGTCTAGAATTCCAACTACGAATCTAGAAGTGAAAATTGATGAATTAGTTTTCAAGAAATCAATAAATTCTTCAGGTTTAAATTGATTAAGGGTATTACAGTTAAATAGCTTTAAGAAAAATCTAACACCCAAAATCGAATTGGATTCGAAAACTGTTTTTAAGTAAATAAAATCTTCAACAGTAGCAATTGCAGAAAAAGAAGTAAATTCTGTAGAATCAAAAAGATTTACAAATTCTGAAAAACTATATTTACCAGCTGATGATGTGATGATCTCAAAAATTTCTTTATATTCAATACCAGAGTTGGATGCAACTTCTTTTAACTTATCAAAAAGTTTTTGATGTCCAAAATATGCCTTGCTGGATAAAATAAAATCTAATTCAAAGACTTCTTTAACATTTGATAATTGTTTTATTCTATTATGAGTCTGAGAGGATGTTGTATTGCCAATAAAGGCGTTTACTCTTTTTAATTGTTCCAAAACTTTAGTGGCATCAGAATCGAATTCAACTAAAGAATTTAATAACTCATTGATGAAATCATCAATCAATGTATGTAAAACTGCTCTTCTAGCTGAACGGTTAGGCTGTGATTTAATTTCTTTTAATTCCTCTAAAATAGCATTAGCATTTTCTTTTGAAATATTTTCTAATCTAAGAATTTGAGTAAAAATTTTAAAATTTAAATCTCTTAAATTTGATTGATCTATATTTTCAAATATTTCTACAAAAAGATCGGAATTCGAAAATAAAACTTCTGAATTTTCATCAATAATTTGTAGTAGATCAGTATATGACTCAAAATCAAATTTGTTATAAAATTTTATAAAAATAGGAATACTGTTGGTCGATTTGAAATCATAATCATCAAGAATACTGTAGATATCATCGTTTAAACGAAACCTCATAAATTTTTGAGATAAAGCGTTATTAAATTCACTTAAATAATCCTGATATTTCGGAGAATCTTTATACTTGAAAGCTAATGTAAAAGCATCATAATTATTAAATAAATAATCAATATGATTTATGATGAACTGTTCATCGTAAAATTCATTTCGAATAAAAAAGTTAAGAATAACATTTATTTTTGATGCAAAAGTGCTTCTTTTAAACAGTTCTAAAATTGTATCATTTGAAAAATTATTAAGAATTTCTTCATGTCTTTCCATAAATAAACTTAACTTTTCAAATCCACCGTATCTTGGCTGTGGTCCAAAGGACATATCATTCGAATCTAAAATTTGAACACATAATTTTTGAATTTCTGGTTGATTTGAAAAATTATCAGCAATTAATTTAAATGAATTGTTAAAATAATAATTATTAAGGAGCCTTTCATGTGGCAGAAATAAATTTAAAAAATTATTAAAACTTTGGGGGGAAGAAAATTGTTCTTGAAGAGATAAAATTTCGAAAAATTGATTAATTTTTTTGTTTTGTTTTTTTACTATTTCAAGACATAAACTTACTGATTCCCATTTAAACATATCACTTTTAAGAGTTGAATATAGTTTTTTTACTTGTTGAGATAATTCTTTTTTATCTAGGAAAAATTCATCTTTCAATAATTGATTGATTTGAAGTTTGCAGTTTGAAATAAAAGAAGACTCTTGTCTTTCGACTTCCCTTGCTACTCTTAAAATTTCTTTTTCGTTATCATCACCTAGTAATCTTTGAATAGAACTTTGAATGAAGGAAGTTGTTTTATTTATTTCTTTAATGTCTTCGATTTCATACCCCAAAGCTTCCGCTCTTTTAATCAATGAATCATTATAAATTTCTACCATTGTCTAAAATATTAACTATAATCATATTATCATAGCATGCTTTTGACTTTTTATCAACTCAGGTATCCTGCTTAGTTGTAAGTTTTACTTTTGTTTAAGAACTGTTAAAAATTGACTTCTTAATTGGTCTAAATTTTCATCTATAATTTCAGGAGAGAAATTGTGAGGCGGGATAGTTTCTGGAATATCTTCTTCTTTAATTTCTCTATAAGCCTCTTGATCAGCGATTTGCCATCCTTTAATTCCGCTGGTTTTAAAGATATCAATGGTTGTTTTTACAATAAAATTATCACGCATTGAAATTAAAAATGCCCTTTGTGAATTTGGTACTTCATTAATTCTTTGATAATCATAGTTAATACCTTCGAGAATTCTAAGCGCTCTATTTGAATCTACGTTAGATAAAAATTGATTATACCTTTGCTCTGCATCAGCATCGTTTTTTAAAGGGTTAACGTTAAAAGTTAAACCTTCCCTTGAAATACTTAGTTTTGTCATATTTTTCTTTAAATGTAAGTATATATATTAAAACTCTATAACAAAAAGTCAAGCATTTGATAACTTGACTTTTATATCTTTAAAGACTGGCGTAGCTAAAAACTTTTTTAAATGGTACACAATAAACCTGGACTTGATCATATTGATTTAAATCCAAGCTTTCAGGAATTTGATAATTTACATTTCCCTTAGTAGCTTTGATTGGGCCTAAATCATGATAAATATCTTTGTTTTTAGAATTAACTAAATATATATTCAAACTTGGTCCGTTGATGGTTTCAAAATTTTCGAACCTTAAGATTCTTTGATTATTTTGTTGTAGAACTAAGGCTTGACCTTTTACGTCATAAGCAGCTTTTTGAAAGTCATTTTGACTTAAAATCTCAGGCTGACCTTGAATATTTTTCTGCTTAGGATCTTGTAATTCAGAATTTCCTGGTTTTTCAAACGATATTTCTTCATTTTTTTCAAGTACAATAAAAGCTGGTAAAACTAGGTAATACCCCAGTACAAAAACTAGTATAAATATTGGAATAAGGAATTTTTTTTGAAGTAATTTTTTCATAATATTTTACAAGATTAATTTACATCTTCCGATGATTATCGGTTTAGGGGAAGATTGAAAAAAGTTCCAGAATCACTAGATGTAGAATACATTGGAAGTTTTCCATCCCATTTTTCTATTGCCTTAAGCTTAACGTAGTTTTCACCACCTTGTTTTGAAATTGATTCGGCTTGAATACGAATTGCCTCTGCTTCAGCTTTAGCATATTGAATTTTTTGTTCAGCCTCAAATTTCACTCTCTCTAAATCGTTTTTAGCTTTTAAAGCTTGTTGAACGGCTGTTTGCTTTGCCTCTAAAGCATTGTCGAAACTTTCTGAGAACTCCAGGTTGTTTACTGAAACCGCTACAACGTTGATGTTGTGTTGAGTTAATCTTTCTTGAAGAATGGCTCTCATCATTTCTCCAACTTCCGCACGATTTTGTAGGATTTCTACAGCATCATACTTAGCTGTTGATTGTTTAATTGCTTCATTTACGGCAGGGTAAATCACATTGTATTCATAACCTTTAGAAAGAGTTTGATAGATTTTATCTACTTTTTCTGGTTGGAGTGAATAATTTACTGAAATAGTTGTAAAAACTGATTGTCCATCTTTTGAAGCGGCTTGACTTTTTTGGATGTCAAACCTTTGGACTTTCACATCCATTTTTACAACAGAATCAACAATTGGCATTTTAAAATTAAGTCCTTCATTGAAGACTTTTCCTGTTACTTGTCCCAAACGAACAACTACTCCTCTTTGTCCCGGTCCTACAATTGTGAAAGTCGATCCTACAAAAAGGATTGCAAGTATTATTAAATAAATAAAACTTTTTTTAACTGGAAAGCCATTGGAGCTTAAATCAAATTGGTTCATTGTATATAGTTAAATTTTAGATAAATGGATTTTTAGATTCAAAAGATAAAATTTTTGTTTGATTAACTTTATCCCTGGAAATATTATATTTCTTTGCATACTGATAATCAACAGAATCAAAAATTGCATGATTATAATTGAAGCCTAGTTTTTGTGATAGTTTTTTTACATTTTCTTCATTTGTAGATTCTATCTCAACAAATGGATCTAAAAATGGCCAGGTATCAAGCATGATTTGACAACCATCAATCTCCCAGAGTTCTCTTTTGGTTTCTTGGAAACTTTTTTGTTTAAATCCTGTAAACTCTAAGAAACTTATAGCTTCTTCAAAAGAATCAATTTTTAATTCTACTTCTTTTTGTCTATGTATAGAATCATCTTCTTCGAAAACTTTAAGAGTTAAAGTTATTTTATCGAATTCTTTTCTGACTCTAACAAAAGCATTTTTATTTGCAGTTGGTAAATTAAAATTACTTCGAACTTGTATAAATTCTTTTTGAATTAAAGATGCGCCTAAGCTATTTAATTTTTTTCGTAATTGCTCATGATCAACACATGAAAAGGTTGCTTCAAATTCAGTTTTCATCTTTGTTTTTCTTTAATTTATCATACTCCTTGTAGTAACTTTTTCCCATGTTACCGAAAAAACCTGCAACTTTTCTTCCATACTCGAAAGCTTTTGGCTCATCTTTAGATGGTTTTTGTTTCTCAAAATTAGCAAGTTTTTTAAAACCTTTAGTTACTAAATTATCAACCGTATTTTGAACATGAGCAAAGGTTTTACCTATTAATTTTGGGATCTGATTTTTTTTAGTCATGTCATAAAATTATTTAATTTATTATAGCAATATAGTTGTGATTTACAAAATTGCAACCTAGTTGCGTTTTGGGATTACACATGTAAAATATAATTGTATATAATATTTTGTTATGAAAAAACTATCAATTGCACTTTTAAGCTTACTATTAATTGCATGCTCAAACGGTGTGCAAAACAGCCAAGAAAATTTAGCTGCAGACTCTACTGATGTAAAAGTAGCCACAGTAATATACCCTAATGAATATATTTTAAATGAACTTTTAGATAACAATGTTTTAGGATTAGCTGGAGACAAGCACTTACACGAGTACAGTCCAAGCGCAAAAGAATTAAGTAGTCTATATGAACAAGATCTAATTGTGATTCAATCTAGAAATTTAGAGAATTTTGTGTGGGAGCTAAAAGATCAATTAAATGAAAAAGGAGTTGAAATTTTAGAGCTAGAACCTAATGGAAATTACCATACCTGGCTTGACCCAATACGAACAATTGAAAATGCCGAAATTATTACGAATAAGATAATCGAAGTTAAGCCAGATCTAAAAAACGATCTTAGTAAAAATCTTGAAACTTTAAAAGGAAAATTAGAAAACATTAACTTCGATTATGTTTCTGCATTAGAAAATTGTGAAAGTAGTAGTGTTTTAGTTTCTCACAACTTTCTAGAGCCTCTTGCAAATAGTTATGGATTCGAAGTTGATTCACTTGTAAATGAAGACCATTTTGTTGGATTTTCAGCTCAAAAATTTGTAGAATCAATGAAATCAAAACATGAATTTATTCTTAGCGAACCACAATA
>CETH01180242.1_pt1 | contig 12788 bp, 10 predicted proteins | sample 361461 | NCBI WGS metagenome assembly CETH01 (sample SAMEA2622695, study PRJEB7988) | marine metagenome | isolation source: saline water (ENVO:00002010), including
GATCGTTCATCTTTCCTCCCTTCGCACCGGTATGATGATGTGGTAGCAAAAGTTGAGCAAGAGCCGAACCTGTTGAAAAGCCAATTATCGAAAACGAAAGTATGAGGGGAAAGGATATATGAAAGCCGCTGTCGTCGGGCCAAATGGGCTTGAAATCAATAATATTTCGGAGCCAATACCTAAAGCGAGCGAAGTTATGATAAGGGTTCGTGCCTGCGGTATAAATCGTGCGGATGCCATGGTTGCCAGCGGTATGGCACATGGTCGCGCAGGAGGACCCGGCACAGTACCGGGAATAGAATATGTTGGAGAAGTGGTTGCTATTGGCAAAGAGGTCCCGAATCTAAAACCTGGAGACCGAGTAATGTGCTCGGGAGCGGCAGGCTGGGCTGAATACGCGGTAGCCGACTGGGGACGCGCCATCCCAATTCCTTCAAATAGCATGACATGGGCACAGGCCTCGACGCTCCCGGTTGCGCTCCAAACGATGCACAACGCTGCAGTTACAGCTGGCCGGTTCAAACGTGGTGAGTCAATAATGATTCAGGGTGCCAGCACTGGCGTTGGATTAATGGGATTACAAATAGCTAGAATCTTGGGCGCTAAACTGATTATCGGTTCTTCGACAAACCCCAATCGTCGAAGTCGATTGATCGAATTCGGTGCCGATCTTGTTGTCGACTCTAGGGATGAAACTTGGGTCGAGCAAGTACTTGACGCAACTAACGGAGAGGGGGTCGATCTGATCGTTGATCAAATTTCAGGCTATTCGGCTAATGCTAACTTAGCTGCGACGAAAATCCTTGGCCGAATAGTTAATGTCGGCAGATTAGGCGGGTTAACGGGCGCCCTTAATTTCGATCTCCATGCCATGCGACGCATCGACTACATCGGCGTAACCTTCCGAACGCGAACAGTGGAAGAGGTCCGCGAGATCATTCGGGCAATGCAAAAAGATTTATGGGACGCAGTTGAGGCTGGTGAACTTGTGATACCAATTGATAGTGAATACGCCATGGAGGATGCTGAACAAGCCGTCACATATATGAAGGCGAACAAACATTTCGGTAAGATTGTCCTTCGGCTGGATTAAAATAGACTTATGGATTTCACTCTTGGCAAACTGTTCACCGGACGTTTGCTATTTCCACTCACTCACGGAGTAGCCTCGTCAAATCAACCCAAGTGCCTTAACAGCACTTTTCAGTGCACTAACATTTTACACCAAATACAGATTATTGGCTGCGCCCGCGCCTCTACCGTTCGATTAAGCCATCGGGGGCTTTACACATATCTGATCCCAGCGATAGCGTTCTTTCAACGTACCGAAATGTTCAAACACATCTAGAATGACCTCGAAGGCGGGCTTTGTGATTTCAACATGCGGGGTCCAAGTTCCAAGATCCTGATAGGCCGCAATGCATTTCGCCAACACGACTTCATCTATGTCGGGGAAATAGGGTTTCTCGGCCCTCGCGATATCCGAGGCAGGGGCATCGTTCATGTATCTCCGCGTTTTAGCGTAAGCGCGCATAAAGGCCTTGGCCATGTCGGTTTCTATCCATTGGCGCGTCGCCGCGAGACTGGAGAAGGCGCAAGGGCCAATCAGAGGTCCGGATTGCGCAATAACATGACCGATGCCATCAGCTTCCAGCTGTTGTGGAAACGGCCCCTGCTGCTGCACATACTGCCCACAACCTTCACGAAATGCCTTGTCTATGTCTGCGGCTCCACCTGGATGGATAAGGTTGATGGCGTTGAAATCGATCCCCGCCTTATGACAAGCATACTTAAACATTGCGAGTGGTTGGCCGCCGGGGAATGTCAGAACGTCTGCCCCCTCTAATTTACTCCATGAAAAATCCGGATCCGCATCGCGCCCGGTTATGAAAAAGCCATCCATCTCATTTATTTGAGCAAAATGAACCACACTCGGGGTTTTGCCTAGACTGAGGGGGGTAAACCCTTGGCTTAGCGCCGATTGGACGACATGGGCCGACCCTTTTTCTAGCGACGAGATGGCAGATACTCCAGGCGGAGATACCGACCATTCCGGATCTAGGCCTTCATCCTTTAAAAAACCTGCAGAAATTGTCGAAATAAGCGGCGAGTAAAATGCCGAAAATAGAGTGAACTGTATGTTAATTTTTTCCACGAACAGTATCCTTTTATACGGATCGAATTTGCGGCCTTGAACCTGTCACAGGCAAGACTTCAAGACAACGTAATGTGCATTGTCGTCATTGAGATAGCTGGCTAATCTTCATTACAACAAGGTAAGGAACCATGTCGGATATCGATATTGCCCCGAGCGAAAGTGGAGTTGGAGCAGAGGTCCTCGGGATCAACCTAGCCCGCCCCCTCTCAGAAGAACTCCTAGAGAGGATACACGATGCCTTCGAAGAATATCGTCTTCTGGTCTTCCGCGACCTATACTGGACAGTCAAACAACAAGTCGCGTTTAGCGAGCATTTCGGAAAACTTGAGGATTTTCCCGACCCTAAAGATCAGGCGGACGGATACAAAACCGTGCTCCGTGTCACCAATATTGACCGCGCCACGAATACCATAAAATCGGTTGATGATCCTGGGCATAAGTCGTTCACGTTGGGCACATCAGCTTGGCACATCGACTCATCCTTTCGAACCGTACCGTCTAAAGCCTCGATTCTTTATGCGATAGAAATGCCGGACGAAGGAGGCGATACAATGTTTGCGGATACCACTCTCGCATACGATTCGCTCTCGGAAGAGCGAAAAAGTGCCCTCGAACATCTTGTAATTATTCATGATTTTGAGGAAACCCGTCGGCGTCACAACCTTCCGCCGCGGCCGCCTGAGGTACAGGCAATAACCCCCCCTGTACGCCAACCGCTTGTCGCTGAGCGCCCTAATGGCCGACGTGCACTATTTATAGGATCGCACGCAGCAGGGATTGAAGGGATGCCGATCGAAAACGCCCGTGGATTAATCGACGAACTAGAGAAAATTTGCAACCAGCCAGACTACACATATCGGCATAAATGGCAGGTCGGTGACATGGTAATGTTCGATAATATTTGCGTAATGCATCAGGCAATGCCCTATGACCTCGTAAACTCGCGCCGCTTACTACACCGGACAACTGTCGCGGGGGACATGCCTCTATCAAAAGTGGGGGGGGTAAGCTTAGTATGACTAAAGATCATTCCTACACCCAGAAACTGGTTGATTTGGCCACGCCTTACTGGGAAACAGAGGCAGAGTTGACCCGCAGATTCTTCAGTTCAAAGCCATCCAAAGAAATATGGATTAGCTATCTCAAAGCTGCTGTCTATAAGGAACTGAACCCTGTTATTGGTTACGGCTCAACGGATGGATACTCGTGCGGTCTCCATATGGAGTTTGCGTCTTTAGTAGATAGATTTAACTCCGTCGACGACGGTATGGACCGACGAAGCTTTCATCATCGTTTAGAGCAGATGATAGAAGAATTTATGCATTTCACGGTTTTGGCGGAAGTATTTGAAGATCTCCTTGGCCGCCCATTACGACGTGGGGATGCCAAACAGCTACCTCAAGACGACAAACTGAACAAACTGCGGAACATTTATGTGAACTCTCCGAATCCTGCAGTGCGCGCTGTCATGGAGCTAACTGAGGGTGGTGGGACTGCGACATTCCGGGAAGGAGCAAAGCTGACCGGCGGTGATTTCGAGACTAAGCTTGCCGCAGCGTTCAAGGTTATCGCCGATGACGAAGATGGCCATGTGGACCATGCCGCTTCCGATCTTAAAGAAAAGGTTAAATCCAACGACGATTTCGAATCAGCAAAAAATGCTCTCTTAGAAGTATCGATGCAGCGCCTCCACATGAGGAATGAGATGTTTTCGCACATCATGTCGTCAGAAGAACTTAATTCCTATCTCACGTTTTGTGGAGGTCAGACTGTTGAGGTTTGAGCCCGGCAGACAAGTCCGGAAGCAGACGAAATGTCGCGATCGGGATCGCTCGGGATCAGAAAAATATCTGTTTATCGCGCAACCTTTGCTATGGCGTAGAACCAAACACTTCTCATTTGCAATTCTATATCTTGGTAAAATGATTATGGCTCCGTCAGTCATTTTTGCTTTGTGAATGGCAATTAGGTTGGGAGACATTATCAGGCTCTTACATTCTTTTTTACCAATCGCGACGATACGGTAATTGAGTTTAGGTGACAGAGTACCCTGTTTAATAGTAAGTAAGCGGAAATCGTATCGGAATTCTCTCCATGCCTGTCATAAATTTCTGGATCGTCGAAGTTGTAGCATCTGATAGGTCAGTGGATTACCTTCCCAAAGACTCAGGCATTTATGTCCCGATTTGTTCAACACGCCGTTATCGGCTGACCTTCGGGACCCGGGAGCGAGAAAGGTTCCATCCTAATGGACATTGAGAGCTACGTCTCCAGAGCGCATTTATCTCTAAACTCCCTGGCAACGGCGGATAATCCCGATCTTCACCGAGCAGAAATTCCCGAGTCCTGCGATCATTACAGATGTAACTTGCGGGGACGTACGCACGAAATGGAATTTTATTTCAGCTGTCCCATGGGTGAAGGTCCACCAACAATCGATGATACGATCCGGTATCTCGGCGCGGTTGCGGCCGAATATGAAGAATTTGACGATATAACCGATTGGGCAAATGAATACGGTTTCAACGCCAAACATCTCGATACCCGGAATGCATTCGATTCTTTAGCCCGCCTAACCCGAGAGCTTTGGCGACTAGTCGGTGACTCACTTTACGATGAACTCCGGGAGGGTATCGTTATAGAGCAGGCAGTAGATATGGCCTGGAGCAGTTTCGAAAGTTCTCAAAATTAGATTCTAGTATTCTCATTCGACTTTAACGTCTGCTGTGTAAGCGGCTTTAACGCTCCGAAATATTGCCGATTTTTATAATATCTTCGACCGCCGCGACGGACGAGGCTACCCCCTCACCGCAGCTAAATCTATCCACCCCTCCGACATTTGTTGCACAGGCGATAGGGTCGGAGCTACCCGAAAGACATACATCTGCAGGACAGCATACACACGTTTCTCCTGAAAAACTTCGAGTGGACTATCGGTTCCCAAGCGATCCGGTGGGTTGATTTTTCCCTAAAAAAGAGCGGAGCGGCAAACCTTTCAGAGGCCTATGTCAGGATAAAGCGTGATCCATAATGAATTCCAGGATATGGACTCCAAGCACATGACCCAGTCATTATATAAATTGAGCTCGACGCTCTAGATATAAAAATTGTTGTTTCTTAACTTTTCTATCAGCAAATTAGGAGGCAATCTGGAAGAACAAATTAGAAGAAATAGATTTCTGTCTTCCCTAATCTGTATTTTAAGAGAAAAACTAACTTTTATGCTCTCGGAACTAACCTCATTGGAAACAAAACGTCACTAACATACTATTAAATCAACCTTTCTGATCAATTTAATCGGGAATCAGACAAGAGCGATTTTATACCACCAAAAATAATTTTATTTATTTCTGATGCTGAAAAGAACTATTCCGTCCTCTGGCGAGAAAATCGCAGCCATCGGCGTCGGAACCTGGCGCGGATTTGATATCGGATCGAAACCATCGGAGCGCGCTCCTAGACGCAGCGTTCTCGAAACGCTGCTGGGTTCGGAAGCATCAGTTATAGACTGTTCACCCATGTACGGTCGGTCCGAAGAAGTCGTGGGGGATATCTTGGCAGATCTTGCACGCGGCCAAAACGCTTTCATTGCCACCAAGGTTTGGGCCCGCGGCCGATCCCATGGAATATCCCAGATGAAAGCTTCTTTCCGCTTATTTAGAACAGATGTAATTGACCTGATGCAGATTCATAACCTAGTTGATTGGCGCACACAGTTAGCCACCATGCGTAGCTGGAAAAACGAAGGCCGCTTCCGATATCTTGGCTATACCCATTATCGCCCCGATGCATTTGATGAACTGATGAACGCTATACGCTCGGAGCCGATAGATTTTCTTCAATTTTGCTACTCGATTATTGACCGCGATGCAGAAAAAGACATCCTGCCTTTCTGCCAAGCTAACGGGATTGCCACATTGATTAACTTACCGTTCGGCGGAGGCAGACTTTTGTCGCGATTGTCTCAGCGCCCACTGCCAGATTTAGCAACCGAGCTGGGATGCTCCAATTGGGCACAGTACTGCCTAAAGTACGTGATTTCCCACCCCGGCGTCACTTGTTCTATACCCGGTACATCTAACCCCATACATATGGCAGATTTTGTTGCGGCTAGCGACGGGCCAATGCCCGAAGAGCCACTTCGTAGGAAGATGGTGGAGGCGTTATAATAGGCCACTGTCTTAAGCGTCGATACATTTAGCGCGTCCTAACGGACGTTAGTTCCGCCGGTTACATGGGCAAGTGCGTCATCGAGATTTTTTACGGTCCGCTCAATATTGTGAAGTTTATCGAGGCCAAACAATCCAACGCGGAACGTTCGAAAATCATCCGGCTCGTCACACATCAAAGGAACACCTGCAGCCGTCTGTAAGCCAGCAGCGGCAAACTTACTGCCGTTCTGTATATCTGGGTCGTCGGTATAGCAGACGACAACGCCCGGCGCTCCGTAATCCGGCGCCGCTAAGCTCTTGAACCCATGAGATGCCATCAAAGCGCGAACTTGGTCTCCTAATTTCTGTTGCTCATCAAAAACCTTATCGAAACCATATTCATCAGTTTCGGTCATCGAGGCATGGAATTCTGAAATCGCGTCAGTCGGCATCGTCGCATGGTATGCGTGACCGCCGCCCTCATAAGCCTCCATAATTTGGAGCCATTTCTTGAGATCGGCTGCAAAACTTGAACTTTTAGTATCCTCGATCCGTTCACGAGCAGTATCCCCGAGCATCACCAGGGCACTGCAAGGTGATGCACTCCATCCCTTCTGAGGGGCGCTGATCAGGACATCGATGCCCACTTTAGCCATATCAACCCAAATCGTACCTGATGCAATACAATCAAGTACGAACAATCCGCCAACGCCGTGAATTGCATCCGCAACCCGACGCATATAATCGTCAGGTAGGATCATACCGGCTGCAGTCTCGACGTGCGGCGCAAAAACTACATCCGGTTTCTCGGACGTTATCGCCGCTTCAACCTCTTCAATTGGTGGAGGAGCGAATGCGGCCTGATTTCCACCCTCAACAGGACGTGCCTTTAGAATGATTTCTTCTGACGGGATACCGCCGGCCTCAAAGATCTGCGACCAGCGAAAGCTAAACCAGCCATTCCTGATAACGAGGCACTTACGCCCCGCACCAAACTGACGCGCAACCGACTCCATGCCATACGTTCCGCCGCCAGGCACCAATATAACAGAATGGGAATTGTAAACGCGTTTTAGGGTCGACGAAATCTCTGTCATTATACCCTGAAAAGTCTGGGACATATGGTTCAGAGATCGGTCAGTAAAAACCACGGAATATTCTAGAAGTCCATCCGGATCTATGTCAGTCAAACCAGGCACTGCGCCCTCCTGTCTTTACGGCTACCAATTAAGTATTTAACAGCTTTGCACCGAAAAGCTACTCAATGGCGGAGGTGTCCTACTCTGCCGCCTGTTGTCCCGGGAAGAAGCGATTTTTGGGACGCGACAGCCCCAGATTTTCTCGCAGGGTCGTTCCTTCGTATTCTGTTCGGAACAGCCCACGACGCCGAATTTCGGGAACAACTCTATCAACTACATCGTCAAGCCCTTGTGGCAAATAAGGAAACATGATCGTAAATCCGTCACTACCCCTGGTTTCCAACCATTGTTCCATATCGTCAGCTATAGACTCGGGTGTCCCAACCATGGCAAGGCCCGAATATCCTCCCAATCGCTGAGCCAGTTGGCGGACACTCAGACCTTCTCTATCCGCTAACAAAACCGCGCGGTCACGGCCAGATTTGGTAGCGTTACTCTCGGGCATCTTGGCCGGTAATGGTCCATCAGGATCAAATTTTGATGCATCTACTCCCAAGGTAATCGAAAGCGAAGCAATGGCGCTTTCCTCATGCACTAGACTATCAAGCTTGGTTCGCTTCGCCTTAGCCTCGTCAAGAGTATCTCCGACAACAACCATACAGCCCGGCATGATTTTCAATTGATCGGGGTCGCGCCCAATTTCCTGCATTCGGCCCTTTACATCGCTATAGAAAGCCTGACCCGCTTCAAGGCTACTTTGAGCCGCGAACACAGCTTCGGCCGTTTCAGCTGCGAGTTGGCGCCCAGCGTCAGATCCACCAGCCTGCACAATAACTGGCCAGCCTTGTATTGGCCGCGCAATATTCAATGGGCCTCGAACATTAAAAAAATCGCCATTATGATCCAACACATGCATTTTCTCGGGATCCATGAAAAACCCGGACTCTTGGTCACGGAGGAACGCGTCTTCTGCCCAGCTATCCCAAAGCCCGGTCACCACATCATAGAATTCCCGTGCTCGCCGATATCGCTCAGCATGTTCAAGGTGATCTTTCTTACCGAAATTCATTGAAGCATCGGGGTTGGAGGTCGTTACAATATTCCAACCGGCACGACCGCCGCTGATATGGTCCAGTGACGCAAAGCGCCGCGCGATATGATAGGGCTCATCATAGGTAGTCGAACCAGTTGCCATAAGGCCCAAATGTTCGGTTACCATGGAGAGGGCGGATAGCAACGTGAAGGGCTCGAACGAGGTAGGTGTTGTTGACCGGCGCAGCGCCTCCACCGGCATGTTAAGTACAGCGAGATGATCAGCCATAAAAAAACTATCGAACTTCGCTTCCTCGAGCCGCTGGGCAAACTTCTTGATATGTCCAAAATTGAAATTCGCGTCTGCATAGGCACCTGGCCAACGCCAGCTGCCGGTATGAATGGTCGTCGGTCGCATAAACGCATTCAATTTGATCTTGCGGTCTCTGCTCATGACTCGGGGTTCTCTGGTTAAATTTTCTAAGCAAGCATACCTTGGCAATTCAAATTTGTCGGTAGCGCTGCGAAACAATCAGTTTTCGTCGCTGTGACAAACTGGAACACCAAAATCTTCCAACTTATGGGCCGAACATCAGCCCTATAGGCAAATACCGACCGTATTTTCAACGCGTTGTTATAATAGGTTGGTTTATTTTAACCGCAATTAAATGTGTCTTACCACAATGATTGGCGCGGGTTCTATGTGTTATACGTTCAGACTTACTTTTATCGATTTGCGTTCGCGATTGTCTCCAGCACACGCCGCGGAGTCATCGGGGTTTCTGTCACTTCGACATCGAGTCCGCTTAGTGCATCGTTAATGGCATTTGCGATTGCCGCGGGGGGCGGAATGGCGCCACCCTCACCTAGACCTTTAACCCCATACTCCGTCAGAGGCGACGGAGTTACAAGGTGATCAAGACGTAGGTTAGGGAGATGCGTCGATCCCGGCATCGTGTAATCCGCAAATGTGGAAGATAGTGGCTGTCCATCTGCGTCGTACCGTGACTCCTCGAACAACGCGGTACCCACACCCTGCAGGGCCCCGCCGATGATCTGACCATCAACAATCATCGGATTAACGATGGTGCCGCAATCCTCTGAAATCACGTAATCTAATATTTCTACCTGCCCGAGTTCTGGATCAACTGATACGACACAGGCATGGGTGGCATAGGAAAATGGGCTTTTGTCCGGTGTTGGTCTAAAACCCGATGTTACTTCAACGCCGGATGGATTAATGTCAGATGGCAAGTCCTCTGGATTACGATGCCAGACGCGGGCGATCTCCTCGAAGGTCACATTACCGGACGGACCGATAACGCTGGCCAACTCTATTCTGGTCTCGTCAAACTCACATTGTAGAAGATGTGCCCCGATATGCCGAATTTGCTCACCGAGCATATCGCAGGTTCTGGCGATAGCCCCCCCGGCCATTACCATGGAACGCGATGCGTACGTCCCTGTTGAATACGGCGAGGTTGCAGTATCGCCGTGACGTACCGCTACCATATCGATATCCATGCCGAAGCGTTCGCAGGCAACCTGCGCTAGAGTAGTCTCCATACCCTGCCCATGGTTCTGAACTCCAACACCAATCTCGAGTCCACCGTCGGGAGTCAACCTGACATGTGCCTGCTCGTATCCGGGAATAGCGGCAAGGCCCGCCAGTGCCGCTGCGGTAGTCTGTAGAGCTGTCATTTCGATATAGCATCCAAACCCAACTCCAAGGAGGCAACCATCCGCCTCTTGTTTTGCCTGCCTCTTACGGACAGACAGCACATCGATAAGTGATCCGGCTCGGCGCAATGCTTCCTGATAATCGCCACTATCAAACTCACCGCCGGTAATGGTTTTGTACGGCATAGCGTCACCGGGAACGAGATTCTGCATCCTCAGGTCGTAGGGTTCACGCCCCAATTCACGCGCCATCGCATCAACCGCGAGTTCCATTGCGAAGCATATTCCTGGGCGGGCGACCCCGCGATACGGCACAATGGGGGGTTTGTTAGTAGCGACGGCCCGCGATCGTACTTTATACGAAGAAAATTTATAGGGTCCATGCAGCGTACGCCCCGCCATGGTCGATTCAAGAATATTGGAATGTGGATAGACGGAATAGGCGCCCGAGTCGACAATGATGTCGGCCTCTACACCGATGAAATTACCCTCCCTGTCGGCATGAAGGGTGACCGAATAGTGGTGCTCGCGCGCATTTGCCGCCGTAACAAGGTGCTCTCGACGGTCCTGTATCCAACGCACCGGCCGCTTCACTTGCATCGCAACCCAAGGAATATAGATTTCCTCTGGGATTAGCACACATTTATAGCCGAACCCGCCGCCTACATCCGGTGCGACCACGTGGACCTGGTTCTGTCTCAGTCCTAAGCATTCGCAGAGAGCGTTTTTTAAAACATGAGGGATCTGAGACGCGCTATGAACCACTAGACGCTCATCACGGGGGTCCCATTCTGCTAGTACTGCTGACCCTTCAAGTGGATTGACTGCCTGCCGGTTCATCCGTAATGATCGGGTCACCGAGACCTCTGCCATGTTTATATCGCCGGTATTCTCTTCGAACCGGGAGTCAAGAATAACGTTGTCGACCCAATCATCGTGGACAAGGGCGGGGTGATCTTCGACAGCTTCCAGCATCTGGATGACAGGCGGAAGGGGGTCGAATGAGATTTCGGTCTTTTCAGCCAAGTCTTCAGCGGCTGCTCGGGTATCTGCTAGGCAAACAGCAATCGCTTCACCAACAAAACGTAGCTTCCCAGTCGCGAGATGCGGATAGTCCGAAGCTTTGTGTCCTGGAAACTTCGAAACGACATGGATCGGCTGAACACCCTCTGACGCCATGTCATTCGCAGTGAATACTCTCGACTCTTCACCATGTGGTTTTATGACTTCTAGATTTTTCGCGTGTGCCACTGTGCTGCGGACTATTGCGGCTTCGAGCATACGCGGTCGCGCTATATCGGAAACGTAGCGGCCCTGACCGTTCAGAAATCTTTTGTCCTCCTTGCGCAGAACGTTGGCACCAATACCCTGACTTTTTTCTCCATCCGGCATTTCACCCCTCCCCAGGGTCCGCCACTCAGGTGCGACGCTTTTCCAAAACCGACAGAATTGCCTTCACGATACCCACATATCCTGTACATCGGCAAAGATTACCTGCCAGTTCAAGCCTGACCCGATCCTCTTCAGCATCGGGTAGGCGAGTAACTATATCACGCGCGGCCACTAGCATACCCGGGGTGCAATAGCCGCATTGCAGAGCATGGTTTTCATGAAAAGCCTGACGCAGCTGGGACATCGGTTCGTCGTCATCGAAGCCTTCGATAGTGGTGATTTCGCTACCATTCGAGACCCCGGCGAGAGTTATACAGGATCGCACAGGTTCCCCATCCATCAGCACCGTACAAGCACCACAAACGCCGTGTTCACAGCCCAGATGTGTACCGGTCAGTCGGCGGTGATCACGGATGAAATCTGCCAAAGACAAACGAGATTCGACATCTGTTGCAATTTCTTCACCGTTGATTTTTATGGATATCTCGGTCATACGAAAGCCCTCTGTACAGCTCGGCTCAGCGCGACAGCGTGGATTTGTAATTCGTAATCATCAAATCCAGTATCGTATTTCTCAAGGATTTTCCTCACATCATTCACAGATATCTCGTTAACACCCTCTGCCAGCTTTTGCTCGATCTCCATTACTCGAAATGGCACGGACTCCGTAGCTCCGCAAACGGCGCGCGGTTCTTCGCCGATGGTAACAGCACCAATCGCGTCGGCGAATTCTCCTGGTTTTCGGTTAACTTTGTAGTAGCCCCACATTTCTTCCGGTCTAAGGATAGGCAGCTCAAAACCGATTAGCACCTCGTCCCAGCTGAGGCCTGTTGTAAATGGGCCTATGGTAAATCCGTCCAAAGAAATCGTTCGTGAACCACTGGGGCCCGCGGCAAGGACCTCTCCTCCGAGCGCCAGAAGTGCCGACGGCCAATCTGCCGACGGGTCAGAATGAGCTACGGATCCACCTACGGTACCACGATTACGAACAGACCTATATGAAATACCTGACGCGACGAATTGCATATAGGCCCCGGTCGTACCGGGCACCTCACCGTCCTCTATACGCGCATGCGTAACGCGGGCTCCGATCTTAAGTTTGCCACCTTTTTCATCGATATTATCTAGCCCGTTGACGCTGCTTAGATCTAGAACAAAGTCTGGTTGCGCAAGGCGGAGGTTCATCATCGGCCCGAGTGATTGACCACCACCAAGGATCCGCATTTCACCTTCTGC
>CETH01004421.1_pt1 | contig 12787 bp, 17 predicted proteins | sample 361461 | NCBI WGS metagenome assembly CETH01 (sample SAMEA2622695, study PRJEB7988) | marine metagenome | isolation source: saline water (ENVO:00002010), including
TTGATTTCGTCATGAGTTGTCAAATCTTCTAGAGAAACATCAACGATGTCTGGATCCATTCCTAGTTCTTCGAGGAGTTCTTTGGCAACAGCAGGTTCGTGGGGGCGTTTCCCTTCTTCATGAAGCGCACGACCTGATCTTTCGTACCATCTATCAAGGCTCTCCATGCTTTCTCTACGCAAAATTGCTCCGATTCGCATCATCGACCATCCATAGGACCAGTCTCGTTCCCACGGGTGTTTTTTCCCTTCTCGCAAATTCACTTCCTCAAGGCTAAAAAACTTCCAGTTAATGGTTAGCCCATTTTGTGCTCGCACGTTTCGAATCCATTTTGATGTCTGATACGCCCAAGGGCACATAACATCAAAATGAAAATCAACTTGAGTGGGTGGGTTGTTGCTCATATTTTCCTTTCAATGCCTTTCTCTATTGTTGTCGCACAAGCAGGTGTGGATCAAGATGAGAGATCAGGAAGTCTCCACTAGATTAGATTATGAGAAATGATGAACACAGACTCTAATCCCATTTTTGTCCCAACGAAGCTTGGACCGATTGAACTTCGTAATCGCGTTATCAAAGCGGCTACCTTTGAGGGAATGGCAATTGACAATATGGTCACGGATGCGCTGATTGATTTTCACAAGGCTTTCGCTACTGGACGTATAGGGATGACAACGCTTGCATATTGTGCGGTGTCACCTGACGGACAAGGTGCACCTAATGAAATCGTTATGCGGAAAGAGGCAGTCCCTGGATTACGGTGTTTCGTGGATGCGATGCATAATCTTGATGTCGCCGCATCCATACAACTTGGCCATGCTGGCCCTGTGGGAATAGGAGTTGGAGGTCCTGCATTGTCAGCATCAAAAGTCTTCTCAAAAGCACGTTTTAAAAACACGACATCTGCAGACGAGACGCAAATCCAAAGAGTTATTACCAGCTTTGTCTCGGCAGCAGAACTAGCAGCAACGAGTGGATTCAATTGTGTTGAATTGCATTTTGGCCACGGATACCTCATAAGTAATTTCCTGAGCCCCAAACTCAATAAAAGAAAAGATAATTGGGGTGGCTCACTGGAGAACCGTGCCCGTTTAGCTCGAACTGTAGCCAAGAGAGTTAGAGACGTTCTCGCAGACAATATTGCACTTATCGCCAAACTCAATTTGGATGATGGAGTAAAGACTGGTTTCCATGTAGATGAATGCGTTGAGGTTGCAAAAATGCTCGAGCTAGATGGAGCGCTTGATGCTATCGAATTAACTGGAGGAAGTTCGTTTGAAAATCCAATGTACTTCTTTCGCGGAGATGTTCCTGTTCACGAAATGGCAGAAATATTTCCCAGTCGCATTATGAAAACCGGTTTTAAACTAACTGCGAAGAAGTTCATGCCATACTACCCGTTTGAAGAAGCATACTTTCTTGACCAAGCGAAACTTGTCCGTGAAGCCGTCACGATGCCATTGATTCTTCTCGGCGGTATAAATAATTTATCTACCGTTCAGTTAGCGCTTGATAAAGGCTTTGACTTTGTTGCGATCGGTCGAGCATTATTACGAGAACCGGATCTCGTAAAACGTTGGGAGGAAGGCAACGACGCTAATGGGGCATGCATTCATTGTAATAAATGTATGCCAAGTATTTATCAAGGTACGCATTGTTGGATTGTCCCAGAAGAGAACCGACCCGGTCATGATAAATGGCCACGTCAGGCTCAGAAAGTAGGTCTTGGTGATTGACGTTGAAAATAATGGAAGAGTCCGACTATTTCGTTTAAACAGACCGGAAGCTAAAAATGCCTTCAACGAGGCAATGTATGACAGCCTTACAGACTTACTAATTGAAGCAGAAGATGATTTGACTGTTGCTGTAGTAGTAATCACAGGTCAGGGTGACAGTTTTTCGTCGGGCACTGATGTTGTCGAATTAGGACAAAGGATGACCGACCCTTCGTTCACTCCTGGTAAGCATGGATTCCCCGGTTTAGCAGACACATTGGTGGATTTTTCAAAACCTTTGCTGTGTGCGGTTAATGGTCTTGGGTTGGGGATCGGTGTAACAATTCTTGGATTATCTGATCTTGTATTTATGGCGCACAGCGCCCGTGTGAAATGTCCATTTACTGACTTAGCTTTAGCTCCGGAAGCTGCGAGTAGTTTTACTTTTCCTACGATTATGGGCCGGCAGAATGCAGTATGGACACTATTGAGTTCTGAGTGGCTTTCAGCAGAGGAATGCTTTTCTATGGGGTTGGCGTTTAAGCTCTGCTCGGATGATGAATTGATGGATGTCGCAATGGAATATGCTCAGGTTTTAGCAGCGAAACCCATTAGTTCTCTTGTTGCGTCAAAGAAGCTGATTATGGATCCAATACGTGAGCGGATTCATGAAGCTAGAAAACATGAAGATGGTGCGTTCGCCGAGCTACTGGGTAAACCTGCGAATCTTGAAGCTCTGCAAGCTTTCGCTGAGAAACGTAATCCGGATTTCTCCAGTTTGGGAGAATAGAGAATCCATGCAAAGCTAAAAATATGACTATTTCATCACCGTTCTATTCTGAAGATCATGAAGCGTTCCGTTCAGTGGTGCGCCAGTTCGCTATGAACGAAATTATCCCCAACATCCAAGAATGGGAACAAGCAGGAGAGGTACCAAGAAACCTCTACAAAAAAGCAGCGTCTATTGGGCTTTTCGGAGATGGATTCGAAGAAACGTTCGGGGGTCATGGGCAACGTGATGCCATACTTCGAATGGTAATTATGCAGGAGCTAGCTATGGCTGGGTCAGGGGGGGTAGTTGCGTCGATGCTTTCGAATTACATCGGGCTTCCCCCAATTCAAAGAGTCGGCTCTGATGAAATGAAGAAGAAGGTTCTTACGCCTTGTCTTGCTGGAGACGCTGTAGCTGCGCTAGCAATTACCGAGCCAAACGGCGGTTCTGATGTTGCAAGGATTCAAACGATAGCTAAACGAGATGGTGAAGAATTCGTTGTGAACGGACAGAAAACATTCATCACTTCTGGAATGTATGCAGATTTTTTGACTGTGGCAGTTCGAACTGGAGATGAAGGAGCTCGAGGTATTTCTCTCCTCCTTATTGAAGGAGACCGACAAGGAGTAGAGAGAACACGGCTTGACAAGATGGGCTGGCTATCATCAGACACAGCCACTTTATATTTTGATGACGTTCGTGTGCCGGTAGAAAATCTGATTGGAGAGGAAGGAACTGGATTCTCTTCAATAGTGAATAACTTCAATGCTGAACGCATTGACATGGCTGCTCAATCGATCGCTTTCTCACGCGCTTGTTATCAGGAAGCACTGGAATGGTCTAAGGAACGAGAAACATTCGGTAAGCGCCTTGCAAATCATCAAGTAATACGTCACAAATTCATCGAAATGGATAGGAAGATTAATGCAGCCCAAGCATGGTGCGAGCTTTTGGCGTGGCGGTTAAATCAGGGAGATGACCCTGTTGCTGAAATAGCGGAATTGAAAGTGCAGGCAACAACCACTTTTGAATTCTGTGCCCGTGAAGCAGCCCAGATTCTTGGAGGCGCTAGCTACTTGAAAGGCTCAACAACAGAACGCCTCTATAGAGAGGTTCGTGTACAGGCTATTGGCGGAGGAAGCGAAGAAATTATGCGTGACCTTGCAAGCCGACAGTTAGGAATTTAACCAACGTTTTGCGTGGAGCACCTGAAAATAAGGCACGTTCCAGATATCTGATAGTGCTTATCTGAACTCGGTATCCATACCGGCATGCCTTTGTCTACGTGCAAGCTTTGACCATGACTGTTTGTAATGGTGAATGAACCCTCTGTTGAAATCAATATCTCTGGGCCATTAAGGGCAACTTCCCACCTATCTTCTATTTCTAAACGAGACAAACTAAAACGTGTAGGAGATGAGTACGCATGAATTTTATCGATGGGTTTTTGTATCTCTGGGTGCGATGTTGAAAAAGAACTAACAGCTAAATACTGCTTATGGTCGATTTGTTTTGGTGTTAATCCACATCGGAGGACGTTGTCACTATTTGATGTTATTTCTACAGCGTTTCCGTGAAGATATGCATGGGTAACTCCAGGAGGAACATATAAGGACTCTCCAGGCCGCAATATTACAAAGTTCATCAGTAGAAAGATAATGAGTCCAGGATCAGACGGATACATTCGAGCAAGATCTCTAAAATAGGTGATTTCCCTGTCGGAGAGAACTGTGCTTTTTAGATCGGATGAAAGAACATCTTCTACAAACGACTGAACTAATGGTTTTTCGTATGCGAGAATTTTTCCAATTGCTTCCTGTAATGCTTCCTCTGAATTCTTCTGCGAAAGCAGCTCTTGGATAGCACGAAATTCTTTATTTGAAGCAAGTGCGAGAATATTGTTGATGTCTTTCATTGGCCGAAATCCAAATTTGATGTCTGTGTCTGTTATTGCACAAACAATTTCTTCTTTTCCTCGAGGTGAGAAGTAGGATTTGTTCTCTTCTTCTAGATTGGCTTCGTCTGTAAATCCTGCTGTAGCTTGTTCATCGTTTGGGTGCACTTGGAGAGATAACGGGGACCGAATTGCCAGAATTTTCATTATGTATGGAAGTTCTCGATTGAAGTCTTTTGCGTGTTTTCCCAATGTTTGTTCAGGATTAAGCGATATAAGCTCATCAAGGCCTTGATTTGTATCAAGTATTCTGCTTGGGGATTTCGGATGAGCGCCCATCCATAATTCAGCTTCTGGGTCAGCACCCGAAACTCGGCCTTGGAGGGTAGGGATATACTCATAATCACCCCAGTGGTAGTGCTGGATGTTTTTTCCGAGTAGTTGCATCAGTGGACCCTACTCTTTCCCGAAATCCCTTCGGTAAGGACGGCGACAAGTTCATCTAGGGATCGGACAATCCTATCCAATGACCGGCTTATCATTAGATTTACAATTTCTTCGCCTTCGAACCTGGACCGCCAGTCTGTAAAAATTCCTATCGAGGGTTTCTGAAGTGCTGCAGCGTACCCAAGCTCCCATGCTGTTCCATCGTCAGTTGTAATACCATTTAGATTCGCAACAATAAGGTCTGCTGACAATATGGCATCTCTATTATTCTCAAAGATTTCTTGGACGTTGCCTGGAGTTTTCTCCGGATTATCGCGATGTGGCAAAAAGGTCTGAAAACCTGCTTCAGCAACGGCGGCTTCAATCTTCTCTATCCACCAGCGCTCGCCTTCATCAAAAAGTGGACCGGCAATGTATATAACTTTTGGATCCATACCTTTCATTATCTCTGCGCAATACCTTCTTTCCGCTTTTTCTGCCTGAAATCGGTTTCTTAAGTTTTCGTGGCATGTTGTGGTTGAACAAATATTTGTAGGATAAGTGCATGGAGAAATCAGAACTTGCTGAATTTTCGGCTTCATTAATACAAAGATTTCCTTTGGTAAATGATCATCCTGATATAGCTGGGCTACTTCGAGATCCGGAGATTCTGCAATGCTTGGGTGAAGCACTCTCAGCTGAGTATGTGCATGCTGATATAACGAAAGTTGTCGCTGCGGAAGCGCGGGGACCTGTTCTTGGAGCGTTGGTTGCGAAATTTCTGCATGCTGGTCTGGTCCTTATTCGCAAAGACGGACGGAATCATCCTGGATCTGATATCAGAATCACATCTGGTGAAACATGGACTGGTCTAGAAGTAGAGTTCCAGAGTAGATCATTTGATTTAGACCAGAATGACCGGATTCTCATAGTTGATGATTGGGCAACAACGGGCAATACGATAAGAGCTGCGAAAGATTTCATCATTCAATCCGGTGCTATATATGTCGGAGCGTCAGTAATCGTGAATAAGGCGGAAACCACCACTCTCGACGATCTCGGAATTTCATGGCTAGTTAAGTTCAACGACCTCGTTTAGTTCACCTGCGATGCATTTGTAAGTGAGGTCTTTTGGGAGTAGTTGAAAGTAGCAACTCCAACGAGATGTTTCATCGGTGATTTCCCAAATTGTCGGCTATCTGTCCCCTTCGGGCTGCGCAATTCAACAAAATTATCGTCCGTAACGGCCTTGACATATTTGATTAAAATTGTTTTCTTGTGGGGGTGTCTGATCGCAACGATATCTCCCTCGCAGCAGTGGGCATCTGGGCGAACAAATATGATGTCATCTGGTTGGAGTACGGGAATCATACTGTTCCCACCAACACGGAAGATTTTTCGTTTTCGTAACGCTAGCGCTAGTAGTTCTTGAAGAACCGTTTTGATCAACTTGCTTCGTAATATGTTACTTCTCGGCCTTTGCTCTCCCAGAACATATTATGGATCTTTTCTACTGCGGCCATAAGTTGGTCTGCTGCATCCGTGGAAACATGCTGCTTACATTCAGAACATGCTTTCGCTGCATTCCAGAAGACATCGTGTAGGTCTGGGTAAGCTTCGAGGTGAGCTGGCTTGAAATAGTCAGTCCAGAGGACGAGAAGTTCATGCTTGGCAAGTTCGGCCTGCTCTTCTTTGATTGTTACATATCGGCCTACTGTGTTCAGATAAGATGCTACTGCTTGTGCGTCTCCGGGCTCCGGCGGGGTGAGGTCAAGGATTTTTTTGATCATAGACCGGACAGCCTCAGCAGCAATTCTTGCTGATGATGGGTCGTATACTCCGCATGGGCCGTCGCAGTGAGCTTCAGCTGTAGGGAGATTATTGAGGATAAAATTCTTGTCGAGGTTGGTTTCTTTCATGTGGAATCATCTCCTTTATTTCGACGTAACGTCAAAGGTCAACAGCGATAACAGTAGCCGAACAATTGAATTTCGTCTCATCTGAAGTAGAGAATCTTTTTCAGAGATTCTGGGTGATTTGACGCCTTCTGCTGAAACTGAAACCTTTTAGAGATGGATTTTGCTCTTCTCGTATCCGCTTTTGGGTTTGGTATCCGGCACGGATTTGATTGGGATCATATTGCTGCGATTTCAGGGATTGCAACCGGAGAGAAGAACCCGAGAAGGGCTTTTTCTCTTGCTACGGCATATGCAGTTGGGCATGCCGCCGTTGTGGTTCTGCTTGGTGTCGCAATTATTCTTGCAGATTTTAAAATCCCAGATTCAGTGGACACAACAATGATGTATTTTATTGGTGGTTCTCTCATTGGGTTAGGGCTTTGGGTCCTCGTAAATGTTGTGATTCAGGGAGATGATTTTCAGTTACGAAGTCGGTGGATGATTATTCGTGATGGCGCGTTTCGTGGGTTACAAAGGGTTAAAAGATCTTCTAAAGGTCGGTCCATCGTCGTTGAACATGAACATGCTCATCTGCATCAGGAGAACACGGAAATTCATGACCATAAACATGAAAATACGCAACTATTAGCTGAACATCAGGAAGGGGATGCGCATTTTCACCGCCACCGACATGAGATTTATGTTGAAAGTTCAATACTTGATAAATCATCAGCTCGTGGAGTGGGGATACTTCATGGTGTTGGAATAGAGACACCGACACAGATCGTGATATTTATTGCTGCTTCGCAGGCTTCGGGAAAAGTAGGGGGGCTGTTTATTTTATTGGCATGGGTTCTGGGTCTCTTAATCGCGAACTCGTCGATTGCTTTGATTTCAGTGAATTCCAGTAATTGGTTGCGTCAACATGCCAACGTCTATAGGTACATCGCTATATGTATAGGGCTACTGAGTTTAGTTATTGGTATCCTGGTATGTATCGAGCGGGATGACCTTCTACCAGTCTTCTAGTCTTTGACGAACTTCTTCTGAAGTTGGCAATGAGGGTTGTGCTCCGGCGACAAGCGTTGTTGCTGCACCCACTTGTACCGCCCATTGTGCTGCTTCGACAAGATCTTTTCCTTCGACGAGGCTTGTAGCTATTGCTGCGCAAAAAGAATCACCAGCACCAGTAGTGTCAAGCGGAGAAATTGTAGGGGCAGGAATGTGTACAGCTTCATTGCTGGCCACGACTAGAGCTCCACGCTCTCCTAAAGTAACAATGGTTGAGGAGCATGGAAAAGTCTTCGCCATCTCAGAAATCGATTCAAGGGTATCTACCTTTCTATTCCCACCTAGAAGTTCTAGTTCTGTCTGATTAGGGATGAGTACATCTACTAAGTCAAGGAGTTCCAGTGGAACACTTTCACTTGGGGCAGGAGCAGGATTCCAGATAACTGTTCCTTCTGCCGCCCGCGCTGCTGCTACTACTGTTTCAATAGGAATTTCTGCTTGTAGAAGAACTACTTGGCCTCTAGCAATGGGTGATGCTTCGGCTATATCTTCAGATGAGAGTTCACCGTTTGCTCCGGGGCTAACGACAATCGCATTGTCCCCGTCATCCTGGACTGAAATTAATGCAACTCCCGTTGGGGTATCGGGTGTTTTGAGAAGATGTTCTGTGTTTACGCCATTATCTTCAAGGTTCGCCTGGAGAAACTTTCCATTCTCATCGTCACCAATTCTTCCAATCATTGCTACCGATTTCCCTAATCGGGAAGCAGCTACTGCCTGATTTGCTCCTTTCCCACCGGGAATCCGCTTAAGATCTCCGCCTAGAACTGTCTGTCCTACTATTGGGATGCTGTCGACATTGACAACGAGGTCTACATTGCATGAACCTACAACGGCAATATCTACTGGCATGTTCAAAGTTTGTCACAAACACTTAGATAGGACCAATGGTTAAAAAAATGTTAACCGTAGAGCCCAAGCAATCTTCCTGTTAATCCAATAGCAGCAATGATCATGAAGATCCGAATGATCCGTTCTCCTCCCTTTACGGCAATTCGAGCCCCTAGCCATCCGCCTGCCGAAAGTCCGACAGTTAAAATCAATGCTGGCAGCCATCGGACTTTTCCTTGAACTATGAAAACAGGAAGAGCAGTTACTGTGATGGTAAGAGTCACTAATACTTTGACGAAATTAGCCTTCATGAGGGGAAGTCCAGATCTAGTGAGAAAAGCGAGTAGTACTAGTCCTACTCCCATCTGAATTGCACCCGCATAGACACCAATAAATAAGAAAAGAATGAAAGTGACTACTTTCGAGAATTCAGAGCCTTCGTGAATAACTTTAGGTTCTTTAAGCGATAAAAAAATGATAGGCAGAATCAGAATTCCGAAAATAGTTTCAAAAACTCTGTCGGTCACTTGGCTTATCGCTATCGAACCAATCAATGAGCCTATAACAACCGGTAGAAAGAAAGGAAGTGCTTCTTTATATGCCCTAACCCCTTGCCGATGAAATGACCAGATTGTCGTTCCATTGGAGATGAAGATCCCAATTCTATTCGTCCCATTGGCGAAATTTCCCGGAACTCCAGCCAGCACAAGTAAAGGAACCGTAAGAGATGAACCTCCTCCAGCCATGGCATTAACAATGCCGGCAAATCCGCCTCCTACAAATAAAAGAACTGCTTCCCACCAAACCATAGGTCTACCGTAGCTCAGTGGGTGGGGCGGTAAATTTACTCTGCCCGATTCCCCCGAATTAAATCAGTATGGCCGTCCCAATTTTCTGATGCTTTTTTCCAGCCAGCGAAAACTTCACGTATTCCTGAATTATCTCCGTGGAGTTCAAGGAAACAGCCAATTGCCTCTCGTGTATCTACATATATAACGTTCGCAACGGACCAGAGCGAGGAAGCTACTGGGAATCCTGCGGCCTCGTACTTTTCTCCCTCTTTTTCTATGTCGTCATCAGGCACGAGCATGCCTATGTGGTGGAAACCTTCTTCGCCAGCACCATACATATCACGATAAATTGACGGGCCTTCCTCGTTCTGTTGAATGAACTGGACGTGAGTATCACCGTGATAGCCGAAACCATAGTCCAGTGGAACTGTCATTTCTTCGCCTCGATAAAGGTGCCTGTCACCCCAATGTCCACGTGTGACAAAGAAAGGTCCAGCTCCTGTCGTCATATTCCATTTTCTGCATGCTTCGTCTATATCGTTGACGAACCAAGCATGTTGCACGATTGGGTAGCGGATAAGTGGTTCCATAGTTTCCTTTTGTATTTATCGCCTTATTGTGTCATTTTTAAGACCGCACTTCCAAAAGAAATAACAACATTATTTGAAATTACATCTATCCTTTGAATATGGAATCTCCAATTGATGCTTTCTTTCGTGAAGTGCTTGACGATAGGACATCTGTCGCTAATCAGCTTGAAGAGATACATGGATTGGCGTGGGAAGTGATGGATTCCGCCTTGCTTGATCTGTGTCGTTTACGAGTGGCCATGCTTTTACATTGCGATTCTGAGTTGGAAGTTTCAAATAGTGATTTAGATTCAGAGAAAATTGCTTCTCTTTCTGAGTGGTCTTCTTCAAGTTTGTTCAATGAACCTGAGAAGGCTTGTCTACGATTCACCGAGGAATTTATTGTTGATGTCTCATCGATTCCTGATAGTTCAGCTTTTGCTGTCCGTGAGTGTCTTGGGGAAGAAGGTTTTGTCAATTTTGTGAATGCTCTCCTTGTGGTTGAGCAGAGAATGCGTTTGCAAATTGTGTGGAGGAAAATTGGTGAAGAGGTCTCAGTATGACCAGATCGCAAAGGGTTACATCTACACATTTCGATAACAAGTTTCGTGAGGCTCTTTCTTTATGGCAAGAAGAGGTAGTCCAATTGGGTTTGGTGGATCCTGTTACTACTGAAGTTGTTCGCTTACGATGTGCCGATCACCATGATTGTTATACGTGAAAGTCTTTACGCCTGGCAGTTGCCAGAGAACATGGCTTGGATGAAGATCTAGCGCAAAGGGCTATGCGAAACGATGAAGATTTAGATAAGCAATATGCTTTGGCTATTCGCTTTGCGACAACTTTGATGACTCAACCTAGTGCGATCAGTGGAGAAGATCTCGATCAATTAAGAGAATTTTTCACTGATGATCAACTCATTGAATTATCACTTGATGTTATGAAATGGAATTATCAGAAAGTTTCAGTTGCTTTAGGAACGGACAGAGAAGTTCGTGAAGGTGAACTGAGCGAGCTGCATTTTGATGCAAGCGGAAAGTGGTCATTTAGTTAGAAGATTCTCCATTCTTCGGGTTTTCTTTCAAGTTCAATAAGTCGCTCTGTGACTTGAAGGGGTGGTGCTGGCATTTTCCCATCTTTGAATTCTTGTATGTGCTCGCCGTCTTCGGCCCAGACGTGGCAGGTATTTATGTTCCCTTGATGCATTCTTTCTCGGTTCGTATCTACAGCGCCTGGGGGTAAACCGCTCTCTCTTCTTTGAAGTACTGCCATGGACCATGTTGCCTGAACTATTGCTGGTGCCATTGCTTGAAGCAGTGCCGTAATGTGAGTGCAACCCCGCGGCCCTCCAAATAATTCACGGATTTTTTGGGTGAATCCTCGTGCGACGTTTAACCCTATGAGTTCTTTGTAGTGGTCAATAATTTTTGGGCAAGAAGTATGGGGGTGTGTTTCAAATGCTGTTCGTGCATGAGTAATTTCGAGTTCCGGTAGTTTCACTGTGAGTTCCACATGCATTTGGTGGATTTCTAGTTCTTGTGGGTCATCAGGTACGTAGAGCCCTGGAGGTTTCATGTCAGAGATTGCTCCTCGAACAAGCATTTCGTTTTCGCTTACTCTGTAGATCCTGGTTTCGTATTGTCGAGTGTGGATGACATCCAAATCATCATCTGAGGGTAAAAGGGATAAGGTCTTGTTGTCTGTGCTCATGCCTTTCAGTATGACTTCGTTAATGGAATTCACCACCTAAATTGCTATTGAGATGTGCAAGTAGTTTATTTCTCGGTCACCATTGAGGAATGGTGATGGATTTATTTCAACTTAATAATCATGTCGCGATTGTAACTGGGGCCAGTCGGGGGATAGGGAAAGCTATAGCTATCGGGTTTGCAACTGCCGGTGCTGATGTTGTTATCGGGGCACGTAATGATCAGGATCTTATCGCAGTCTCAGATGAGATTAACCACATGGGCCGGAAGGCCATACCTGTGTCGGGAAATCTCGCAAAACGAGAAGGGTTGGAAGCATTAGTTGATGCCGCAGTTGATAATTTTGGATCGATTACAACTGTTGTCAATAATATCGGTGGCTCAATGCCGGCAGGATTTATGGATACCTCTGAGGAAGCGTTCTCTAAAGCTTTCCGATGGAACGTCACAACGGCGTTCAATCTCACCCAGTTAGCGGCTCCATATTTAGCTGAATCAAAAAATGGAAGTGTGATAAACATTGCTTCCGCGGCTGGACGGTTTCCAAGTCGGGGTTTTGCTGCCTATGGAACTGCAAAGGCAGCCATGCTTCAGCTCACCTTAAACTCTGCCTTAGATTTAGCTCCACGTGTAAGGGTAAACGCGATAGCTCCCGGAGCTATCAAAACTGACGCTTTAGAGATAGTTCTGACGAATAAAGAAATCCACCGTACCATGGTTGAAGGAACTCCTATGGGCCGTTTAGGAGAAGTAAACGATGTAGCTGCTGCTACCGTTTATCTTGCTTCACCTGCAGCCTCGTATGTAACAGGGCAGATTCTGGGCGTGGATGGCGGTATTCGTTCATCTAATTTTGATATGGGAATCCCAGATATTTAACTATCTCTAAGATAATTGTGTCTCCCAACTTCCATTGCAGCTTTAGGGTCAATTACCTGTGGTCCATCTCTTCGTATCTGTAGCTCAGCTTCAACTCCTTCGGGAACGCGTATCTTTCGCTCACCATCAAATGCAAGGATAAATTCACCTTTTGCTGTAACTATCTCACCAAGCGAAATTTCACGATACTCAACGATTCCAACCGGTTCATGATGGCCGGGAGCGGTAGGAG
>CETH01038739.1_pt1 | contig 12784 bp, 13 predicted proteins | sample 361461 | NCBI WGS metagenome assembly CETH01 (sample SAMEA2622695, study PRJEB7988) | marine metagenome | isolation source: saline water (ENVO:00002010), including
GGCGCTCTACCAACTGAGCTATCGCGGCAACCATGAACGGGCGAACCCGTGCAGGCTTGAAAGCTTACGGATCAACACCAATGATGCACAACCCCTTGGACGGTACCTTTATATCTATGAAGGTTCGCTTAGCCAAGCTGTCGGACGCGGAAGCGATTGCAGATATTTACAACCACGAGGTGATGTCCGGCGTAGCGACGTTCGATTTAGTTCCTAAAACTTTAGAACAACAACGGGAGTGGCTTCGAGAACGCTCAGGTGCTCTACCTTGCATTGTCGCCAGTGATGATCAGAGAAAAGTCGTCGGTTGGGCTTGCCTATCGAGATATCGCGATAGGCCAGCCTATGGAACCAGTGTTGAGAATTCTATTTACGTACATCAAGAGCATCAGGGCACCGGAGTCGGGTCCGCGTTATTGAGTGAATTGGTAAATCTCGCCGATGAGCATGGCTTTCACGCCACTTTCGCCCGGATTGCGGGCGAAAACCCTGCCTCAATAGCTCTTCACTCCAAGTATGGGTTCGAGATGGTCGGAGTTGAACGGGAGGTTGGTCGTAAGTTCGGACAATGGCTCGATGTCACTGTGATGCAACGGTTGGCGGCTGGGGCTTAACCTTTGTCAATTTAGAAATGCCAAGGGAACTGTCCGAAATCTTGCTGGCGCTTTTCTAAAAACGCGTCTCGACCTTCGACCGCTTCATCGGTACCGTAAGCCAATCGCGTGGCTTCCCCCGCAAACACTTGTTGGCCAATGAGCCCATCGTCAGTCAAATTGAAGGCGAATTTTGCCATACGTTGCGCAGTCGGAGACTTCGAGTTGATTTCTTGCGCCCACTCCAACGCCACTCTCTCCAAGTTCTGATGGTCGACCACGGTGTTGACGTCGCCCATAAGAAATCTTTCTTCTGCGTCGTATGTCCGTCCGAGGAAAAAGATTTCACGTGCCTTTTTCTGACCTATCTGCTTCGCGAGATACGCAGACCCAAAACCCCCATCAAAACTTGCCACGTCTGTGTCAGTTTGCTTGAAGCGGGCATGTTCTCTACTGGCGATAGTCAAGTCACAGGTCACATGAAGACTGTGTCCTCCACCCACAGCCCATCCGGGCACGACGCATATCACAACTTTGGGCATCATTCTGATGAGCCGTTGGCATTCGAGAATATGTAACCGTCCTACTTGGGCCGGGTCGATAGTTTCGCTTGTTTCTCCGTCAGCGTATTTGTATCCGTCTTTCCCCCGGATTCGCTGATCTCCGCCAGAACAGAACGCCCATCCAGCATCTTTTGTCGACGGTCCGTTGCCCGTAAGTAACACGACGCCAACATCGGTGCTCATGCGGGCATGGTCAAGAGCGGTGTAGAGCTCATCGACGGTTCCCGGCCTAAACGCGTTGCGAACGTCTGGCCGGTCAAACGCGATGCGCACTGTGCCCTGAGCTCTCGCTCGGTGATATGTGACGTCTTCGAACTCGAATCCTTCAACCTCGGTCCATAACGAAGGATCAAAGATCTCTGAGACATTCGGCAAATAAGACATTGGACTCCTGAACCATTGGTGGTTGTAGTCGTAGATTAGAGGCGGATGTGGAAGGTGACACCATGAAGTTTGGTCTTAGATATTGCAATACCGATAAGTATGCAGCGAACACAGCATTAGCGGTGGAGCTAGTACAAGCAGGCGAGGAGGCGGGGTTCGAATCGGCCTGGACCGTCGAACACACAGTCATTCCATCTGGCTACGAGTCGGTGTACCCATATAGCGAATCAGGGAAAATTGCAGGAGGGGCTGAAGACTTAATTTTGCCCGATCCTCTTATTTGGATGGCCCACATGGCTGGGGCTACCGAAAGGATTAACTTCGGAACTGCAATTTTGATCCTGCCCCAGCACTCGCCCGTTGTGTGCGCTGCTCAAGTCGCCACGCTCGATTACATGTCTGGCGGGCGGGTGCTCCTTGGAATTGGCGTCGGTTGGCTCAAAGAAGAGTTTGACGTTATTGGAGCGCCCTTCGAACGCCGAGGCGCTCGTACTGACGAATATGTGGACGCGATGCGCGCATTGTGGGCGAGCGACTGTGCCTCTTTCGAGGGAGAATTTGTTCAGTTCCAAGACACCTATTGTCTTCCGCGGCCCATAAATGGCTCTGTGCCAATCATCGTCGGTGGTGACACCGATTACGCCGCTAGACGGGCCGGTCGCTTAGGCGACGGTTACTTCCCAGCTCGTGACACTCCTCAGGAACGAATCGATCTCGCTCGTCGGACAGCGGAAGAGTGCGGGCGCGATCCGGATGCTCTTGAAATAACGATGCCTATGCCGGAAGACCCTGACGACATTCCCAAAATGAAAGCTCGGGGCGTTAACCGTCTGGTTGTGCCGGTAACTGCTATGGCCGGAATGCCTACTTTGATTGATTCGCCTGAGGATGCACTTAGGTTTGGTGAAATCATCGCGAAGTATGCAGATCTATAGAAATTTACGCCCAGCCCCCGTCGGTAAAGTTCGCTAGTTCGTCGCGGTCATACTGTTCAACTAACGCCACTTCCCAATCTAGATAGTCCTGCATCGCTTGGTGAGCGACATGGGCATCTCCTGGGTCATATGGAAGCACAACTTGCGGGCTGTGTGTGGGGGCTTCATCAGCCCCAACTTCTAGGGGGTAGTCGCCTAGTCCGGCTTCATGAACATACGTTTCCCACCCCATCTCTAAAAGCCACGAAGCTGTCATTGTCGCCCTGGTCAGATCGTCGTCGGCCAGAACTATCCGGGCACCTCTCGTGGCGACATATTCATCGGTTGCCTGGATGAGTTGTCCTCCCGGAGCGTTCCTAAAGTGTTGACGGTGGCCTTTTTCGTATTCAGCTGGTGAGCGCACGTCGAAGAGATACAGCGTTCTAGAAGAGTCGGATCTCCAGGACTCAACTATCGTTTGCGCAATTTGGGTTACTCCGAAATGGTCGCTTGTTTGCTGCGCAGCGGCGGCAGCCTTGCGCCGGGCTTCGTTCCTAGGGGGCGGGGCAACTGTTTTAGCGCCAGTTTCTAATTGAAGCCCGGCAAGCTCCCACCCCATAGTGCCGTTCTCTAGGGCAACTACAGGGTTAGGAATACCTGCTCGAACTAGCGACTCTGTTCCAAGGATGCTCCTTGTTCGTCCTGCGCAGTTGACGACAACCGTCATGTTTTCTTCCAATAGGTCAAATATCCGATATACAAGTTCTCCTCCGGGACAAGAGCGGCCGCCAGGGATGTTCATGCGGTTGAATTCTCGCTCGGTTCGAGAATCAAGGATGAGAAGTTCTTTGCCTTCGGTAATCCAGTCGTTGAGTTGTTGCGCTTGTACATGAGGTGTTTGGTAGTGGCGCTCTACTAGTTCGCCAAACAGTTTCGACGGGACATTTACACCTGAGTAAAGCTCGTAACCTTTTTCATCCCAAGCTTGTGTGCCGCCCTCAAGAAGACGAATATCTGTCCATCCATTATGTGTAAGAACGTCGTAGAGTTCTTGCCCTTCACCATCTCTGTCGTCAGTAACAACAGTTGGAGTAGATCTTCGGGGCACAAGCTTGGGAGCTTCAGAGTCTGCGTCCTGAGGACGCAGACTGGCCGCCCAAAATATGTGCCCTCTGTGGTAAGCGTCGTGATCACGAGGGTCAAGAATTACTAGTTCTTTGGGGGATCGGATTGCTTCAGCGAGTTGATGAATCGAAACCGTAGGAGTGGTCACGTTCGGGCATCAATGATTGGAAAGCGAACTTTCATAGTTTTCCACTGGTAGCTTTTTTGATCCCAATAATTCCGTGGTGGCAGGTCGAGCAGGTCGCGCCCGTAGCAGTGAAAATTGAGTGATCCCCCGGTGACTTGTATGGAATGGACTTCATCAGGCAGGAACCCAATGCCTGTGCCGTGCTTTACTACGAATTCTTCAGAGACCTTTGGTGGTCCGTGACCGGCTGCTTTTTCATATTTGCGATTTACTTCTTCGCCTTCAAGACCAACGATGCATGCCCAGGTCAAATGATCGTGTGGCGGTGCTTCGGTTCTTTCCGCAACCGACTGCACGTAAAGCGCAAAACGGTGATCATCGTCTTGGGAGATCAAATAGAGAGTGCTCCCGTCTCTCGATTCTTCGGGAGGGAAGTCGTCCCAAGGGAAAAGATCCCGGCGGTCCGCAAGTTCGATAAGCCGAATCCGTATTAGTTCAATAGATTCACGGCTAACACCAGCGAGATCAATCGCTCGAATGTCTGACATCGCTTCCGCGACTGCTTCGTCTCGTTCGGGGTTGCGGATCATTTCTATTCGTTGGGGCTGGTGCCTAGCGGCCTTTCCATTCCGGGGGTCGCTTCTCAGCGAATGCTACGGGCCCTTCGATGTAGTCATCGCTTTGGCTCATTGCCTTCACCGCCGCATATTTACCTTCATGTGCAGCGCGGACACCAGCCTGATCCAAGCCCATCATGGCAGCTTGCTTGGTTGCTCGAATTGACATTGGAGAACATTCGAGGATCATTTCGGCCCAGCGGCGGGCTTCACTCAGTGCTTCGCCTTCCGGCGCAACGGCCGTGACAAATCCAAGTTCATATCCTTCTTGAGCGTGGACGTGGCGGCCAGTCAACATCATCCCCATAGCGCGTTTAAGTCCAATTTGTCGCGGCAGACGGTGCACTCCAGCTGCAAGCGCGGCTAAACCAACTTTGGGTTCGGGGAGAGCCATCCGAGCATTTTCGCTAGCAATAATAATGTCGCATGCGAGCGCAATCTCGAATCCTCCTCCCATCGCTACACCATTGACAGCCGCAATTACAGGTTTGTCGAGGTCCCACCGCGAGGTAAGTCCCCCAAAGCCACTTGCTGGCATCGCAGATCTATCACCACCCTCTGCTTGGTAGCGCAAATCGTTACCAGCGCTAAAGGCACGATCTCCGGCACCTGTGACGATAGCGACCCAAAGTTCTGGATCATTTTGGAACTCGTCAAAGAGCTCCGCCATTTCTGCATTACCTGGGGGATGCAATGCGTTCATCCGCTCTGGTCGGTTGATTGTGATGGTGAAAATTCTTCCATCGCGTTCTGCATAACAAGATTCAGCCATGGTGAGAAGTTAGTCCATGTGTCTCATAGAGCGTCCGAACTTCATTATCTGTCATCTGACCAATCATTTTTCGAGAGCGTTTTAAGGCGCGTTAGTGAAGAGGTTCCGTTCAGAGTTTTGGTCATAGACGCGACGAACGGCCAGCTTGGCAGCTGACCGTTCGTTGTGGGCCGGGGAGGATTCGAACCTCCGTAGGTGTGAACCGACGGGTTTACAGCCCGTTCCCTTTGGCCGCTCGGGCACCGACCCAACGGCCGTCACGTTATCGGTTAGGCGTCATTAGCCCAATGACTCTCGTTGGTTTAGTCGGCGCTTAGGCACCGATGGGGTCTGTATATTTCGTTGCATGGCTTCATTTGACGTTATTTCGGAAATAGATATGCAAGAAGTTCGCAATGCCGTGGACCAAGCCGCCCGCGAAGTGGGGACTCGGTATGACTTCAAGGACACTGGATCTGAAATCACGCTTAATGACACGGCTATTTCGTTATTAAGCAGCAGCGAAGACCGTCTTAATGCTCTTCGCCAGGTGTTGGAAGAAAAGCTTGTGAAACGAAAGGTCAGTCTTAAGGCCCTTAGCTACGGCGAAGTGGAAGACGCCGCGGGTACTTCCGTTCGTCAAGCAGTCGTTATTCAGGCGGGAATTAGTAGCGACAAGGCTAAAGAACTCAACAAATTCATCAAGGGCCTGGGCATTAAGGGTGTTCAGTCCCAAACTCAGGGTGAGCAGGTAAGGGTCATTTCAAAAAAACGCGACCACTTGCAGACGGTGATTAGCAAGCTGAAAGAGGTGGACTTTGATTTACCTCTACAGTTTGAGAATTTTCGGGACTGATTTAGATACCGTCTCGCCAGCTACCGTCACGTAACCGGGAGATTCTTTTATCCATGGGAGGGTGTGTTGTGAAGAGGTTTCGGAACGCCATTTGTCGACCTGCGAGCGGGTTCGCTATATACATCTGCGCTTGATTAGCGTTGGCCAAGCTGGGGATTGAGCGGCTGGCGACATCTAGCTTTTCTAGCGCCGCTGCCAGTGGTTCGCCGTCGCCGATCATCCTCGCTGCTGTTCGGTCTGCTTGGAACTCTCGGCTTCTACTGATTGCCATCTGTATAAGGGCCGCCGCGATTGGCGCGACGATAATAAGTAGCAAGTCAACCAGTGGATTCCGGTCCCGGTCTCTGCTTCCTCCACCAAAAATCATCGCGAATTGGGCCATATTGGCAACGAAACTAATTGCCATGGCTACTGCAGCAGCGACTGAACCTATGAGGATGTCGCGGTTCTTTATGTGAGCCATTTCATGTGCCAACACACCTCGAATTTCACTCCATGACAAATGTTGCATGAGCCCTTCTGTGACGCAGACGGCCGCGTTGCTTGGGTTCCGGCCGGTTGCGAAGGCGTTAGGTTGTGGGTCGGGGCTCACGTAGATTCGCGGCATTGGTTGACCGGACAACTCGCATAATTCTTTCATGATTGTCCAATATTCCGGAAGTTGTCCCTCTTCAACTTCGATTGCTCGAGCGGACCGAATAGCAAGTTTGTCACTCATCCAATAGCTACCTCCAACCATGGCCAGAGCGAGAAATAGTCCAATGGTTAATCCGCCCGATCCCCAAAAGCTGGAGATGAACATGATTAATGCGCCCATAGTGGCGAGGAGCATGGTGGTCTTGAGGGTGTTCTTCATTGGAGGTCCCTCCGCGGTTGGTGCTTATCTTTAAACGTATCGGCTTTCGCTAGCGCTATCTGATCAGAGGTCTTGCATTTGGTGATGGCTCTGGTCGTAAAGAGGGTGTTAAGGATGCGATGGCTTCACGAGGTTCCGTTCTTAAGAGAAATAGTCAGAACTACTGATTTGACAGGTCGGAGTTGGGTTCTACAGCTTCAGGACAGATTTCCCGGTCCACTGCCTTTCGATCCCAGCTACCTTCCGCTCTTTCAACTGTGTATGCCACAACAACATCGTCAATAGTTTCTAGGTTTACTCGACCCGCTTGAATATCAAGCGTGATGGCTTGTGGCTCACAATCTCGACCAACAAACCGCCAGGGTAACTCCAGTGAATCGAGTAACGGGATGATCTCTCTGGCTGGAACATCGAGTAGCGCCATCGCGTCCACCAGTTCAACACACAAGTCTTCTTTCACCATCTCCGGGTCCCAACAAGCGATGTTTCTTGGTCCGAGAGCAACCTTCTTTCGATACAGACTGAAAACTCGTTCGATATCAGCTCCTGGCCGAGCAGCTTGCTGATCCCAAAGGTTTTCGATGAGTTCTTGTTCTGGAGATTTTTCTGTTGGGTCCGCAACGACAGAGGTAGTCATTGTTGTTGGAGTAGGGGACTCGTCTGATGATGAGCACCCCACCACAAAAGCGATAAACCCAAGGGCGGCGACGGAAAAGAAGAGTTTCATGAGCAGTGATGTGATGGTGATCGTACCAGCGCGTTTTGGTGGGTCCGGTGGCGCGCAGAAACGTATTGCCTTTCGCCGTCACTATCCAATTGCGGGTATTTCGTTTAATGGGGGTGGTATCCACTGTCAAGAAAGACTGTTGGCACGTCTTCGTTCCGGTACATCTGAACATTCCTCATATCATCGTCAATGGCGAGCAAAGGTATGTAGCCATAGCCGCGGAGGCTGTTCAATTCGTCGCGCTTGAAACCCGGCGACGCTTGGAAGTCTCCGAGGGGTCTCATGATGAGAAGGTCATACCTTATTTCCTTGCGTTGCAACCACTCTGTAGTGGCTTTTTGAATCCAGGTTGGGCGAGACGTAAGAAGCACAATGACTAGTTCGGGATCAAGTAGTTCGACGAAGGTTTTGCTTTCTTCGAATATTTCATCTCCGCCACATTCAGCAAAGAACCCGTCCCAGTCGCGCCAGGGAGGGTCGAGGTAGTGCTGCCGATGCGCAGCATCCGCGAGCACCCCGTCGATATCAACTACGACGCAGTTGCCTTGCGGCATTGGCTTATGCCGCCATTGCCAATGGCGTGGAAATGAATTCATGAAGTCGCGATCAGGAGTCAGTCCTCCTGGGGTGCCTCGGCAGCGCGATCACGAATTTCGTCAACAACGCTCTCATCGGCCAGGGTTGTGGTGTCGCCGAGCTTTCTCCCTTCAGCGACATCGCGAAGCAGTCGTCTCATGATTTTACCTGAACGGGTTTTCGGTAAATCAGGGACAAGCACAACAGCTTTGGGTCTGGCAATAGCTCCTAATTTGGTAGCGACGTGTTGTCTTATCTCTTCTCGGAGCTCGTCACTTGGTTCGTTACCCCCTCTCAAAATGCAGTAGCCAACTATCGCTTGACCGGTGGTGTCATCTGTGGCACCGACCACCGCTGCTTCTGCTACTGAGGAGTGGTCAACGAGAGCTGATTCCACCTCAGTGGTGGAGATTCGATGTCCAGAAACGTTCATAACGTCATCGACTCTGCCTAGGAGCCACAAGTATCCGTCGTCGTCGATTTTGGCGCCGTCCCCAGCAAAGTACCGATCGGGATATTCGGACCAATATGTTTCTTTGTATCTTTCTGGATCACCCCAAATGCCTCGAAGCATTGATGGCCACGGTTCAGTGATTGTTAAATAACCGCCTCCGCGTTCGACTTTGTTGCCGGCGTCATCTACGACTTCCACCACTACCCCTGGAATGGCGTGGGTGGCTGACCCTGGTTTGGTAGTTGTTACGCCGGGCATAGGTGTGATCATGTGGCCCCCGGTTTCGGTTTGCCACCAGGTGTCAACGATTGGGCATCGTTCTCCACCGATATTTTTGTGGTACCACATCCAGGCTTCCGGGTTAATGGGTTCTCCTACTGTTCCAAGGACTCGAAGGCTGGAGAGGTCATGTTGTTCGACTTCTTGAGCACCCCACTTCATAAAGGTTCGGATCGCTGTCGGCGCTGTATATAGCTGAGTTACTCCGTATCGCTGAACAATGTCCCAGAGTCGATCCTTGGGCCATTCGGCTCTGTCGCCTGTTCGAAATTCGGGTCGTGGAGTGTCGGGGGTTCCCTCGTACATCACTGAGGTAGCGCCGTTAGCCAATGGACCATAAACGATATAACTGTGGCCAGTTACCCAACCGATATCAGCAGCGCACCAATACACGTCTGAATCGGGCTGCAGGTCAAAAATGTATTTGTGAGTGAATGCGACTTGAGTTAGGTAGCCACCGGTGGTGTGCATAATCCCTTTGGGCTTAGCGGTGGTGCCCGAGGTGTAGAGGAGATATAGCAGATCTTCGCTATTCAGATGTTCTGGTGGGCAGTCTGAGGAGGCCGACTCCATTAGTTCGTGATACCAGTGGTCAGTCGTCTGGTCCCACTCCACATTTTGACCGGTCCGTTGCACAACGATCACGTTTTCAACGGTTGAAGTCGCCGCGACTGAAGCATCTGCCGTGTCCTTTAGCGGGAACGGTTCGCCTCGTCGGTATCCGCCGTCTGACGTTATGAGAAGTTTCGCGTCGGCGTCGTCGATTCGATCTGACAACGAGTCGGCCGAGAATCCGCCGAAGACGATTGAGTGTGGGGCGCCAATTCTCGCGCAAGCCAACATCGCGACGGGAAGTTCGGGGATCATGGGCATATAGATACAAACCCGGTCACCTTTTGTAATACCGAGCGACTTTAAGACGTTCGCAAATTTAGATACTTCTTCAAGCAGTTCGTTGTAGGTGATGGTCCTGGTATCTCCAGGTTCGCCCTCCCAGTAAAAAGCGATCTTGTCTCCTCGTCCCGCTTCTACATGTCGGTCTAGGCAGTTGTAGGAGATATTTAGCTTGCCTTCAACAAACCACTTGGCGAACGGGAGATCCCATTCAAGAACCGTCTCAAAGTCTTCAAACCATGTGACTAGTTCTCGGGCCTGTCGCGCCCAAAAGCCGAGTCTGTCTTCTTGTGCCTCTTCGTAAAGGCTTCTATCTGCGATTAGTGCATTATTTCGAAACGTTTCTGAGGGTGGGAAGGTGCGGTCCTCTACGTAATAGTCCTCAATGGTTGGCTCGGACATGTTGATCCCCTTTTCGTGGAAGGCACTCCGGCTTGGGTTTGACAGCTTGCGAGCCTAGCTCCTAGTTCGCTTCTATTCGGAAGGCAGCCCATTAATCCCCTACTCGCCACTCAGCGACCAGGAATCCACCTAGACCTTCAGGGTCGGTGAGAGCCGCAGCTTCGTCGAGAACAGATCTAGCAGCTACCGCCGCAGCGTCAGGTGATGGAAGTGCGGTCTGCCATTGTTTGCGAGCCCAATCCGTCATGGAATACAAACCCTGGTTTTTAAGCCAATCAGCTTGCGTACATATGGAAGGTTTTCCGGGGAGTTGGTCAAATGCGACGTCGCAGGTTACGTCTCGGCTGCCGGGCTCTTGGTACGGTGACCCTGATCGTTGGTGGTTTCGATAGGTCCGTAGCCATTCACCCATCGGCCGTTTGGTGAAAATTTCAGAACTCTGCACTCCGTAGTCAAAGGTGAGTAGGCGACCCCGTTCTAGGGTCGCTAGTGCTCGGTTAACCCACACAGCTGCCTTGAGTTGTAATGGGAGACAAGTGCCGGTCTGGGCTTTTGGGGCAACCGCTGATGCCATTGTTTGCGCCTCAGGGGGAGTTGGTTGCCAAGCTTCGGCTCCTTGTTCGACGTAGAGCTCTAGCCAACCCTTTGCCGTTTTTTTCACCACTCTCGGCGGGAGATTGTCGAGAAGTTCATTGGCGAGAACTACCCCGGTGAAGGGTCCAGCCGGCAAGTCCTGCAGGGCCGCTAAGGGCACCTCTTGTTGATCCAAAAAGCATCTTGTCGTCACGTCTCTAAAGGCAATTTCACGCTGTGGCTCCGACCGTTCAACCATGACGTATCGAAGCGCATCTGAACAGTCTTGGATAGATAAGAAAATGTCTCTACATAGAGTCCCGGGGCCTGAGCCGGCCTCGATAACCACAAAGGGGTTTGGGCATTCGAGTTCATGCCACACACGATCTAGATATTCGGCGATACACGCACCGAAGAGAGTGCTCGTCTCTGGTGAAGTTATGAAATCAGCACCTTCTGAGCCTGCTCGTTGACCTTTACTATAAAATCCATTCTGGCCATAGAGAGCTTCTTCAACGAAGAGGTCGAATCGTGTCATATGAGATGACCGTTCGTTGAGTTCAATTTTAGTCCCTTATCCGCCTAAGGCCGACAGCACCGATACCTCACCAAAGTGTCCCACCAATCCGGGCAACACCCCGAAAGCCATAGTTGCCGCGATCGTTACCGTAAGCGCGGCACCCAAAGCGCCTGTGATGGCAATCGGACGGTCGTCGCCGTCGGGAATGGGTTGGAACCACATTTGAACAAGAATTCGTGCGTAATAGGCGAAAGCGATAACTGTGTTAACGGCCACCACTACACCCAGTGCTGCGGCCCAAGTTCCTCCAGCGTCTAATAGAGCTCTAAAGAGCCCAAACTTGGCGAACCATCCACCTGCGGGTGGGATACCTGCGAGGGCCGCTAAGAAAATAGTCATAGCAACAGCTAACCCTGGCGCGTATTGGAAGAGGCCGCCGTAACTATCGATTTCACCCGACCGAGTTTTCCTAGCGACAGCTAGAACGACCGTGAATGCTCCTAGGTTCATAAATGCGTATATAGCCAGATAGATAACGACCGCCTCAAACGCTCGCGCTGGGGCTTCCGCTGCTACGGCGAATGGGACCAACATAAACCCGCCCTGGGCTACGCCGGAGTATGCAAGGAGGCGCACGATGTTGTTCTGGCGAAGAGCGATGAGATTGCCGATGGTCATGGTGAGCGCAGAAATGACCCAGAAGAACGGTTGAACTACGTCATCTCGGCCTGGGAAAGCGACAAACACAAGTTGAATTAGCGCCACCATTCCCGCTGCTTTCGAAGCGACAGCAAGGAACGCGGTCACTGGGGTTGGTGCGCCCTCATAAGTGTCGGGAGCCCATGTGTGAAATGGGACCGCTGAGACTTTGAAGGCGAACCCGATCAAGATAAACAGAATTCCGAGAATTGCGACTGAGTTTGCCGTGTCCGCTGCCAAGCTCTGAGCTATGGCATCAAAAGTTGTCGAGCCGGCTAGTCCGTAGACCAGAGACATACCGTAGAGCATGACCGCTGAGGCAAATACGCCCATGAGGTAATACTTGAGGCCAGCTTCGTTCGAACGTGGTCCACCTTTTCGCCATGCCGCCAACATGTATGCCGGAATAGAAAGTAGCTCCAGGGCTACGAAAACGCTGACTAGGTCCCGGGAGCTGCTCATCATGACCATGCCAAGGATCGAGGTGAGCATCAGGGTGTAGTACTCATTTTCGTAGTAGTCGCCTTCGCGGATGTAGTCCACGGACATCAAAATGACGATGTATCCCGAGATGAGGAAAAGCGCCTTAAGAACTAATGAGAAGTCGTCGACAACGTAGGCCCCTGCAAACATCGAACGCTCAGTGCCATCTACGGCAAGGGTTAAAATTGGAAGCAGCGTCGCTAACAGCCCTATACCGGCCAACGTAGGCATGGCTTGCTTAGAACGGTCGTCCCAGATGATGTCAACGACGGTGATCAAGGTTCCGAACGCCAAAAGAGTTAGCTCGGGCGCGAGGGCATGCCAGTCAAGCGCTGGGCGCGAGAAGGCGAGCAGGACGTCCATGTTCAGTTACCGGCCGCTATCGCCTCGA
>CETH01175429.1_pt1 | contig 12761 bp, 10 predicted proteins | sample 361461 | NCBI WGS metagenome assembly CETH01 (sample SAMEA2622695, study PRJEB7988) | marine metagenome | isolation source: saline water (ENVO:00002010), including
AATATGTTCCCATTTTACTCTATCTGCTGACATTGGATTTTCTGGTGGTTTTGCTTTTGATCCGGAAGATGCTAACAATGCAGCTTCTACATCATCCGCATCAACAGGTTTTGCCATATAATCTATAGCTCCAGCCTTAACTGCTGCTACTGCTGTTGGTAAATTCCCGTATCCGGTTAACATCACTATTCTACAGTCCTCTTTACGCTTAGACAGCTCTTTTACGACATCAAGCCCGTTTCCGTCCTCTAATCTCAAGTCAACAAGAGCAAAACTTGGTGGATTAGATTTGACTATATTTAGCCCATCAGCCACGTTTTTTGCCTCTTTTACCACAAATCCCTTCTTTTCCATGGCTCTTGAGAGCCTTCCTCTTAGTGGATCATCATCATCCAAAATTAAGAGAGATTTGTCAGCAAAATCGGACAGCTTGAGTTGCTCTGGGTAATTTTTGTTATCTCTCATACCTATTGATATAGTTATTAAGAGCGAAATTACAATGTTCAGAACATCATTTTTTTCTTTACATAATCTGAAAAAAACCTTAAACGCGACAAATAAGGTTTTTTTTATAGAAATTTTTTGAAAACCTTCTGTGTAAACTAACGAGGGACACATGAAATGCGAAAATTTAAAGACGTTAACGAATTAGTTAATGCATTGAAACCTGACTATCCCGTATACTGCATACGGCCAGAGTCAATTAAAAAATCCGTTAAATTTTTTAAGGATAACTTTCCAGGTAAAGTTCTTTATGCTGTGAAAACTAATCCAAATGATAAAGTTATAAAACAAATTATTGCCAATGGTATACATGAATTTGATGTAGCCTCCTTAAATGAAATTAAATTAATAAAAAAAATTAAACCAGATGCTCGATTATACTTTATGCACACAGTTAAAAGTAAAGAAAGTATATCGTCAGCTTATCACGACTACAATGTTAAAAGTTTTGCTCTAGATAATAAAGATGAATTAAGAAAAATTTTAGAAGCAACGAATCAAGCCAAAGATCTAAATTTATACGTAAGGATTGCAATTTCAAATGAGCACGCGGAAATAGACTTATCAAGAAAATTTGGTGCATTACCGTCTGAGGCATTAGGTTTGGTTAGGTTGTGTAAAGAATATTCAAAAAAACTCGGGGTAAGTTTCCATGTAGGCTCACAATGTATGCATAAAATTTCTTATTCAAAAGGTGTTTCTGAAATTGCTAGCATAATTAAAAAGACCAAGATTATCCCAGACGTGATAAATGTTGGTGGTGGTTTTCCCTCTATTTACCCAGATTTAAACCCAGAACCGCTAAAGAATTACCTTTTAGAAATAAAAAATTCATTAAATAAATTGAAATTAGAGAAGTTGCCTGAAATAATTTGCGAACCAGGAAGAGCTATTGTTGCTGAAAGTGGATCAACTATAATTAAAGTCATTTTGAGAAAAAAAGAAAATTTATATATAAATGATGGAACTTACGGATCTTTATTTGATGCTGGTGTACCAAATTTTGTTTTGCCAAGTAAGTTGATCACTAATGGGAGAGCTCATTCAAAAAAACTTACGCCGTTTAGTTTTTTTGGACCTACTTGTGATAGCTTAGATTACATGAAGGGACCGTTTTTATTACCAAATAATATTAAAGAAGGCGATTACATAGAATTAGGCCAACTTGGTGCTTATGGATTAACTTTTAGAACTAAATTTAATGGTTTTTACTCAGATGAAATTTTTGAGTTAGGTGACAAACCAATAATGTCAATGTATGATAATTCAGGTAAAGTTGATTACTTGGTTGCATAATGACAAAAAAAAATAGTCCTGAAATAGGGCATAACAAAAAATCTTTTTTAAACTCTCCTGTAGAACACATTGATATAAAATCTTTTGACGCAAGAAAAATTATTGACGGGATGGGAAAAATGTCGTTCACGTCAAGAGATACTGCGAACGCTGCCAAAATTTATAATGAAATGATTTCAGACCAAAAATGCTCTATTTTTTTAACTATAGCTGGTTCTACATCAGCAGGAGGATGTATGGATTTATATTCTGATTTAGTAAAATATAATATGATTGATGCAATAGTAGCTACGGGAGCCTCAATAATTGACATGGACTTCTTTGAAGCCTTGGGTTTCAAACATTATCAGGGCTCACAGTTTCAAGATGACACTGAATTAAGAAAAAATTATATTGACAGAATTTATGATACCTACATTGATGAGGAAGAACTTCAAGCCTGTGATCAAGCTATTTGTGATATTGCAAATTCTTTAGAACCAAAAGCTTATACATCCAGAGAGTTTATAAAAGAACTTGGTAAATTTTTAAAAAAAAATGCCAGAAAAAAAGGCTCCTTAATAGAAACTGCATATGATAACGATGTACCAATTTTTTGCCCTGCGTTCACTGATAGCTCTGCTGGTTTTGGTTTAGTAATGCATCAAGAACAAAATCCAAAAAAACATATAACAATCGACTCGATTAGAGAGATGAGAGAATTAACAGAGATAAAAATTAAATCTGAGCAATCAGGTTTATTAATGATTGGTGGTGGTGTGCCTAAAAATTTTATACAAGATACGGTAGTTTGTGCAGATTTAATTGGAAAAAAAGTAGATATGCATAAATATGCAATTCAAATTACAGTGGCAGATACGAGAGATGGAGCTTGTAGTAGTTCTACATTAAAAGAAGCAAGCTCATGGGGAAAGGTTGATGTAGCTAAAGAGCAAATGGTTTTTGCAGAAGCAACGAGTGTATTGCCTTTAATTGCTAGTGATGCGTATCATCGACAAAATTGGAAAAAGAGAAAAAAAAGAAATTTTTCCCAATTATTTAAAACCTAAATGAATTATCTGAGTCAAAAAAAGGGTTTTCTAGGTTACGAAGCGGTGAGTAAAATCAAAAATAAAGTTGTTGTTGTTCCTTTCGGATTAGAAAAAACTGTAAGTTATGGGCGTGGTACAAAAAATGGCCCTAGAGAAATTATTAGAGCTTCTCATCAAGTAGAATTATTTGATGAAGAATTAAATAAAGAACCATATAAAAAAATTGGAATTAAGACTTTAAAACCATTTTCAATAAAAAAAAAGATTATTGCTGCTCTAGATCAATTATCAAAAATCAATCAAAAAATAATATCAAATAATCAATTACCGATTGTTTTAGGAGGTGAACATTCATTAACACCGGGTTCTATTAAACCTTTTATTAAAAAATATAAAGAATTGATAATTCTACATTTTGATGCACACGCAGATTTAAGGGAAAGTTATAATGGTAATAAATTTTCACATGCTTCTGCTATAAAAAGATGTTTGGATTTTAATAATGTTAAAGTAATTTCTTTTGGTATTAGAAACCTTTCTAAATCAGAAATGGTTTTTTTTGAGAAAAATAAACATAGAATTAAAATTTTTTGGGCTAAAGATAAAATTAAATGGAACTTTAAGCAGATAGAAAAAATGCTTAGAAAAAGGAATGTTTACATTACCTTCGATGTTGATAGTTTCGACTCAAGCATCATGCCAGCGACTGGCACACCGGAGCCAGGCGGACTTCTGTGGGAAGAGGTCTTGCCTATAATAAAAAAGGCTTGTAAATTATCTAATATAGTTGGGGCAGATATTAATGAGCTAGCCCCTATTAAAAATTTTGAATCATATAATTTTTTAGTAGCTAAGTTAATTTATAAAATTATATCTTATATTTTTGAATTTAAACGTTAAATTTTAAATAATTTATATTCCACATAATTTTAACAGAAGCTCCACCTAAATTCTTATCTTTTGAAAAACTTAAATTTGCAAATTGTCTTTCTAAAAGTGTTTTACCTAAAAAAGTTCCTAACCCTAAACCTGAATTTGAAGACACTTCTTGTGATTTACTTTTTATATAAGGCTCGCCAATTAGAGCAATAATATCGTCGGGAAATCCTGGACCATCATCGTTAATAATTAATTCTATATTTTTTGTGTTGCTGTTTATTATAATGTTTATCGTATCTTTTGAAAATTTTACTGCATTACCAATAAAATTTCTTAATCCATATACAATTTCAGGTGACCTTTTTATATTGATTTTATTATTATCATTTTCCGATACTAAATTAATGCTCTTCGAAGATGTCTCTTTGAAAGAATCAATTATCTCATTGACAAGATCTTCTAAGGTCACATAACTAAAAAATTTGTCATCTTTAATTTGTTTTTTTGAGATTTTTTTTAGTATTTCACTACATCTTTTAGTTTGACTTATTAATAAATCGATATCTTTGGAATAATCTTTATTGTTACCTAATTCCTTTTTAAGTTCTTTTGCTACAACGCTGATAGTTGCCAAAGGAGTTCCTAGTGAATGCGCTGCTGCTGCAGCTTGACCCCCTAACGATTCTAATTCGTATTCTTTTGCCAATATCTCTTGCAATTTATTCAAAGCTTCCGATCTTTTTTTTGTTTCTCCAGAAAATCTCATACCAAAATAACTTAAAAAAATTAGACCAATAATAATTGAAATAAAGAATCCACTTAAATAATATTTTGGAAATGTGAAAGCATTTTCATGAATTCCTGGTAAAGGATAATGAAATAAAGTTAATAAAAATAAAAAAATTATTGTTAGGCCACCTAAAATAATAGTGGTACCCATACTTAAAAAGGTTGATGATACGATAGCAGGAACTATTAATAAAATTGAAAAAGGGTTAGATATTCCACCTGTCAAATATAGCAATAAACTAAGTTGTACTAAATCGTAGACTAAAAAAAAACTAGCGTGAAAATCTTTTATACGGATAGTTTTAATTCCAAATTGCAAATAAAAATTTGTAATAAAGCCCACTAAAATTACCAAAAAAGCAAGTAAAATAGGGAATTCTAGACCTAAAATGAAAAAAACTAAATTCACCGCAATGATTTGTCCGAATATTGCTATCCATCTTAAATAAACAAGTGTTTTTCTATCTAAATTAAGATTTTCTCCTAATCTAAAAAGAGTGGAAAAGTTCATTTTAGGAGCTAAATATCTAAGTTTACTACATCTAAAGCATTGCTTGTAATAAAATCTTTTCGAGGAGCAACTTCATCGCCCATCAATATTTTTATCATTTTCTGATCTTCTTTTGATTTTTCTTTTGTACCTTTAGTGTATTGAACTCTTAGCATTGTGCGATTATCTGGATTTAAAGTTGTTTCCCATAATTCTTCTGGATTCATCTCCCCTAATCCTTTAAATCTTTGTATTGACAACTTTTCTCTTTGCTCTTGCATAAATTTATTATAATCCGAAGATCCCTTTTTCATTTTCTTGCTAGTCTTGTCCGAAACGTTAAGTATATATTCTTCTAAAGCTTTTTCATCTTTTATATAAACGCTCTTATTTGATTTTGTAACTTTAAACAATGGTGGTTGCGCTAAATACACATGTCCATTTTCAATAAGTTGATTAAATGGATTATTATTAAAAAAAGTTAATAGAAGAGTCCTGATATGTGAACCATCAACATCAGCATCTGTCATGATTATAATTTTGTCATATCTTAAATTTTCTATATTAAAATCTTTAGACCCTGTTCCTAAAGCATTAATTAAAGTAACTATTTCATTTGAAGACATCATTTTAGACAAAGCTTTAGTATCGTGATCATTGCCATTAGATTTCCCGTTAACGAATGTATTTAAAATTTTTCCTCGTAAAGGTAAAACAGCCTGATATTCTCTTATTCTACCTTGTTTTGCAGAACCTCCAGCTGAGTCACCCTCAACAATAAATAATTCTGTTCCCTCTTTTTTTTGAATTTGGCAATCAGCTAATTTACCTGGCAAACCAGAGAGTTCGAAAGCTCCTTTTCGTCTTACACTATCCCTTGCTTTTCTTGCCACATCTCTCGCCATAGCTGCTTGAGTAATCTTTTCAATTACTGTTTTTGCAATTGATGGATTTTGGTCAAACCAAGTTGAAACTTTATCGCTAATTATACTTTCAACTATTAGTCTTATCTCTGATGAAACAAGTTTATCTTTAGTTTGCGAAGAAAATTTTGGATCTGGCATCTTAATTGATAGGACTGCAGTTAAACCTTCTTTAATATCTTCTCCTGATAGAGTAACCTTATTTTTCTTACTATTTCTTTCATTGAAGTACTTGTTTATCACCCTAGTTAAGGCGCTTCTAAAGCCGAGAAGATGCGTTCCACCGTCTTTTTGAGGAATATTATTAGTGAAAGGAAGAACATCCTCAGAATACCCCGAATTCCACTCTAAAGAACACTCTACGACCACATTATTTTTTGTTGAAGTAACGTAAATTGGTTTTTTAAACACTTGTTTCTCATTTTTATTCACTAAAATAGGTTTTTTGTTATTAATGTGTTTTACAAATTCTACTATACCACCATCATATTTATGAATATATTCTTTTTCCTTTTTAGTAGTCAAATCAATAAGTTTTATACAAATTCCTTTATTCAAAAATGCTAGTTCTCTGATTCTTTTATCTAAAATTGAAGAACTGAAGTTAATTGAAGAAAAAACTTCTTTTGAAGGTAAAAAGTTTATTCTTGTTCCTTTTTTTTTGGTTTTACCAATTTGCTTTAATGGTTTTAATGTATTACCGTTCTTAAAAATTATCGAGTATTCCTTACCATCTCTGAAAATGTTTAATTCTAATTTCTCTGATAAAGCATTAACAACTGAGACACCAACACCATGCAATCCGCCTGAGACCTTGTACGAACTATGATCGAATTTACCACCCGCATGAAGTTGTGTCATTATTACTTCTGCAGCTGACATTTTTTCAGTTTTGTGCATGTCAACTGGAATACCCCGTCCATCATCTTCTACGGTTACAGTATTGTCTTTATTCATCGTTACGATGATATTTTTACAATGTCCAGCTAATGCCTCATCAATAGCATTATCCATGACCTCAAATACCATATGGTGAAGACCGGAACCGTCGTCGGTGTCCCCGATATACATTCCTGGTCTTTTTCTTACAGCGTCTAACCCTTTAAGTACTTTTATCGAGTCAGCCCCGTAAGATGAATTGGTATTTACAACAGAATTTTTTGACATGGTTTTTAATTAGATGCTTATATATACCACCTTTTTTAATTAATATAAAACGATCGTGAGTTAGTACTGCCCAGAATGATTACATACCAATGCTTTTAAGTTAAAATAAAAAATTTTTAATGATTTTTTAAAAAATTAGATTTTCATAGGCATTATTACGTAATAACTGTTTTTATCTGAAGCGTCTTCAATTAAAACAGGTGAAACAGAGTCTTTTAGATTCATCTTCAAATTTTTATCTTCAACTTCAGAAGCAATATCAATTAAATATTTTGAATTAAAACTGATATTCAAATTATCGGAATTAAAATCTGCCTTAATAATCTCGTTCCCCTCTCCTGAACTGGCGCTATTGACAGAAAGTTGAATATTTTCTTTGTTTATAGCTAATTTAACACCTTCTTTTCTATCCAAGGAAACACTAGCTACTCTTTCAATTGAATTAATAAAATCTTTCGATGGCACAACTAAAGATTTTTTGTTGTCAACTGGCACAACTTTTTTATAATCAGGAAATTTACCATCGATGACTTTTGAGATTAATTTCATTTTACCTAAATTAAATTTTATCTTATTCTCGCTTATTTGCATTGATAATTTTTCATTTGAATCGATAAGTAAAGAGCATAATTGGAAAACAGTTTTTTTTGGTAAAATTAGAGAAGAAAAATTGTTTGAGTTTTCAATTTCTAAGCTGCTAGATGATAATCTGTGACTATCTGTTGCTACGCCGGTTAAAAAATTTCTACCATGCGCCTCTGTTAAGTGTAAATATACACCATTCAAATAATGTCTTGTATCATCATTTGAAATTGCAATTTTTGTTTTGTTTAAAAGTTTTAAGAATTTTTTATTATTAAGTAAAATTTCTTGTTCATCAAATTCATCTGCGAATGTTGGAAAATTATCTGTCGGTAAACAAAGTAAATTAAAATCTGAATTATCACTTTTTAAACTTAATTTATTTTCAGTTTTTAAATCAAATTTTAGCTCAGCATTAGATGATATTTTTCTTAGTATATCATAAATAATCGCTGCTGAGGTTGTTGTGCTTCCTTCTTTTAAAATTTTAACTTCAGAAATTTCATCGTAAAAAATCAAATCCAAATCTGTAGCTACAATGGAAAGCTTATTTTCTTTTAGTTGCAATAAAACATTAGATAGTATTGGTAGAGTATTTTTTTTTTCTATTACTCCTTGAACGTAGTTGAGTGATCTTAGTAAGATATCTCTTTTAACAACAAATTGCATATAGATTACTGTTCTAATAAAAGACTTTTTATCTGATTTATGTTTTTTTTCATTTCATCATCTTGCTCTGAAAGCCTGACTATTGTTTTTACAGCATGTATAACAGTTGTGTGATCCCTGTTTGCAAATCGACGTCCTATCTCTGGCAAAGATCTGGATGTCATTTTTTTTGCAAGATACATTGCGATTTGTCTTGGTCTAGCTAATGGCCTAGATCGTCTTTGTGAAAGCATATCACTAAGTGGTATGTTGTAAAAATTTGAAACAACATTTTGAATTTTATCAACCGTAATAACTTTAATTTGACTAAAAACATCTTTTAGAATGTTTTTACAATCATTTGTTGTTAAAACTTTGTTATGAACTCTACTAAATGCAATAACCCTATTTAAAATACCTATTAACTCTCTTATGTTTGTTTTGCTTTCGTTAGCAATATAATTTATTACTTCCTCGCTTAAATTAATATTTTCTTTAAACTGACTTTCAATTTCTAGTATTTTTTTCTTAATTATATTTACTTTTAATTCTAAATCCGGTGTCTCAATATCTACTACCAGCCCCCCTGCTAAACGTGATTTTATTCTCTCTTGTACTCTGTCAAGTTTCATTGGGGTTCTATCTGCTGAGATAATAATTTGAGATCCTTTGTCCATAAGACTATTAAACGTGTGAAAAAATTCCTCTTGTAAGCTTTCTTTGCCCCTAATGAATTGTATATCATCTATGATAAATACTGATGATTTTCTAAAAAAATCTTTAAAGTTAACCATGTCATTTTTTTTTATTGATTTTATGAAATGATACATAAATCTTTCTGCTGAAATAAACATTACATTATTTTCTGACTGAAGTTGTAATCCGATAGCATTTAATAAGTGCGTTTTGCCTAATCCTACGCCACCACAAATGTATAAAGGATTATAACGAGAAACATGTTCACATACTTTTTTTGAATAAGATAAAGCGATGTCATTGCTTTTACCTTGAATAAACGTTCCAAAATTTAAATTAGGGTTCAATCTGTTGTAATTAAGTATCGAGTCCTTAATTTCAGTTACTTTATTTATTTCATCGATTTTTGATAGATCTGAGGCGCCTTTATTCTCCTCTATAATCTTAAACTCTATTCTATTTAGGCTTAATTTAAATGTTTTTACCTGCTCTAAAATTTTATCTAAATATCTTGATACTATCCAATCTCTAAAAAATCTTGTTGGAACCCCTAATATAAGAAAATCATTATATTCTTTTACTAATGAAATTTTTTGTAACCAGCTAGTATAAATCTCAGTACCAAAAGTTTTTTTGAAAGAGTTCTTAACGTCTTCCCAATTTAATGTTTTTTCCTCTTCAGAAATATAAACGTTTTGTTTTTTGATATTATTTTTGTCCATGTAATTAATTCTTAAAGAGTTTCCTTTAAACTCTTTTTTTAAAACATTTGCAAGTAGCTGTGGGTTGTAATTAAAAATAAACTTACTTTGGTTGTACCATTAGCGTTAAAATAGAAAAAAAATTTTTTTAAAAAATTACAACTTTAAAATGAAATCAAATTTAAATTTTTAGATTATAAAAAACTAAATGTAGAAATAATCTCTGTGTTAAATCAAATTGTAGTCTGAAAGTTAAATTAAATTTTTTTTGAAATTCTAGAAATTTTTCTAGCGGCTGTTCTCTTGCTTACTACTCCTGATTTAGCAACCTGCATTAGAATTGATTGGAATTTTGAAAAATATTTCTTAGCTTTTGCCTTATCTTTGGATTTGATTAATAAATCCATCTGTTTAACTGTGTTTTTATACTTACTTTTTCTTATCCTGTTTACTTGAGTTTGTTTTTTTACTCTACGGACTCTTCTAATCGCTGATTTTGTATTAGGCATATTTTAAGAGTGTATATATGTCAGCATAATAACGGTCAACTTTATTATTTTTGACATTTTGAGCAATAAAAACTTGCGCGGTTAGAAATAGCAATCTTGTTTACTATCCCATTACAATCAGAGTTAGAACAGCTATCCTGATTTTTACCATAAACATTGAATTGTTGTTGAAAACTTCCCTTTTTTCCTAAACTACTCGAAAAATTTTTAATAGAGGACCCACCGTAAATAATTGCTTTTTTTAAAACTTTTTTTGTATTAGTTATTATATCTTTAATTTCATAATCATGTAATCTATATAATCTTCTATTAGGTTTTATCTTACATAAAAAAAGAATTTCATTTACATAAATATTTCCTAAACCAGCTAAAAATTTTTGATCCATTAACAAATCTTTAATTGTCCTTTTTTTTCCACTTATATAATTTTTGAAATAGTCAAAATTATAAAGTTTATCAAATGGCTCAGGGCCCAAAATCTTTAAGTGTTTTTCATTTGGAATATCTTTGTTTAAAATTACTTTTACGAAGCCAAATTTTCTTACATCATTATATATAAGCTTTGATTTATTTTTAAAAATAAAGATTATTCTATTATGCTTTTTATCATATTCTTTCAAATCATAATAAAAGCTAGTTTTTTTTTTTATCATATTTTGATCAAGAATGAAAAATTTACCAGTCATTCCTAAATGTGCGATTATTGTAAAATCTTTTTCCAAATGGAATAATAAATACTTAGATCTTCTTTTAACTTTAATAATTTTAAGCCCTATTATTTTTGTAATATCATGTTTTTTAACTTTATATCTTAAATTGCTATCATTTATTTTAATGCTTTTTATGGTCAAATTATTAATTTGACTTTCTAGAGACTTTTTAACAACTTCAACTTCTGGTAATTCTGGCATATAATTTAATTATGAAAAATACTATTCAAGATAAATCTAAGCTAGTCAATTCTGTTTTTTCTAAGGTATATCAAAAATATGACATTATGAATGATATCATGTCCTTTGGAGCTCATCGAATTTGGAAAACTAAATTAATCAGTTGGATGAATCCACAGAAAAATAATACCTTAATTGATGTTGCATCTGGTACGGGAGATATTGCAAGACTTTTTTCCAATAAGATAAGTAATTCAGCAGAAATAACTTGTGTTGAACCTAATAACGAAATGTTTCTCAAAGGTAAAGATAACTTAATAAAATACAAAAATATAAAATGGATCAAATCAACAGCAGAAAGTCTTCCATTTGACGAAGGTACTTTTGATTTCTATTCTATAAGTTATGGCATAAGAAATGTTTCTGATATTAATTTGGCTTTACGAGAAGCTTTTAGAGTTCTTAAGCCTGGTGGTAGATTTATGTGTTTAGAATTTTCTAAAATAAATAATGAAATTTTAGAATCAATTTATCAAGAATATTCTAAGGCAATACCAATCATAGGGAAATTTATAGTTGGGGCTTCAGATCCTTACGAGTATTTAATTAAAAGTATAAATGAATTTTATTCGCAATCTGAATTGGTCGATTTGATTAAAAAAAATGGATTTTCAAATGTAAGTTATCGAAACTTAAGCAATGGTATTTCTGCGATACATTCTGGTTGGAAGATATAGATGTTTAGAAGATTTTTTCAACTATTTAAAATTGCCAGAAAATTATCTACATCTGGAGCGGTAGAAACAATTAATCAGATATATAATTTACCATTATTCGTAAATATCTTTTTTAATATAATTTCAGCTGGATCATATAAAAAAAGTTATGATGGGTTAAACCAACCAGGTGAAAAACTTTGCCATGCATTAGAGGGGATGGGAACAACTTTCATTAAGTTAGGACAATTTCTAGCTACTCGGCCAGATATAATTGGAGAAGAAATGGCAAAAGATTTAGAAAAATTACAAGATAAACTTCCTGCCTTTGACACAATCGAAGCAAAAAAGATAATAAAAAAAGAAGTTGGAGACTCTCAGTTTAATAATATTACAAAGTTAAGTAAGCCTATTGCAGCAGCATCTATTGCACAGGTACATATTGCGACAATCAAGGACGATGATCAAGAGAGGGAAGTGGCAATAAAAATTTTACGACCAGATATAGAAAAATTATTTAATGAAGAATTAGATGCTTTAATGCTATTTGCATATATTATTGAAAATACGATTTCAAAAGCGAAGAGACTTAAACTTGTTGAAGTTGTTCATTTACTTCGTGAGATAACCAATATTGAAATGGATCTAAGATTTGAAGCTGCAGCTGCTAACGAACTTTACGAAAATACAAAAAATGATAACGGATTTAATGTACCTAAAATATATTGGAACTACACATCAAAAAGAATTTTAACTTTAGACAAAGTTGAGGGTATTTCAATTCGAGAACATGAAAAAATTAAAAACCTAGGTATTGATTTAAGGTCTTTAGCTGAAAACTTAATTCAACATTTTTTGAAACAAGCGGTCAGAGATGGTTTTTTTCATGGTGATATGCATCAAGGAAATTTATTTGTTGATAATAAGGGAAATATAATAC
>CETH01178984.1_pt1 | contig 12746 bp, 14 predicted proteins | sample 361461 | NCBI WGS metagenome assembly CETH01 (sample SAMEA2622695, study PRJEB7988) | marine metagenome | isolation source: saline water (ENVO:00002010), including
GGCTTTTTTTTTATATGAACAATAAATTAGAAAATATTAAAAAATTAAACATTTCAAAACCCCTTTTGCTTGATTGCAAGCAAACTATTGTGGATTTTCCTCTAGCATATGAAACATATGGAAAATTAAATAATGAAAAAGATAATGCTATTTTAGTTTTTCATGCCCTTACTGGTGACCAATTTGTGAGTGGAGTAAACCCTATTACAAACAAAGAGGGTTGGTGGGCAACAGCGGTGGGACCGGGTAAAGCTATAGATACAAATAAATATTTTGTAATTTGCGCAAATGTTATTGGCGGTTGCATGGGTTCTTGGGGTCCTAAGGAAGTTGATAAAAAAACTAATGAGCCTTATGGATTAAATTTCCCAGTTATAACAATAAGAGATATTGTTAAAGCTCAAGAGACTTTATTGGATCATTTAGGTATAAAGAAACTTCTTTGTGCTACTGGAGGGTCAATGGGGGGGATGCAAGTATTACAATTTTGTGCAACTTTTCCGAACAGAACTTTTTCTGCAGTACCAATTGCTTGTAGCACAAGTCATAGCGCACAAAATATTGCCCTAAATGAATTAGCCAGGCAAGCAGTAATGGCTGATCCAGTTTGGGACAAAGGAAGATATTTAAAAAAAAATGTTCAACCAAAAAATGGCTTGGCTGTTGCAAGAATGGTTGGTCATATAAGTTATTTGTCAGAAAAAGGTATGCAGGAAAAATTTGGTAGGAAACTTCAAGAAAAAGCAGATTATGAATTCAGTTTTGATGCTGATTTTCAGGTTGAAAGTTATTTAAGACATCAGGGTTATACATTCGTTGAAAGATTTGATGCCAATTCGATTTTATACATTACTAGAGCTATGGATTATTTTGATTTATCCAGACAATTTAAGGGAGGTCTGCTTGAGGCATTTAAAAATCAAAAAACTAAATTTTTAGTAATTTCATTCTCTTCTGATTGGCTTTACACAACAAAAGAAAACAAAGATACTGTTATAGCTCTTAATGCTGCTGGAGCAGATGTATCTTTTGCGGAAATCAAAACTGATAAAGGTCATGATTCTTTTTTAGTAAATGAAACTGAGTTTTTAAGAACTGTTAAAGGATTCATAGATTCAATGCATATAAAATTTAAAAATGAAAAAAGAATTTAAAGTTATTGCTGATTTATTACCAAAGAATGTAAGAGTCTTAGATGTAGGCTGCGGAGATGGTTCTTTAATGAATTTATTGATTAAAGAAAAAAATATAAGCGCCAGAGGTTTAGAAATCAAAGAGGAGTATGTGAAACAATGTATCAACAAAGGTCTTTCTGTTATCGAGGGTGATGCGGAAACAGAGCTTCATCAATTCCCAGATCAATCTTTTGATTATGTAATTTTGAGTCAAACGCTTCAGGCTTTTTATAATCCTGAACAGGTTTTAAAAGATTTACTAAGAGTTGGTAAGTCAGCAATTGTATCAATACCTAATTTTGGATATTGGAGAGTCAGAACAAGCTTACTGTTTTTTGGAAAAATGCCAATGACTAAAACTCTTCCGTATAGTTGGCATGATACACCAAACTTACATATGTGTACTATTAAAGACCTTTTTAACTTTTGTTTAAATAGAAATATAAAAATTAATAAAATTGTTGGTTTAAATGAAAATAGAATTTCTGAAATTAAAAAAAATAATCTAGAAATTAAAAATCTTTTTTCTAAAATTGGTATATTCTTATTGGGTTAAAATGCTTGAAGTTTCTATAGTTCAATGTCTTACAGATAATTATAGTTATTTAATAAGAGATAAGGAAACAAATTTGGTAGGTGTAGTTGATCCATCAGATTTTAAATCCGTTGACACTGAAATTAACAGAACATTTAAAAAATTAGACTTTATATTAAATACCCACCACCATGGAGATCATATTGGGGGGAATTTAGAATTAAAAAAAAAATATAAATCAAAAATTGTATGTTCAATATATGATGAAGATAAAATCCCAGGTGCAGATATTAAAAAGAAAGACGGTGATACATTTGTTTTAGGCAAAACTGTATTTGAGATTATGCATATACCTGGGCATACACTTGGGCATATTCTATTTTATTCTCTAAATTCAAAAGTAGTTTTTACTGGTGACACTTTATTTTCTCTTGGTTGTGGAAGAGTCTTTGAAGGTACATACAAACAGATGTTTGGGTCAATAGAAAAAATTAAAAATTTACCAAGGGATACATTAATATACTGCGGGCATGAGTACACAAAAAATAATGGAAAATTTTGTATTACGATTGATAAGGAAAACAAAAATCTTATAAACAAAATAGAACAAGTAAGAAATAAATTAGCAAAAAATCTGCCAACCGTCCCTTTTATTTTGTCTGAAGAGTTAGAAACTAATATATTTTTAAGATGTGATAATGAAAAAATTAAAAGTAATCTTAAAATGAATAATAGCTCTAAATTAGAAGTTTTTACAAAGTTAAGGAATTTAAAAGATCAATTTTAACATCATTGAACTTGACTTGATAAAGTACCGGGTTATATTGCCTTAAATTTTAATAGAGGTTATTTTATGTCTTTTGCTGTAATTGAAACAGGTGGTAAACAATATAAAGTGTCTGCTAGCAATATACTTAAGGTGGAAAGATTAAATGTTTCAAAAGGAAACAAGGTTGAGTTTAAGAAAGTTTTGCTAGTTAACGACGATAAAACCACTGAAGTTGGAAATCCAATAATAATTGGTGCTTCAGTCGAAGGGGTATTGCTCGACAACATAAAGGACAAAAAAATAATTGTTTTTAAAAAAAGAAGAAGACAGAACTCTAGAAAAAGATATGGTCACAGACAGCCTCTTTCAAAAATTCAGATTACAAAAATTTTATCAAAGAATGGTAAAATTATTTCTGAAATTAAGTTAGATAAAATTAAATTGTCGAATGAGTCAAAATCAGGTAAAAAGCCATCTATTAAAAAAGAAAAAATTATAAATAAGAATTTAGAGAAAAAAACAGCTGTTAAAGCTAAAGGGAAGAAGTAAAAGCTATGGCAACGAAAAAAGCTGGTGGATCGTCGAAAAATGGCCGAGATAGTGCTGGACGTAGACTTGGGGTCAAAAGATACGGTGAACAATTGGTTAAGCCAGGAAATATAATAGTTCGTCAAAGAGGAACTAGAATTCATCCCGGAATAAATGTGGGCATGGGAAAAGATCATTCAATTTTTTCTTTAATTAATGGAAAAGTAAAATTTAAAAAATCCAAATCAAACAGAACTCTTGTTTCAGTAGTTCCCAAATAAATTTAAGTAATATAAACAATTACTTTCAACATGAAATTTTTAGATCAAGCAAAGATTTATATTAAAGCAGGAAATGGTGGGTCAGGTGCGTCCAGCTTTAGAAGAGAAAAATATATTGAGTTTGGAGGTCCTGATGGAGGAGATGGAGGGAATGGAGGGTCTATAGTTTTGGAGTCAGAAAGAAATCTTAATACATTAATTGATTTTAGATACAGACAACATTTCAATGCTGAGAATGGAAAACCTGGAAGTAAAAAAAATAAAACTGGAGGGAGTGGCAAAGATTTGATTTTGAAAATACCTGTAGGAACACAGGTATATGAAGAGGATAACAATGCGTTAATTTATGATTTTACAAAAAACAAAGACAGATTTGTAATCGCTGCTGGAGGAAAAGGAGGAATTGGAAATACAAAATTTAAAAGTTCAACAAATAGAGCCCCAAGAAGAAAAACAGATGGAACTAAGGGTGAAGAATTTTGGATATGGCTACAATTAAAGGTCATTGCTGACGTAGGAATTATTGGCTTACCAAATGCAGGTAAATCAAGTTTTTTATCTAAGTGCACTCATGCAAAACCAAAGATTGCGAATTATCCATTCACAACAATCAATCCAAATTTGGGAGTTTTAAATATTAATGACAAGGAAATTGTTTTGGCAGATATACCTGGTTTGATAGAAGGATCTCATAAAGGTATTGGTTTGGGAGATAAATTTTTAAGGCATATTGAAAGGTGCAAAACATTGATTCATTTAATTGACATTTCTGAAGACAATATTCTTGAAAACTATTTGAAAGTAAGAGGTGAATTGTCTAAATATGACAAATCAATCTTAAAGAAGAAAGAAATAATAATATTCAACAAAGTGGACTTGGTAAATAAAGTAACTATCAAAAAAAATCTTAAAATTTTTAAAAAAAAAATTAAAAAAAATTATGAAACAATGTCTCTTATAACGAATGAAAATTTAGAAAAAATAAAAAAAAATATCTACAAAAAATGTACATAAATAACGCTAAAATTATCGTGTTAAAGATTGGTTCCTCAAACCTTGTTGATAACAAAGGGAAGTTAAAAGAAAAATGGCTTAAAAGTTTTGTAGAAGATATAAAAAATTTTCGAAAAAAAGGAAAGAACTTTGTTATTGTATCTTCAGGTGCTATTGCCTTAGGTCAAAACTACTCTAAGATTAAAAAGAAAAAACTAAAAATTGAGATGAGTCAAGCTCTAGCATCTATAGGTCAAATACACTTGACAAATATATATAGAAAAATGTTTGAAAAAAGTAAAATTAAAATTGGTCAAATTTTAATTTCACCAGATGATACGGAGCAAAGGAGAAGGGCCATAAATATAAAAAGAACTTTTGAGAATTTATTTAAACTTGGAGCTATACCTATTGTAAATGAGAATGATACTACCGCTACTACAGAAATTAAGTATGGAGATAATGATAGATTAGCAGCAAGAGTAGCACAAATAATTAGCGCAAATGTTTTGGTAAATTTTTCAGATGTTAACGGACTCTATGAGTCCTCTAAAAATAAAAAAATTATTAAAGAAGTTAAAGATATTAATGAAAAAATATATTCATTTGTAGATAAGACTAAAAACTCTTATGGGTCTGGGGGTATGTCAACTAAATTAGAAGCTGCTAAAATTTGTATGAATTCAGGTTGCTACATGTCTATTGCAAATGGTAAGCATTTAAATCCACTTAAAAAGTTAATTATGAAAAATTACTGCACCTGGTTCCTCCCAAAAGTTTCGTCTCTAGATGCTAGAAAGAAATGGATCGCTAGTTCAATAGGATCGAACGGGAAAATTTACATTGACGAAGGTGCTTCTAAAGCTCTGGAAAATGGTAAAAGTCTTCTACCAGCTGGTATTACAAAAGTTGATGGAGAGTTTATCAAGGGTGAAAATATTTTAATTGTAGATGCTAATGGTAAATCCCTTGCTCGTGGGCTTACATCCTTTTCCTCAAAAGAAATAAACAAAATTAAAGGATTAAAAAGCGACCAAATAGAAAATATTTTAGGATATTCTAGTAAATCTGAAATTATACATAGGGACGACATGGTGAAATTATGATTTCAAGATATTTAAACGATATAGGATTCAAATCTAGAATTGCTTATAAAAAACTTTTAAAAATTGATCATAAAAAAAGAAACAAAATTCTTGAAATTTATGGAAAGGAACTTCTTAGAAATAAGAAAAAAATTATTAGAGAAAATACAAAAGATATAAGATCTTGCAAAAGGAAGGATCTTATAGATAGATTGATCCTTAACGAAAGAAAAATCGAGGACATTAGAAATTCAATAAATGAAATTCGTAAATTCAAAGACCCATTAGGCAAAATATTAGAAAGTTGGAAAAGACCAAATAAACTAATTATAAAAAAAGTCACAATTCCTATTGGGGTTATAGGTATTATTTATGAGAGCAGACCGAATGTTACAAGTGATGTCTCTTCTCTGTGTTTAAAATCTGGTAATGTTGCGATCCTTAGAGGAGGTTCTGAATCTTTCTATTCAAATAAAATTTTATCAAATTTATTTAGGAACTCACTATTGAAAAATAATGTTGATAAAAACTGTATTCAATTTATAGAAAATAAAAATAGAAAAGCTGTTGATTATCTTTTGTCTAAAATGTCAAATTACATAGACGTTATCGTGCCAAGAGGAGGAAAAAATCTTGTGAGAAAAGTTAAAAATCTTTCAAGCGTAAATGTTATTGGGCACTTAGAAGGAAATTGCCACATATATGTTGACAAAGATGCTAGATTAGAAATGGCAAAAAAAGTTGTATTGAATGCAAAAATGAGAAGAACTTCTATTTGTGGTGCTGCTGAAACATTGCTTATCGATATCAAATGTATCAAAACCTATGCGCCCGCTATAATAAGAAGTTTACTAATTTCTGGATGCGAGGTAGTTGTTGATAAACAAATAAACAAATTATTTAGAAATAAATTTAAATTAGCAAAAGAAATAGATTGGAAAACTGAATATTTAAAACCAAAAATTTCTATTAAAAGCGTTAATGGCGTTGAAGATGCGGTATCACATATTTTAAAATACGGAACAATGCATACTGACTCGATTATTACTGAAAATAAAAAAACAGCAAAATTTTTTCTTCACAATGTTAATAGTTCAATAGCATTACATAATGCGTCTACTCAGTTTGCGGATGGAGGAGAATTTGGTTTTGGAGGCGAAATTGGAATATCCACAAATAAACTCCCCCCGCGCGGACCTGTTGGAATTGATCAACTAACCTCCTACAAATATATTGTTGAAGGAAAAGGAACTATTAGGCAATAACTAATGGTAAAAAAAAAAATAGGTATTTTAGGTGGTACTTTTGACCCTCCACATCAAGGTCATTTGGAAATTTCAAAATTATCAATAAAAAAATTAAAGCTTAGATGTGTAATCTGGGCTATAACTAAAAAAAACCCTTTTAAAAAAAAACCACTTTTATCTCTACAAAAAAGAATATTTCTTTCAAAAAAAATATCAAAAAAAATTAAAAAAATAAGAGTGAAGTTTTATGAAGAGAAAATAAAAACATCTGAAACTATAAATTTAATTAATTTTTTAAAAAAGAAAGACAAAAAAACTGAATTCTTTTTTTTGATGGGTTCAGATAATCTTGTAAGTTTTCATAAATGGAAAGATTGGAAAAAACTCTCAAAAAAATGTCGAATCACTGTTTTCCCAAGACGAGGTTATGTTAAAAAATCCTTAAAATCTAGTGCATATAGAACTTTGGGTGGAAGGAACGTATTATTTATCAAATCAAAAATGTTCAATATTTCTTCTTCAAAAATAAGGAAAAATTACTTAAACTATAAATATTAATGGAAATTTCTAAATTAAAGAAATTAGTTGAAAAAACTTTAAATATTAACAAAGCAAAAGAAATTGTATCAATTGATCTAAAGGGTAAATCATATATTGCTGACTATATGATAGTAGCTTCTGGAACTTCTTCAAGACACATTCAATCATTATCTGAAATACTGCTGTCAACTCTTGAGAAAAAAGGTTTTGGAAAATTTAAAATTGAGGGTCAAAGTAGCGAGGGATGGAAATTGATTGATGCATCAGATATCATTATTCATATTTTTCATCCTGAAAAAAGAAAATTTTATGATTTAGAAAAAATGTGGTCTGAGCCCCTTTTAGATGAAAGAATTAATTTATGATTAGAGTATTTTTACTATTTTTTCTTTTTATTTTTTTTAACAACTTTGTTAAGGCAAAGGAATCTGTAAATATATATGAAAAGATTGATTTATTTGGAGAGGTATTAGAAAAAATAAAAAAAGAGTATGTAGATGATGTGGACCAATCCGAAGCAATAGACTCAGCTATTAATGGTGTTTTACAATCACTTGACCCATATTCAGCATACATGAGTCCAGAATTGTTTGAAAATATGCAGACTGACACCCAGGGAAAATTTGGTGGCCTTGGTATAGAAATAGGTATGGAGGCTGGAGTAGTAAAAGTAATATCGCCTATCGATGGTACTCCGGCGTCTAGAGCGGGAATCAAATCTGGGGATTACATTGTTAAAATAGGAAACACGCAAGTTCAGGGAAAATCACTGATGGAGGCTGTAAAGCTTATGCGAGGACCAATCGGATCTTCTATAGAACTTACCATTAGAAGAAGAGGTGAAAAAAAAGCATTGATTAAAAAAATAAAAAGGGAAATTATAGTTGTCAAATCTGTAGATGCAAAAATTTTAAATAAAAAAATTGGCTATCTGAGGCTTAAGTCCTTTAATAGCAACAGTAGTGATCAATTGATTAAAAAAATTGAAAATTTTGAAAAAAAAAATAAACCTAATGGATATATTTTAGATTTAAGAAATAATCCGGGTGGACTATTAACCCAGGCTATCAACATAACTGATTTCTTTTTAAATGATGGAGAAATAGTCTCTACAAAGGGAAGAAAATTTTTAGAAAATAGACGCTTTTTTGCAAAAAAAGGAGATAGGCTAAATGGAAAGCCATTGATTGTTCTAATAAATAATGGTTCGGCATCTGCGTCTGAAATAGTTGCTGGAGCACTTAAAGACCACAAAAGGGCTATTGTATTAGGTGAAAAAACTTATGGCAAAGGATCTGTTCAATCTATTATACCCCTAAGTGATGGTGGGGGAATGAGGCTTACAGTTTCTAAGTATTATTTGCCGTCTGGTAAATCAATCTCTGAGGTTGGAGTAGAACCAGATATTCTTGTCGAGGAAAGTGAAAAAAATTTTGAATTAAATACTAAGTTTGACAATCAATTAAATTATGCTCTTGATTTGCTTGCAACCTAATACAAATGAGTAGATTACCACTTAGAGTCGGTGTTGGTGCAATTTTAATAAATAATGAAAATAAAATCTTTGTGGGAAAAAGAAAAGATCATCCTAATAATGATAAATGGCAAATGCCTCAGGGAGGAGTGAATGATGGGGAAGATCTAACGAAAGCAATTAAAAGAGAGTTAGAGGAAGAAACAAGCATAAAAAGTATTAAAATTTTAAAAGAAATTGATGAGTGGACTGAGTATGAGCTTCCAAAGTACCTATTGGGTAAAATCTGGAAAGGAAAATACAGAGGACAAAAGCAGAAATGGTTTATACTTAAATTTACAGGAAAAGATGATGAAATAAATTTAAAGACTAGTCAGCCCGAATTTATTCAATGGAAATGGGTAAGTCCTGAAATACTGCCTCAAATTATTGTTCACTTTAAAAAATCACTTTATGAAAAACTTTTAGTAAAAATTAAACCCTTTATAAATTAATTTTAGATAAACAATCTACTTTATGAGAGATAATATAACGTTTTTTGTCATCTAAATTTTCTTGACCAAGTTTACTTTTGCTCTCTTCTATCATTTTAGAAATTTTTTCTTTTGAAAGATCTTTGAGCTCTAAAATTGAAGATGAAAGAATTACTAAATTATTATTGGAAAATTCAACTGTACCTTCTTCAACAAAATATTCTGTCTCTTTATTGGCATAAACTTTGATTATGCCGGGTCTTAGAAAGGTTATTAAAGGTATGTGATTTGATAGAATTGTCATTTCACCTTCAAATGCTGGTATTGATACTGAGTTAGCTTTATCAGTTAATAATTTTTTTTCTGGTGAAATAATTTCTATATTAAAACTCTCACTCATTTAAGCCGCTGCTTCTTTTGCCATTTTTTCTGCCTTTGCTATAGCTTCTTCAATAGTTCCTACCATATAAAATGCTGCTTCTGGCAATTGGTCGTATTCTCCTTTGCATATTCCATCAAACCCTTTAATTGTTGAGTCTAAATTAACAAGTTTTCCTGGAGTTCCTGTAAATACTTCTGCAACAAAGAAAGGTTGTGATAAAAATCTTTGTATTTTTCTTGCTCTAGCTACTGTTAATTTATCCTCTTCTGAGAGTTCGTCCATTCCAAGAATTGCTATTATGTCTTGAAGAGACTTGTAAGTTTGTAAAATTTTTTGCACTTGTCTTGCCACTCTATAATGCTCCTCTCCCAAAATTCTGGGGTCCAAAATCCTTGATGTAGAGTCAAGCGGATCTACTGCAGGGTAAATCCCAAGCTCAGCTATTTGTCTAGAAAGAACTGTGGTAGCATCCAAGTGTGAGAATGACGTAGCTGGAGCTGGATCTGTTAAGTCATCAGCTGGAACATAAATTGCTTGGACTGATGTAATCGAACCTTTTCCAGTAGTAGTGATTCTCTCCTGTAAGTTTCCCATATCTGTTGCCAAAGTTGGTTGATATCCAACTGCAGACGGTATCCTTCCCAATAAAGCTGAAACTTCTGAGCCAGCTTGTGTAAATCTAAAAATGTTATCAACAAAGAAAAGTACATCTTGTCCTTCCTTGTCTCTAAAATATTCTGCAACAGTCAATCCGGTTAGTCCTACTCTTGCTCTTGCTCCCGGTGGCTCATTCATTTGACCATAAACAAGTGCAGCTTTTGAACCTTTTCCATCCGGTTTAATAACTCCTGACTCGATCATTTCATGGTAAAGATCATTTCCCTCTCGAGTTCTTTCTCCAACACCAGCAAATACTGAAAATCCACCATGAGCTTTTGCGATGTTATTAATTAATTCCATTATTATAACTGTTTTTCCAACTCCAGCTCCGCCGAATAAACCTATTTTTCCTCCTTTTGAATAAGGAGCTAATAGATCTATAACTTTTATTCCTGTTTCTAAAATTTCTGTCTCGGTAGATTGATCCGTAAACTTTGGGGCCTCTCTATGTATTGGCCACTTTTCTTTTGTCTTAACCTCTCCTTTTTGATCTATAGGTTCACCAATAACATTTATTATTCGACCCAAAGTTTCTGGTCCCACTGGCACACTAATCGGTGCGCCTGTATTTTGAACTGAGTCTCCTCTTTTCAAACCTTCTGTGCTATCCATGGCAATAGTTCTGACACTATTTTCACCTAGATGCTGAGCGACTTCTAATATTAATTTATTTCCAGAGTTATTAACTTCTAATGCTGTTAATATCTCAGGTAATTCACCTTCAAACTGTACGTCAACTACTGCACCAATAACTTGGATGATTTTGCCATTACTAGTCATTTTATAAACTTTCAGCTCCTGATATTATTTCAATTAATTCTTTGGTTATAGCAGCTTGTCTGCTTCTATTATAATTTATTGTTAGTTTTTCTACCAAATCTCCTGCATTTCTTGTCGCATTATCCATTGCTGTCATTCTTGAACCTTGTTCACTTGCAGAATTTTCTAAAAAACCTTTGTATATTTGTGTAGAAATATTTTTAGGAAGCAGATCTTCTAAAATTTCATCCTCTTCAGGTTCAAATTCATAGGATGAGCTTTCCTTGTTATCGGTTTGATCTTCTTTTCTTGCGGGAATAACTTGTTGGTTTTGAGGTATCTGCGACATAACATTTTTAAATTTATTAAAAAAAATTATACATTTATCAAACTCATTATTTTTAAACAATTTTACTATTTCGTTTCCAATTAACTCTGCCTCTTCAAACGATATTTTTTTCTTATCTTTAAAGTTTATTTTTTTCACGATATATTTCCCATAATCTCTTTTAAGTTGATCCAGACCTTTTGTACCTACTGTTATAATTTTTAAAGTTTTGTTGTCTTTTAATATTTTTTGAAAATAATTTTTGGCTTGCTTAACTATATTTGTATTGAAGCCACCACACAATCCTCTGTCGGCCGTCATTACAATACACAAATGAGTTTTGTCTTCACCAGTCCCAACTAGAAGTCTTGGAGCATTCGTGGGGTCATCGATTGCTTTACTGAGGTTTTGAATAATAGCATCCATTTTATCACTGAAAGGCCTACCTTTTTCTGCCATTTCTTGTGCTTTTCTAAGCTTTGCTGCTGCTACCATTTTCATAGCTTTTGTAATCTTTTGCGTTGATTTAACGCTAGCAATCCTTTTTCTTAAATCATCAAGACTTGGCATTATTTTTTCTCAAAGTTATTTTTTTTATAATTGGTAATTACTTCTGATAAAGCCTTATCTACATCTTCTTCTATTTTCCCACTTTTTTGAATTGATTCTAGTATTTCAGGTTTTTCACTTTTTACTAAGTCCAACAAACCTTTTTCAAAAGAACGGATTTCACTTGTGTCAATGCTGTCTAAAAAACCCTTAACTCCTGCGTATATGGTGACAACCTGTTCCGATACTGTCATAGGGCTGTATTGGTCTTGCTTCAATAATTCTGTAAGTTTTGATCCTCTATTTAAAAGTTTTTGAGTTGATGCGTCTAAGTCAGAACCAAATTGGGCAAATGCTGCCATTTCACGGTACTGGGCTAACTCTAATTTAATTGAACCAGCAACTTTTTTCATAGCTTTAGTTTGAGCAGCTGAACCCACTCTTGAAACGGAAAGGCCCACATTGACGGCAGGTCTTATCCCTTGATTAAATAATTCTGTTCCTAAAAATATTTGTCCATCTGTAATGGATATTACGTTTGTGGGAATGTATGCAGAAACATCTCCTGCCTGTGTTTCAATGATTGGTAAAGCAGTAAGTGATCCTCCGCCTTGATCATCATTTAATTTTGCTGCTCTTTCCAGTAATCTACTATGTAAATAAAAAACATCACCTGGATATGCCTCTCTTCCTGGTGGTCTTCTTAACAGAAGTGACATTTGCCTATAGGCTACTGCCTGTTTAGATAAATCATCATATATTATTAAGGCATGCATTCCGTTATCTCTAAAAAATTCTCCAAATGTACATCCAGTATATGGAGCTAAGAATTGTAAGGGAGCAGGATCAGAAGCTGTTGCCGAAACAATTATAGTATAATCCATTGCTCCCGCATCTTGTAAAGTTTTAAGTATTTGGGCTACTGTTGATCTTTTTTGTCCTATAGCAACATAAATACAATAAAGTTT
>CETH01019478.1_pt1 | contig 12734 bp, 14 predicted proteins | sample 361461 | NCBI WGS metagenome assembly CETH01 (sample SAMEA2622695, study PRJEB7988) | marine metagenome | isolation source: saline water (ENVO:00002010), including
CATTAGCTATTATTTCATATCCTAATTCACCAGTATACCCTGTTCTACTTATAATAACATCTTGATCAAATATTTTAAATGATTGAAAAGTATAAAATTTCATATTACTTAAATCAATTCCCAAACATTCCATTAATAATTTTCTACTTTTAGGACCCTGAACAGCTAAAATTGAATAATCACTAGATAAATTATCAATTTTAACATTATATGTATTATTTTGTAATAACCAATTATAATCTTTATCTATATTAGAAGCATTTACAACTATAAAAAAAGATTCACTATTATTTTTATAAACTATAATATCATCAATCACCTTACCATCCTTATTACAAAAAGCACTATATTGAGCACCGCCAGCCCTAATTTTATTAACATTATTAACTGTTACATAATTTAAAAATTGTCCTGCATTTGAGCCCTCTATCAATAATTGTCCCATATGAGAAACATCAAACATACCTACATTTAATCTTACAGCATTATACTCTGCAATTAAACCATTATTATAACTCACTGGCATAAGATAACCTGCAAAAGGAATGATTTTCGCACCTAATTTATCATGCTCTTCATAAAGTGATGTTTTTATATAATTCATAATAATCCTACTTTAATAATTCTAGTGCTTTCTTAATAATTTCTTGAGTACTTAAATCACTATCCTTTGTTTTAATTTTACCAATAGCTTGATTAATTAACTTAGATGAAAATCCTAAGCTTTGTAATGCTAAAAAAGCATCATTATCTACTCTTTTATCATAAGAAGACATATCAGAAACATTTAAATTACTGATTTCATCTCCTAATTCAACTATAATACGCTTAGCCGTCTTAGGCCCTATACCCGGTAATGATGTTAGCATTTTAACTTCACCTGAAATTAATCTATTTTTAAATTCATCAGGTGGAATTACGGATAACATATTCATTGCAGTTTTAGGACCAATACCAGATATACTAATAAGCTTTAAAAATAAATATCTTTCATTATCATCCATAAAACCATATAGCTCTTGACCATTTTCATATACATGAAAAAATATTAAAAGATGTACTCTGTTTTTTAAATCAGGTAAAGATTCATAACTATTATTAGTAATATTTATTTTATAACCAATTCCATTAACATCTACAATAGATATATCAGGCTTTTTTGAAACTAATATTCCAGATAAATATTCTATCATAACTCATTAATTCTCGTTTGATAAATATGACACAAAGCGATACCTAAAGCATCGGATGCATCTAAGGGTCTAGGTAATTCTTTTAATTTAAAAATTTGCTTTATCATATATTGTAATTGTGTTTTATCTGCATTGCCATTGCCAGTAATAGCTTGTTTAACTTTTTTTGCTGAATATTCAAAAACTGGAATATCATATTTAGCTGCACATAACATAGCAATACCTCTAGCCTGTCCTAATAAAAGTGCAGATTTTACATTGCGTCCATAGAATATATCCTCAATAGAAAAAACTGTTGGGTTAAACATATCTATTAAATGATTTATATCAGAATATATTGAATATAATCTTTTTGATAAACTATCATTTTTATTAGGCTCTATTGTTCCATAATCAATTATCTGAGGTTTATCATTAGATATTGATAATAAACCAAATCCAGTTGCAGTTAATCCTGGATCAATACCTAGTACAATCATAATTATTTAATCTGAAAATTAGTATGTACTTTTTGTACATCTTCATGATTTTCAATATTCTCTAATAATTTTACTACCTGATTAGCTTCTTCTAAATTTAACTGAACTAAATTTTGGGGGACTAAAGAAATTTCACCATCATATTCGATTTGATTATCATCAAAAATATTACTAATCGATTTAAAATCATCAGATAATACAATAATTTCAAATAAATAATCATCAAAAATAATATCCTCTACATTTGCATCTTCAAGAATTTCCATTAATCTATCTTCATTAATAACATCAGTTTTAATTGTAAAAATACCTTTCTTTTCAAACATCCAATTTACACAGCCTGATTCACCTAAATTTCCCCCATTTTTTGTCATTATACTTCTAATTTCTGGAAGCGTTCTATTCTTATTATCTGTCATAACCTCTATTAATATAGCGACAGAATGAGGGCCATACCCCTCATATTCAAAATTTTCATATTTTATACCGGGAAGTTCACCTGTTCCTTTTTTAATAGCTCTTTCAATATTTGCCGATGGCATATTAGAAGTTTTAGCTTTTTTAACAGCCAAACGAAGAGCTGGATTCATTTCAATAGATCCGCCACCTTCTCTTGCAGCGAGGGTTATATCTTTAGATAAACGTGTAAAAATCACACCACGCTTAGCATCAGCGGCTCCCTTTTTCCTTTTAATTGTTGACCATTTACTATGTCCTGACATAATGAAGTTTTTTACTTATTAATATCATTAATTTCATTTTCAACTTCTTTAGAAGCTTTTTTAAACTCTTTAATACCTTTACCTAAACCTTTTGCTAATTCTGGTATTTTTTTACCTCCAAATAATAATAAAACAATAACTAGAGTAAATACAATTTCTGTTGGTCCAAATGCCATAAAACCCCCCTTGATTTTATTTAAAATACCTTAATATATACCATGAAATAAAAATTCCAAAAATACTTAAAATACTAACATCAAAAAATAATCCAACCTTAAATCTTAAAGGTCCAAGATTAACCCAATTACCTTCAGGTGCACCAAATCCAAATGATTTTGATAAAATAAAAAACTCTCTAACTACTCCATCTGGCAATACAAATCCTATTAACATTGAAAGAGCTGTACTTAAAATACACCCTAATAATATTACTGATAAAATAAAATATATTGATTTTTTATGCATAATTATTTAAAACTGATTCAAAAATAAGCCTACCATCATTAGAGCCCAAGAGGTTATCTGAAGCTCTTTCAGGATGAGGCATCATACCCAAAACATTTCTCTTTTTATTTGTAATACCAGCAATATTTAACATTGAACCATTTGGGTTATCATCATATTCAAATAAAATCTGATCTTTATCTTTTAATTCCTTTAATATTTCATCGGAAGCTATATAATTTCCTTCTTTATGAGCTATAGGCATGCTTATCTTTTTTCTATCAATATTTTTTGTAAAAATAGAATTTGAGCTCTTAATATTTAAAGTTACCTCTTTACTTATAAATTTTATTTTACTATTATTAATTAAAGAACCCGGCAATAAACCAGATTCAGTTAAAATCTGAAACCCATTACATATACCTATAACGACCTTACCTTTTTTTGATTCTTCTATTATAGATTTCATAATTGGAGAAAATTTAGCTATAGCTCCAGTCCTTAAATAATCACCATATGAAAAACCTCCAGGTATAAGTATTCCATCAAATTTAGCTAAAGAAGTATTTTGATGCCATACAAACTCAACATCATAACCAATATTTTTTAATGCATAAAACGCATCATAATCACAATTAGAACCTGGGAATACTATAATAGCAAATTTCATATACTAATCCTCTATAATAAATGAATAAGTTTCAGTATTAGGATTAGCAAGCATTTTTTTACATGAATCCTCTGCTATAGTTTTAGCACTATCCTTATCTATATTATCCTTAAAATTCATTTCAATATATTTACCTATTCCAATAGAATCAATACCTTTTACATTTATTGATTTTAATGCTTTATTGGTTACCGTCCCTTGAGGGTCTAAAATACCTTCTTTATATTTTATAAATATTTTTGCTTTCATATTTCTCCATTAATTTTACGAATTATTGATTTAATAATACCTGAAATAATATAATAACTAACAAAAAACAACATTACAATATGATATTGTTTATTAAGAATTCCAACAAAAAGAAAAATAATAAATATAATAAAAAGAACTATATAAATTTTATTCCTACCAAATCTAAATATTGGAAATTTTGTATAATTTATATCAGTTATCATAATCAGTGAAGACAGCATAGATACAATAATTATAATATACTCATTAATAGTATAAAGCTTAACCAATACCCATTTTAATAAATCAGAAATATTAATATAAGTTAAACTAGACTCAGCTATAACAACAATACTGGCATCATTCATCAATAAAATTGACGAACATATAAAAATTGCATTTGCAGGTGTTGGTAAACCAAAATAATATGTTTCACTAGACTGCTTAGGATAAGCATTAAATTTAGCTAATCTAATTGCACCAAACACTAATGGAAATGAGCTTATTATAATAACATAAGTTAATTGAGTTATATCATACATATAATAAAAAAGTAAAAAAGAAGGTACTAAACAAAATGAAACTATATCTGCGAGTGAATCAAGCTGTTTACCAAACTCTCCCGAAGTACCTAACTTCCTTGCTATTTTACCATCACAAACATCTATTAATGAAGCAATAAAAATTAATAAACAAGCTATATTGATATAATTAAATTCATTAGTTAAGCTAAGACTAATAAATATAAGAGCAGAAAAACCTAATAATAGATTTAATATCGTAAATGAATTAGCAATAGATTTTTTTAAAATCAAACCAATATTTTGCATTATATAATTGATATTTTTTTCAAATTATTTAATATTCTACTTTTAACATCTCCTGTATAAGGAACAAAATCTTTACCAGTTAATTTTTTATATAATTCTATATATTTTTCCGATAATAACACTCTTATATCATCAGTTAATTCTGGAGGCACGCCATCACCTTTAAAACCTTGCTCAATAAGCCATTGCCTAATATTTTCCTTATCAAGCATATTTTGAGATAAACCTTTTTCATAATTTTCGTAATATGTATCCTTAATCCAATATCTACTTGAATCGGGTGTATGAATTTCATCTATTACAATCAACTCATCATTATAAATCCCAAATTCATACTTTGTATCTACTAAAATTAAACCCATTTTATTAGCCCACTCTTGTCCAACCCTAAATAATTCAAGAGCATATTCTTCTGCTTTTGCATAAATTTTTTCTGGCACTAAATCTTTAACAATTTCTTCTCTAGATATAGGCTCATCATGTTCACCATACTCTGCTTTAGTAGAAGGAGTAATAATAGGCACATCAAATTTCTGATTTTCCTTAAGACCATCTTCTAAATCAAAGCCATATTGACCATTAATACCACTTGAATATTCTCTCCATAAACTACCTGTTATATATTGTCTAATTATTATTTCAACTGGTAATGTTTTGGCTTTCTTTGCCATCAAAACCTGAGGATCCGGACTTGATATAATATGATTAGGTACTATATCCTTTGTCTTATCAAACCAAAAATTAGCTATTTCCGTTAATATCTGACCTTTAAAAGGGATAGTACCTAATACATGATCAAATGCAGAAACTCTATCAGATGTCACCATTAAAATTTTATCATCCATATGATAATTATCCCTAACTTTACCTTTATAATATTCTCCAATATTACTATCTATTTCAAAATTATTTAATGTATGTTTTAATTGCTCATTTATTTCTTTCACTTTATTATTCCTATCCTTTTATATATTTTATTTATGTTAATTAATATCTTATCAAGATTAAAGAGACTATCAATTTCATCATCAGATAATTTATCTGTAATTTTTTTATCTTCCTTTAATAATTCTTTAAAATCTTTTTTTTCTTTCCAAACTCTCATCGCATTAGTTTGTACAAATTCATAAGCATCTTCTCTAGTTATTCCAGATTTAACTAAAGCTAATAGCACCTCTTGACTAAAAATCAAACCATTTGTTAAATTAATATTTTTCATCATATTGTCTGGGTATACATATAGATTTTCCATAAGAAAAATCATTTTATTCAACATATAATCCATTAAAGTTGTAGAGTCAGGTAAAATGATTCGTTCAACCGATGAATGAGATATATCTCTTTCATGCCATAATGCAACATTTTCTAATGCTGCAAGTGCATTGGACCTTAATAACCTTGCAAAGCCCGTCATTCGTTCTGTTACAATGGGATTTCTTTTATGAGGCATTGCAGAAGAACCTTTTTGTCCCTTTAAAAAATATTCCTCAACTTCTAATACTTCTGTTCTTTGCAGATGTCTAATTTCTATAGATATTTTTTCAATAGTAGCTCCTATTAGAGATAGATTAAGTAAATAATCTGCATGTCTATCTCTTTGAATAACTTGATTTGAAACAGTTTCAGCACTAATACCTAATTTAGCACAAACTAAAGATTCTATTTCAGGATCTATATGCTGATAGGTTCCCACCGCACCAGATATTTGGCCAACAGAAATAACCTCTAAAGATTGTTGCCATCTTTTTATATTTCTATTAATTTCTTCATGCCAAAGAGCATTTTTTAATCCAAAAGTAATAGGCTCTGCATGTATGCCATGAGATCTGCCAATCTGAAAAGTATCTTTATATTTTATTGCATTTTCTTTTAATACATTTTTAAACTTAATTAATTTTTCAAGTATTATCTCACCTGCCTCCTTACATTGAAGAGCCAACGAAGTATCTAATAAATCAGAAGAAGTCATACCCATGTGAACAAATCTTGAATCTGGACCTATATATTCTGCCATATTAGTTAAAAAAGCAATAACATCATGCCTTGTAGTTTTCTCAATTTCTAACACTCTATCAACATTAAAATTTGCTTTCTCATGAATTATTTTACATGAATCTTCTGGTATAATACCTTTATCTGACATAACTTGCACAACTGCCAATTCAACAATTTTCCAAGTATTAAATTTATTTTCATCAGACCATATCCTAGACATATCTTCTGTAGAGTATCTTTTTATCATTTAATAAATCCTATCTTTTTATTTAATAGCTTTAAGTTCTAATTCCATTATCAATTTTTCATTATCTCTTAAAATAAGAAGTTTTATAAAATCTCCAGTCCTATACAAGCCTTCATTTATTATTTTTAAAATATCTGAGATGCTAGAAATTTCCTTACCTGCAACTGATAAAATCACATCACCAATCTTCAAACCTGCTTTTTCACCGCTTGAACCCTTATCAATATTAGTAATAATTACACCTGTTTTATTATCTATTTTTAATATTTTTTTCATTGTTCTATCAAGTTTCTGAACATGTAAGCCCGTTTCAAATCTTCTTTCTATTCCACCATTCTCCTTTAAATCTGATACAATATCCATAACAGTATTAATTGGGATAGCAAATCCAATACCTATAGAGCCTTCATTATATGATGAATTTGTCATAATAAAAGTATTTATTCCTACAACCTCTCCAAATACATTCAATAAAGGTCCACCACTATTACCAGGATTAATAGAGGCATCTGTTTGTAGCATATTTTGATAAACTTTGCCTGATTGCTTTTGACCAAAGTCTAAGCCAATACCACTAATAATACCAACGGTTGCTGTTGGTTGATTAGCTACATCAAATAAACCTAATGGATTCCCAAGTGCAATAGCCCATTCCCCAACTATTAAATCATCAGAATCCCCAACATCAGCATATGATAAATCATCATCTGTATCAATTTTTATTAATGCTAAATCTGTTAATTCATCAATTCCTACAATAGAAGCAGGATAAGTAGTACCATCTGCACAAGATACTATAATTTCACTTGCTTTTTCTACAACATGAGAATTCGTAATAATGAAACCATCATTAGATATAATAACACCTGAACCTAAATTTTTAACTTTATAAGTTTTATGATACTGATTAAAAAATGAATCAAAAAACGGATCAAAAAATGGATCAAAAAATGGATCAAATTGCTGTTGCTTAATCTGAGTCACATTTATTCCAACTACAGCATCAGAGGCTCTACTTATTGCATAGGTAATAGCATTTTCTCGATGAATAATAAGGTCCTTACCTAATGGCAATTTATCCTTCGTAAATAAACAACTAATAATTAATAATATATAAATTTTACTCATAATAAATCTTATTTAAAAATAAACCAGTAGCTGGAGCTCTTACAGCTGTAAATTTACTTTCATCACAATTTAAAATACTTTTAAAATCTTCTACGGTCAAACGATCTCTTGCTACTTCAATCATAGTTCCTACAAGCAATCTTACCATATGCTGTAAAAATCTATTGCCTATTATTTTATAAGTATATTGATTATTATTAAAATTCCATTTAGAATAACTAATTTCACAAATCTTATTTTTTGTTTCAGAGGCAGCTTTACTAAATAAGCTATAATTATTTTTACCAATTAATAAATCTGCACAATCATCTAATTTATTTTTATTTATTGGCCACTTACAATGCCAAAAATACATTCTATTAATAGGTGAGTATTTATCTATTATATGATAAACATATTCTCTATGGATAGCAGAAAATCTAGAATTAAAATCATCATTAACAATTTTACAATTTTGAATAAATATATCATTAGGTAATTTTCTGTTAATAGCATTTTTAATCTGAATTTCACTCATATTAGTTTCTACCTTAAAATTTGCAACTTGAGCATTAGCATGAACACCTGAATCAGTTCTACCTGAACCTATTAAATTGATATCATCAATTTTAAAAATACTTTTTAATTGTTCTTCTAGCTCACCCTGTATAGTCCTAACATTATTTTGTATTTGCCAACCAAAAAAAGATGACCCATCATAAGATATAACTAATTTATAATTTTTATACATAATTAAATTAATAAGTTGGTACCACAATTAACGCAAAATTTATATTGTTCTTTATTTTCATTACCACAATTAGTACAAAATTTATAATATTTTTCACTTTCTTCAATTACTTCACTTTCTTGGCTATCATTATCTTTAATTTCATTAATAGTAACATTTAAAAAATAATCAGATATCTTATCTGAAAAACTCATAATATCTTTATGTATTAGAACGTTATCAATAAATCTATCTCTTTGTAAAATATCAGAAATATTTTTTGAACTTTTTGATAATAAATCTTGCGACCTAGATATATTTATCTGTGAATTATCATGCTCTTTCAAATCAAAATAAATAATAGCCACTATTCTATATGCCAATGCTTTTAAATGGTCACTTTCAATACCAACAATCATTTCAATAAAATTTTGGACATCTATATTTTTTTTATTTTCATTAATCAATAATGATATACCTTTAATTAATATGGTATAATCACCAATATTATTTTTTTTAAATTTTATATAATCATTAATTAAACTTTGTTTATTTTGCATTAATAATACTGTACTCATATTATAAATTATTTCATTAATGTACTCATTATTTGCGACTAACATCATATCTAAAGACTGTTTAAAATAATTAAAAGAATCTTTTAGGTTATCTAGATTCAGCTGGAGGCTCCCTTTCATTTTATATAAATGAGCCATATCTTCATCTGACTGATTAGAAGAATCAGAATTAAAATACTCTTCTATTTGAATTAGTATTTTTTCAGAAGTTTGGAACTCTCCTAAACAAATAAATGTATGACAAATAAATGATAATACTTCAAATTTATCCTTACTATTGTTTAATGATAAAGTTGCAAATTTTATAGCAGAAGAATAATCCCCTTTATGAAATAATGTATGTGCCTTTTTATAAATCTGATTATTATCGATTATTTGAGTAGCTTTATTTTTCTTATTGCTAAACCAATCAATAAGATTTAAGTAAACTTCATATGTTTGAATTTTATCTCCATTAAAATTAAGAATAACATGTTCTCTTATATAAATATCATTTGTATCCCAAATCATATCATTAATTTCTGGGCTAATTGCTATACCTCCATGAGGTGCTATAGGCTCTATTGACTTTGCCAAATTAACACCTTCACCAAACACATCATCATCTTTATGCACATAAGATCCATAATGTATTCCAATTCTAATTTGAATTTGTCTTTCTTTAACATTAAGTCTATTTCTTTTATCTAATGCTCTCTGTATTTCTATAGCACTTTTAATAGCATCCACAGGGGAATCAAAAAGGGCACAAAGTCCATCTCCTGTTAACTTTACGATATCACCGGAATAACGTTTCGTAAAACGATTAAGTATTTTATTGTGTTCTTCTAAGATAATTAGGGCAATCTCTTGATTATCACCTGTTAATTTAGAATAACCAACAACATCTGTATACATTATGGAGGCTATATTATTAGACATTATTTATGATGATAAAGATGAACCACATTTTGGACAAAATTTAAATTGTTTTTCATTATTAAAGCCACAACTAGGACAAAATAAAAACACATTAACATCTTCGGTATTTGATGAATCATCTTGTAAATCTTTATTTGATGAAGTTAAATCTTCACCTCTTATCTTTCTATGCAATAAAGGTAAAGTTAAATAATCATTTCTAATTTTTTCATCTTCTATACATTCTGAAAATATAATCATATCATCATATGCTAATTTTTTATATTTCTCAGATTTTTCTTTTAAACCAAGATTTAAATAGCATTGACTGATGTACCAATGTTCTCTTTTAATTGGTGAAGTTTCCACATTAAAATTTCTTTCACTAAAAATATTCATTCCTCTTATAACTTCTTTTTCAATCTCTTTGACTAAATCATCTACATCTTGCTCATTACATTCACCCATTTTTGATTTTAACATTAATTGAATTAACTTTCCTGTTTTACCATAAAAAGCAGCATTAGTTCTTCGTTCTGTAATTTGAACTGCTTTTGTAATAAATTTATCGGCTAAATCATACTGTTCATCATAAAAATAGGATAATCCTAAAAATAACGTTGTCGATTCAAGAGCAGGTCTAAATTCAGCTTTTTTCTGAAATTCCAACGCTTTAATAAAAAATTCTTGAGCTGTTTTCCAGTTTTGAGTATTAAGCTCAACCAACCCTAAATATCTATATACTGTACCTATATATTTATAATCATTAATTGCTTTCATGAAATCTAAGGCTTGCAAAAGATTAGCCTTTGCATCATCAAAATATCCTACAATAACCTGATACATAGCTAAATGTGTTTTATTTCTAAATTCTCCTAATGGATTTTCTACCATAGTAAAGTATTCTACAGCCTCTTTAGCTGTAGAAATTGCCTTACCGTATTCACATAAAGATTTATAATACATTGATAAATTAGATAAACTATTAGCTACACCCTGCTTATCGCCTAAGTTTTTTTTAATATCAATAGATCTATTATAACATTCAAATGCCCTCTGGGAGTGATTTAAATTCTGAAAACATTGAGCTAAACCATTAAGCACCTTCGCTTCATCTTGTAAGTTTTTTTCATCAACTCTTATTTTAAGTGCTTCTTCATAATAATCAATAGCTTTTTCGTACCTACCCCAACTTTTATATATAGCTCCATAAACTATATTAATTCCAGCTATACCAGGCTGATCTTTATTTTTTTTAGCAATAATCAATGCATCTTTTAATACATCTTCTGCTTTATTTAATTCATTAACTCTAAATAATTCAAAAGCATAATAATATCTAGGATCAATATAATTAGTATCTAATTCTATAGATTTTTTATATAAATTCTGTACTACTTCTAAATCTGCACGATTTTTTGAAGTAGATGATAAAAACTTAGCTTTAATAAAATATTCATATGCTTCAGGATTTATCTGCTTTTCAACATCTAATACTTTTTTTAAATGATCAGGAATTTCAACATTTAAAGAATCCAATAATTTATATAACACCTTACTTTTAATATCCTGTATTATATCATTATTACCTTCCCAGGTTTCAATCCACACATCAGAATTATTTTTAATATTTTTCAATTCAAGCGATAATCTAAAATTATCACCCATTTTCATAATATTTCCATCTAATATATAATCGACATCAAGCTTAGAGGCTAAATCACTTAATTCTAATTCAGCATCTTTATATTTAACAATCTGATTGATTTGTGGCACTTTAATTTTAGAAACTTTAGTTGCTTCAACAATTAAATCTTGCGTAATTCCATAACAAAAAAAGTCATCTTCGGGAGAACCTAAATTTTTAATATAATTTATACCTATAGATAATTCTTTTTTAACATCAATTTTCCTATCAACAAGATTAACATCTTTTCTAATTAATTTATCTGTTAATTCCTTAGATGTCTCTTTATTATATTCAATTTCATCATTATAAATTTTAAAAATTCTTTCAGGCTCTTTAATATTTTTTAGATTTACCCTACCCATATCTCTAACAAAAATATTTTCTTCGCTTCTAATAGAATTATAAACAGCTTGAGTAGTAACCGTGCCTCCTGGCTTTGCTATAGCTTGTACTCTTGCTGCTAAATTAACTCCTTCACCAAATAAATCATTATTTTTTTCATAAACCTCCCCCATATGAATTCCTATTCTAAGATTCATTTGAAAAGTATCAGGATTTTGAGAGTTTTCTTTTTTAAAATCTGAGTGAATAGATATTGCACAATTCACAGCATCTGTAGCAGACTGAAAATACATAAAAGACATATTATCTAAATATTTAACAATCTTACCATTATATTTAATAACGTTGGACTTTAAAAAAGTTTTAGATTCATTCAGAACTTTAATAGCATAGTCTTCATTATCTTCAAAATACTTGTCATATTCAACTAAATATGTAAACATGACTGCAGCTAACTTCTTTTGAATATTTTCTGACATGAAATAATATTAATTAGTTGTTGTTGAAATTTACAAAAAAAAATAAAAATTATTATATAATAAAAAAGCGGAGCTCATTGAACTCCGCTTTTCTATT
>CETH01083477.1_pt1 | contig 12722 bp, 10 predicted proteins | sample 361461 | NCBI WGS metagenome assembly CETH01 (sample SAMEA2622695, study PRJEB7988) | marine metagenome | isolation source: saline water (ENVO:00002010), including
CAGCTGGTTTTTCTTCAGCAGCCTCTTCTTTTGCTTCAGTTTTTTCTTCTAATTCCTTTAATTCTTTTTCCTTAGCAAGTTTAATTGCTTCAGCTTTTTTTTCTCTAGCAAGTTTTTCAGCTTCTAAAGCCTGATCTTTTTTGTCAGATAAACTTTTTTGAATTTTATTTACTTTATTTTCAATCTTTTTTTCTTTTTCATCAAGCCATTTGAGAAATTTCTTTTCAGCTTCTTCTTCGCTAAAAGCACCCTTTTTAACTCCTTTATTTAAATGATGTTTAAGCATCACCCCTCTATATGAAAGCAATGCTCGTGCTGTATTTGTTGGTTGAGCTCCTTTTTCAAGCCAAATAATTGCTTTATTTAAATCAATTTTGACATCAGCAGGATTAGTATTAGGATCATAGGTCCCTAATTTTTCAAGATATTTTCCATCTCTCTTCGCTCTTGAATCTGCGGCAACAAGCCAATAAAAAGGTTTGCCTTTTTTACCGTGTCTTTGTAGTCTTATTTTAACAGGCATATCACATTAATTTGTAAGAGTTCTCGACTCTTTAGTTATTAATTCATGGGGTGCAAATTTAAAACTTTATTTATAATAGTGGCAAAATCTTTTCATTTTTTAATTTTAAATCCATTTTGTTCTCTAGTATAAAAAGCATTAATTTGCGCCTTTGTTTTTAGCAAAGTTATATGAAAGTCTCACAAAAAAAATCAAAAGAACCTTCCACCGCTTATATAATCATTGATATTGAAAAAAAAGATTATGAGCAAAAGGTTGAAAATGTTTTAAATAACTATCGGAAATCAATAAATATCCCTGGATTTAGAAAGGGATTTGTTCCAAAGTCTTTAATTAAGAAAAAGTATGAAATCCCTACTATAGCTGAAGAAGTTAATAAATTAATTCAAGAAGAATTAAACTCATATATAAAAAAAGAGGGTTTAGAAATTTTAGGAGGACCAATTCTAAATGAAAAGGGGAAAGTGAATTGGGCAGATGATAAATTGTCTTTTGAATTTGAACTAGGATTAGTTCCTGATTTTAAAGTTAATTTTAGCACAAAAAAAAAGATTGATTTTTATAAAATTTCTGCAGATAAAAAAAATATAGATGATCAAATTTTAAATTACAGAAAACAATACGGGAAACTAATTTCTCAGACTACTATCAAAGAAGACTTTGAAATAAATGTATTTTTTAAATCAGATGAGTTAGGAATAGACTCTAGTGGTATAATTAAACTTTCAGATATAAAGTCCAAAGAGTCTTATCGTAAGATATCTGCTTTAAAAGTAACTGAAAAAACTTCTGTTAATATTAAAAATCTTTTTAAAGAGGATTTAAAGGCAGAAAACATTTTTAAACTTTCAACCGAAAAAATTAAAACTCTTTCTGATAATGTTGAATTAGAAATAAGGGAAATTAATCAGAGGGATTTAGCTGAAACAAATCAAGAATTCTTTGATAAAATCTTTGGGAAAAATAACATTAAATCAATTTCTGAAATGAGAGAAAAAATAAGTCAAGAAATTGAAAAAGATTTAGAGAAACAATCAGAGCAAAAACTATTTAATGATGTTACAGAATTTTTGATAAAAGAGACTAAGTTTGACTTGCCCGAGAAATTTTTGAAAAAATGGATGAGTACAACGAGCAAAGAAAATCTTAATATAGATCAAATTGATAAAGAATATAATAAGTCAGAAAAAGGGATTCGCTATCAGCTAATTCAGGAAAAGATAATTAAAGATCAAAATTTTTCGATAACAAATGAAGAAATAAAAAATTATATCAAAGAAATGATTGCATTACAATCTAAGCAGTATGGTCAAGTTATTCCCCAGAATGAAGAACTTGAAAATATTGTTCAACGGTTGATGACAAATCAAGAAGAAATGTCTAAAATTTCAAAGCAATTGATGACTAAAAAAACATTGGGTTTTTTCAAAGAAAAAGCTCCTTTAAAGGTTAAAAAAGTTACTTTTGATAAGTTCTTGAAGCAGGCTTATGGTAAAGCCTAAGTATTTTTGATTAATTTTATTAAAAAGTTTTAAAAAAACATAAAAATGGATTTAGGAAAAGAATTTAAGGATTATGCAACAAAGCATCATGGAGTCAATTCAATGTATTATGATAAAATCGTAAGTAGTATGACTCCCTACATTATTGAAGAAAGACAATTAAATGTTGCTCAAATGGATGTTTTTTCAAGACTCATGATGGATCGAATTATGTTTTTAGGAACTGCAATAAATGATAATGTAGCTAACATTATTCAAGCTCAATTACTTTTTCTGCAAAGCACAGATTCAACTAGCGACATAAACATGTATATTAATTCACCTGGAGGATCAGTATATGCTGGCCTTGGAATATATGATACAATGCAATTTATTTCTCCGAATGTAGCTACGATATGTACTGGTATAGCTGCATCTATGAGCGCCATTTTGCTTTGTGCCGGAGAAAAAGGAAAACGTTCAGTCCTCACTCATTCAAGAGTAATGATTCACCAACCATTAGGAGGTGTTCATGGACAGGCTTCAGATATTGAAATTACCGCTAGAGAAATTGTAAAGTTAAAAGAGGAATTATATCAGATTATTTCAAAACACTCTGGACAAGACTTCAAAAAGGTAAGTAAAGATGGTGACCGAGATTATTGGATGAAGGCAAATGAAGCTAAATCATATGGAATGGTTGATGAAGTACTTACATCAGAAAAAAAATAAAAATATATTATGTCTAAAGAAGAACTTATTTGTTCATTCTGTGCTCGCACTAAATCTCAAACACAATTATTAATTGCTGGACTAGATGCTCACATTTGCGATAAATGTATCTTGCAAGCTTATGGAATAATTGAAGATGAAAATAAGAAAGAAGAGAATAAACGAAAGAAATTAGATTTTGAACTTTATCCCCCAAAGGATATCAAAGCTTTTTTAGATGATTATGTTATTGGCCAAAATGAGGCGAAAAAAATACTTTCTGTAGCTGTATATAATCATTATAAGAGAATTTGTCAATATCATAAAAATAATGATATTGAGATCCAAAAAAGTAATATCTTATTAGTAGGAGAGACAGGTACAGGAAAAACTCTTTTAGCTCAGACAATATCAAAATTTTTGAAGGTTCCACTGGCAATAGTTGATGCTACAGTTTTAACTGAGGCTGGCTATGTTGGGGAAGATGTTGAAACTATTTTAACTCGACTATTGCAAGCTGCAGACTATGATCTTGAAAAAGCAGAGCAGGGAATAGTTTTTATTGATGAGATGGATAAAATTGCAAGAAAAAGTGATAATCCATCGATAACAAGGGACGTTTCAGGGGAAGGTGTTCAACAGGCTCTTTTAAAATTATTAGAAGGTACAACAGTTAATGTTCCTCCCAAGGGAGGAAGAAAGCATCCCGATCAGAAATTCATCAAAGTGGATACTTCTAAGATATTATTTATAGCTGGTGGTGCTTTTGATGGAATTGAAAAAATAATAAATAAAAGACTAAATTTAAAAGCCATAGGATATAAAACAAAATCAGAGGCTAAAACCATAGATAACACAAATATTTTAAAATATTTAACTCCTAAAGATATTAGATCTTATGGATTAATTCCTGAAATTATAGGGAGACTACCCGTATTAACTTTTATGAATCCATTAAATAAAAAAAGTTTAAAATCAATTTTAACTTTACCTAAAAATGCATTAATAAAGCAATATCAGGGATTGTTTAAGATGGATAATGTTGAGTTAAGTTTCACTGAGGGAGCTCTTGATTTTATAGTTGACAAAGCTTTTGAATATAATTTAGGGGCTCGAGGTTTAAGATCGCTATGTGAATCAGTTCTAAATGATGCAATGTTTGACCTGCCTAATTCAAAGATCAGTAAAATTAAAATTAATAAATTGTATGTTGAAGAAAAATTGGAAAAGGTTAAACTTCAACCTTTGAGAATAGTTTCTTAAATTTTAATTTTTTTAAGCTCATCTAATAATAATCTATCGTTTGAAAGTCTAGGAATTTTATGTTGTCCCCCTAGCTTGTTTTTTGATTTTAACCATTTATAGAATAGACCCTTTTCAGCAATTTTTATTTTAGGCATTGAAATGGCAAAATCTTTATATCTTTTAGCCTCATAATCTGAGTTTTCATTTTTTAGAAATTGATCTAGTAGGTATGCAAACCTATCAATATCATTAGGAGGATTATTAAATTCTATTATCCATTCATGTCTGCCTTTACTATTATTTTCCATAAAAACAGGTCCAGCTGTATAATCTAATATTTCAACATTCATTTTTTTTGCTGCTTTGGTTATAGCAACATCAGCATTTTCAACCATAAGCTCTTCTCCAAATGCATTAATATAATTTTTAGTTCGACCAGTAATTCTAATTCGATAGGGATTTAGCGAGGTGAATTTAATTGTATCACCAATTTTATATCTCCAAAGACCTGCATTAGTAGTAATTACTATAGCATAATTTTTTTTGAGCTGAACTTGACTTAAAGGAATTATAGCATCTCTTTCGTTAGTTTTTTCATTTAATGGTACAGGTATAAATTCATAAAAAATTCCGTAATCTAGCATTAAAAGTAAATCCTCAGAATTGTTCATATCCTGAATGGCAAAAAAACCTTCGGAAGCATTATATATTTCGTAATAATTAGGATTACTATTATTAAATAATTTTTTAAACTGGGATTTATAAGGCTGAAAACTTACTCCACCATGAAAATAGACCTCAATTGATGGCCAAATATCATATATAGTTTCTTTTTTAGTTTCTTTTAAAACATTTTGTAGAAGTACAAGCATCCATGAAGGTACACCTGCTAGGCTAGTTACGTTTTCGTCAATTGATTCTTCAATGATAGCTTTCATTTTGGATTCCCATTCAGACATCAAAGAAACTTTTTGACTAGGAGTACTACTTAATTCAGCCCAAAAAGGTAGATTATCAATTATTATAGCAGATAAATCGCCAAAATAACTATTTGTATTTCTATATAATTCACGACTTCCTCCAAGCCTAAGACATTTACCAGTGAACATCTGGGCATCTTCATTATTATTAAAGTATAGAGAAAGCATATCTTTACCAGCTTTGTAATGACAGTCTTCAAGGGCTTCAGAACTTACAGGAATAAACTTACTTTTTGCATTTGTAGTCCCGCTAGATTTAGCAAACCATTTTATTGGTTCAGGCCAGAAAATATTTTGCTCTCCATTACGACATCTTTCAATTTCCTCAACGATATCTTCATAACCTACTATCGGTAATCTGTTTTTAAAATCCTTATAATTTTTTATGGTATTAAAATCATACTTAAGACCGATTTCAGTTTTAGATGAAATATTTAATAACTTATGAAGTAATTCTTGTTGTACTTCATTAGGATATTTCATAAATAACTGTATTTGGTGAATACGTTTTTTTAAGAACCATGAAGCTATAGAATTGAATAATGGTATTGGCATTAGAATCAGTATATTTAATTTTTCAAAAATATAAAAGTTTATGAAGTATGTTTAATGGTATGTTAAAAAAAATGATTACAGAGTTTAGTGATCCAATCAGATATTTTTTAGAGTTAAATAATGATTTTATTGAAATGAATCAGTGTATAGATCATCAAATTTCAATTAAATATGAAGGGCAAGAGTGTGTTAATTGTAATAAGGAAAGATCAATTTTTAGAATGGGATATTGTAAAAAATGTTTTTTTGAAAGCCCAGCTACAGGCGATTGGATTATTCGCCCTGAGTTAAGTAATGCTCATAAAGGAATTGAAGATAGAGATCTAGAATATGAAAAGAAAATGCAAATCCAACCACATATAGTTTATTTGTCATTAACAAGTCAATTAAAGATAGGAGTTACAAGAAAAAATCAATTATATACTAGATGGATAGATCAAGGGGCTTATGAGGCAATCAAATTATTAGAATTGCCAAATAGGTATTTGGCAGGAGTTGCTGAAGTTCATTTTAAAAAAATATTTTCAGATAGAACTTATTCGAATAAAATGCTTCAGAATAATTTTGAAAATATTGATTGGGATATTGAAAGAGAGAGGGCTTTAAATTATTTACCAAGCAACTACAAAAAATATATTGTTGAGGAAATTAAAACAACTCGTTTTAATTTCCCTGTCCTAAAAATCCCTACAAAGGTGAGGAGATTAAAATTGGAAAAAGAAAATTTCTATAAGGGTCTATTAAAAGGTATAAAAGGGCAATATTTAATTTTTGAAGACGATACTGTTTTTGGTGTCCGAGCACATGAAGGGACTAAAGTAGAAATCAAAATTGACCAAGATTAAATTTGTCAGAATTTACTTTGAAGACTTTTGTAAAAGTGAATTTAAATCCTCAAGTTCATTTTGAGTAAGGTATCTCCACTTTCCAGGACTAGTATCTAATTTAATATTCATTATTCTTATTCGCTTTAAGTTTGTGACTTTGTAGTCAAGATAATTACACATTCGCCTAATTTGTCTATTTAAACCTTGTGTTAATATAATTTTAAATTTATTTTTTTTAATTTTTTTCACAGAGCATTTTTTTGTTAGAGTTCCAAGAATTGGTATTCCAGAACTCATTTTTTGAACAAAATCATTTGTTAAGTTTTTATTCACTGACACCTCATATTCTTTTTCATTATTATTTTTTGATCTAAGAATTTTATTTACAATATCCCCGTCATTTGTTAGTAAAATTAGACCCTCAGTATTTTTATCTAATCTGCCAATTGGAAAAATTCTCTTATGATAATTTATAAATGATATAATGTTGTTTTTCTCTACAGATTTATCAGTTGTACAAACAATGCCTTTTGGCTTATTTAATGCCATATAAACCATTTTAGCTTGATTTTTTTTAATTAAGGTCCCTTCGACAACAATTTGATCATCATCAACTACTTTAGCTCCTAGCTCAGCAATTATATTATTAACAGTAACCTTTCCTTCTTTAATAAGTTTATCAGCATTTCTTCTAGAGCAATGACCAACCTCAGACAGATACTTGTTTAATCTGATTTTCATTTTATATTCTTTTCATAAATATTAATAAAAGTCAATTTCTTCAGTCTTTTTAATTTTAAATCTCTTTCTGAGAATAAAAACAAAAAAATACAATATGGGAGTATCTATAACAGCAATGAAAATTTTGAAAATTACTGAAGAAAGAAATAGTCCATAAAAAATTTCCCATGGGATTATTTCAAAAAAACATAAAAAGAAAAGAACTGTAAAGCTGTCTATAATTTGGGAGCCAAAGGTGGAAATATTATTTCTCAGCCAAAGATAATTCCCTTTAGTTTTTTTCTTCCAAAAATGATATATCTGTATATCGATAAACTGAGAAAAAAGATATGCTAGCATTGATGAGAAAATCGCAATTGGAGTTTTTGAAAATACCTTGTAAAAAGTTTGACCATCAACTGGGGAATCATCTAAAGCAGGTAGAGCATCTGACACTAAAATTATTAAAATTGAGAAAATAGATGCAAAAATTCCAGCTAAAACAACATTTGTAGCTTTTTCTTTTCCGTAAATTTCTGATATTAAGTCAGTGATTAAAAATGTCACAGGATAGGGTAGTATTCCTACAGATAACTCAAAAAGTGTAACTCCAAAAATTTTAATATCAAGAGGATACCAGTAAAAAAATTTTTGAAAAATTAGATTTGAAACAACTAAGGACGATATAAATAATCCCGCAAGGAATAAATATATTCTAAAAGCAAGTCTTTTACTTCTTATATCCACTATTTGATTTTAACTTTAAATGGCAGTAAAGTTTTTATGTTTTCAAAAGATTTTGACCTTGAAGAAGGATCAGTTATATCTTTTATTTTTTTAAGGTCATTAAAAAATTGTATTGAGGGAATAATTTCTGAAAAAATACTTTCAAAATCCTCTTCAATAATTGGATATTCTACAATATTAAAATTTTCAATTTCCGCAAGTTTTGAAGCTTCATAAATTGCATCTTGTAGCCCTCCGATTTCATCAATAAGACCTATTTTTTTTGCTTCTTTACCACTCCAAACATGACCCCTGGCATAATTTTCAACCTCTTCATATGAAATAGTTCTTCCTTCAGAAACTCTTAATTTAAAAAGTTTGTAAACCTCATCTATAGTTCTTTCCATTGCATTTTTATAACCACTTTGAAGTGGCTCAAATAGGCTGTAACCCATTGAATTTTTGTGGGTGTTTACCTGTTCAGCATTAATACCAATATCTGAACTAATTCCTTCAAGGTTTGGAAGAGTCCCCCATACTCCAATTGAACCAGTAATAGTCATAGGATTTGCCAGTATTTTGTTTGCATTACATGCAATGTAATAACCGCCAGAGGCAGCAACATTTCCCATGGAAACAACAATTGGTTTATTGTTTTTCAATTTTTCAATTGAGTTCCAAAGAATATCACTAGTCAGCGGATCTCCCCCTGGGGAATCAATTCTTAAGACAACGGCTTTAACATTTTCATTTTCCCTCAGTTCATCTATTGTTTCTCTAAAAAGTTCTTCTCCAATAATTGTCTCATTTCCCTCAACATAAAGAATTGTTCCTTGAGCATAAATAATTGCTATTCGGTCTTTGACTTTGAGATCATAATCTTTAATTTTAGAATTTAGTGTTTTGAAATCTACAAGGTTCAAATCATTTGAATCTAAAATTCCCAGAACATTTTTTATACTTTGTTTGTAATCATCTTCATGAACTATTTTATCAATAAATTTATTATTTAAGGCTTCTTTTGATGTGGTTACTAGTAAATTGTCTGCCTTAAAATTGAGATCATCTAAACTTAGATTTCTGCTCTCAGATATTTCTGAGGAAATAGTTTCCCAAATTGTAAAAAGTATTTTCTTAATTTGAGATCTATTTTCATCACTCATTTTATCTTGCAGATATGGTTCAACAGCACTTTTATATTCTCCTTTTCTAATGACTTCATATTTAACTCCATATTTTTTTTGAAATTTATCGTAATACAATATTTCTGTAGAAAGTCCTTTAAACTCAATCATTCCTAGTGGATTCATAAATATACTGTCAGCAATTGAAGCCAGATAGTATCCCTTTTGAGAGAAATAATTACTGTAGGCATATATAAATTTACCTGAATCTTTAAAATCTTTTAATGCATTACGAATTTCTTGAGTTTGAGCCCAGCCTGCGTTTATAAAGTCTGAACCTAAGCTGATTCCTTTTATTTTATCATCTTTTTTTGCTTTGATTATTGCGCCTAGAATTTGATTTAATCCTACAGCTTTGGGGCTAATTTCTAAAGAAAGTTCTAAAACATTTGTTTTTGGCCCCCTATCCCTGATAGGGACATCTAAATTTAGTTCTAAAACACTATTTTCTTCAATTTTACTCCTTTCAATATTTGAAATTGATGAACTGGATGATATTCCTATTAATCCAAACAAAATTATAAAGAAAAGAAATCCAAGACCTACAACTGCCCCAAGGCAAGAAGCTAAAAATCTTTTAAAGAAATCCATGTTTTAAATTTTTGCAAATATAGGAGTTTGTAAAATTCTTTTTACGAAATTTAGACTTATGATTAAAAAAAAAATAATTTTTTTATCTATTGGCAGCAATCTTGGAGATAAATCTGAAAATATCAAAACTGCTCTCAAATTTTTGGAACTAAAAGTAGGAAAAGTAAAAAGTATATCATCTATTTATGAAACTAAAGCATTAGGGTTCGATGGTCCAGATTTTTTTAATTTGTGTCTTTCAATTCAAACAGAATATTCTCCAGAAGAAGTACTTAACAGATTATTGAAAATAGAAATTTTGATGGGCAGGGTTAGAATGGATCAAAGAAAGCTTATTTCTAGAAAAATTGATATGGATATACTTTTTTATGATGATGAAATCATATCAAGTGAAAAATTGCAAATACCACATCCGAGATTACAAAATAGAAATTTTGTTTTATATCCATTAATTGAAATAGCTCCTAATTTGAAGCATCCAGTATTAAAAACAAGTATAAGTGCTCTTATTACAAAATGCTCTGATAAACTTATTCCTTTGAAGTTAGACCTCAAAGCATTTTAAATTTGTAGTAAAAGTCCCAAACGACCACTCCTACAGCAACAGAAATATTTAGAGAGTGCTTTGTTCCTTCTTGAGGAATCTCGATTACATTTTTACATAAATTAACTATTTTTTGGGAAACACCATTCACCTCATTTCCAAAGATAAATGCATATCTATTATTTTTTTTTGGATTAAAATTTTGAAGACTAATTGAACCTTCTGCTTGTTCAATAGCATATATTTTGTATCCTTTTTCTTTTAGTTTTTTTACAGGAATTACAGTTTCTTTTGAATATTCCCACGAAACAGATTCAGTTGCTCCAAGAGCAGTTTTTTGAATTTCTCTATGAGGGGGAGAAGCAGTAATTCCACACAAATAAATTTTCTCTATTAAAAAAGCGTCAGAGGATCTAAATATTGAACCAATATTATTTAAACTTCTTACATTATCTAAAATTATAATTAAAGGAATTTTTTCAATTTTTTTGTATTGATCTAAAGATTTTCTTTTTAGCTCAAAATTTTCCAATTTTCGCATGCTCTAAAATAGTAAATTGTATACTTAACAAAATATGATTGCAAATAATTTATAATACAGATATATATTTATTTCATAAGTATTTATAGAATATTTACATTAGCAGAAAGGCAAAAAAAGTGAGTAAAGTAACTCCTTTAATGAAACAATATAATCAGATTAAATCCAAATATCCTGATGCTTTATTATTATTTAGAGTTGGTGATTTTTACGAAACATTTGGTGAAGATGCTATAAAGGCGGCCAATATTTTGGGAATTGTACTAACTAAAAGAGGAGCAGGTAGTACTAGTGAAACTGAATTAGCTGGATTCCCTCATCACTCAATAAACACCTATTTGCCAAAATTAGTTAAAGCTGGTTGTCGTGTTGCTATTTGTGATCAACTTGAGGATCCTAAATTTGCAAAAAAAATTGTTAAAAGAGGAGTTACAGAATTAGTCACTCCTGGCGTCTCTCTTGATGATGAAGTTCTTGAACAGAAAAAAAATAATTATTTAGCTTCGATTAGTTTCCTAAATGAAATTTGCGGTATTTCATTTCTTGATATTTCTACAGGTGATTTTTGGATTTCAGAAGGGAATATAAATCAAGTTCAACAATTGATAGAAAATTTTTCGCCAAAAGAAATTTTAGTTCCTAAACCATTCAAAAAAAAATTCTTAAGTGAAATAGTTTACACTAACAGTATATTTTTTTTAGAAGATTGGGCTTTTGAAAAAAACTTTGCTAAGCAAAAGCTTTTAGATCATTTTGGAACTAGTAGTTTGAAAGGATTTGGAATAAGTGAACTATTAGCCGGAATTAATTCATCTGGCGCAATATTACATTATCTTTCAGAAACGAACCATAATAAGTTATCTCACATAACAAACATTAGAAGAGTTTTTGAAGATGATTATGTGTGGATGGATCGTTTCACTTTAAAAAATTTAGAAATTTTTTCTTCAAATAATAATGGAGGAACTTCTCTAATTGATGTTTTAGATCGGACTAACACGCCTATGGGAGGAAGAATGCTTAAACATTGGGTTAAGTTTCCACTTAGAGATATAAAAAAAATTGATTCGAGATTAAATATTGTAGAGTCTTTAATAAACGAAGAAAAAGTTTTTGATAAAGTACTGTCAAGACTAAGAAAAATAGTAGACATAGAAAGAATAGTTGCAAAGATAGTTACTCTTAAAATTGGCCCTAGGGCTCTATTACAACTTGGATATTCTCTAATTGAAATAGATAAGATTAAAGAGGTTTTACTGTCATCAAAAGAGAATGAAATTAAGATTTATGGGAAAAATTTTTTAAAGTCAGATAGAATTTCAAAGCTAATTTTGAAAACAATTAATGGGGAAGCCCCTGTGTCAATTGTAAAGGGTAATGTGATTTCAACTGGTGTTTCAAAAGAGCTGGATGAATTGAGAGGATTATTAAATGATGGTAAAGGAGGTCTTGATAAAATGTTGGAGAGAGAAAGTAAAAAAACTCAAATTCCATCACTGAAAATATCTTTTAATAATGTTTTTGGTTATTATATAGAAGTGAGAAATACCCACAAGGATAAAGTCCCTTCTGAATGGGTAAGAAAACAAACTTTAGTTAATGCTGAGAGATACATTACAGAAGAGTTGAAGGAATTTGAGACCAAAATTTTTGGAGCAGAAGAGAGGATTAAATCAATTGAAAATTTGATTTTTCAAAATTTGTTAGATGATTTAAAAAAGGAACTAAAAATACTTAAGAATAATTCTAAAATGATTGCAAAACTGGATGTATTATCTAGTTTTTCTCTCTCCGCAATTAAAAAAAATTATTGTAGAACAAAATTCACGAAAGGGACGATCCTTCAAATTAAAGATGGGAGGCATCCTGTAATAGAATCTAGTTTGCCTCCGGGTGAAAATTATATCCCTAATGACTTAAAGTTAGACAACAAAAATGATCAAATAATTATGATTACGGGCCCAAACATGTCTGGTAAATCCGCAATTCTTAGACAAACTGCCTTACTTGTTATTATGAGTCAAATTGGAAGTTTTGTCCCTGCTAGTTCAATGAAAATTGGAATAATTGATAAAATTTTTACCAGAGTTGGAG
>CETH01089668.1_pt1 | contig 12714 bp, 13 predicted proteins | sample 361461 | NCBI WGS metagenome assembly CETH01 (sample SAMEA2622695, study PRJEB7988) | marine metagenome | isolation source: saline water (ENVO:00002010), including
ATCCGGTCACTTCGGTGGTGTGGGTTCGATTCCCTCTACTCCTACCATATTATATTTATGAATTTATTTCGAAAATTATATAACTGGACTATTGAAAAATCTGGGCATAAAAATGCTAGTTGGTTTTTAGCTATAATTTCTTTTACTGAAAGTTCTTTCTTTCCAATTCCACCTGACATTCTTTTGATTCCAATGATATTAGCAAAAAGAATAAAGGCTTGGCTATATGCATTCATTTGTACTTTATCTTCAGTTTTAGGTGGGGTGTTAGGTTATGCAATTGGTTATTTTTTTTATTCTAACATAGGAAATATGATTGTTGAATCATATGGATTTTCAAATTCATTTAATATTTTTGAAGATTATTATAAACAATACGGGATATTAATAGTTTTAGGTGCGGGGTTTACACCTTTTCCATTTAAGTTTATCACAATTGCAAGTGGCGTTTTTAATTTAAATATTTTTCTTTTTATAATTCTAGCTATTGTAGGAAGAGGTTTAAGATTTTATATAATAGCATTATTATTATATATTTTTGGTGATTTAATTAGAAGTTTAATTGATAAATACTTTAATTTACTTACAATTTTATTTTTTATTTTACTAGTTGGAGGTATTTTATTAATAAAATTTTTACAATGATAATTAGGAATTGGTTTCATATAGTTTCTTTTATTAGTATCTTAGCAATTAGTACTGCTTTAATAGCTGAATTTGTTTTTGATATTAAGCCTTGCTCTATGTGCTTAAAACAAAGGTATCCTTATTATTTTATTATTTTAATTTATATTTTATTTCAGTTTCTACCAAAATTAAGTCAAGTTTTGTTTTTTTTAATAATTCAATTTTCAGCTATTTATGGTTTGTTTTATTCTATATGGCACGTTGGTATTGAGCAAAAAATTTTTGAAAGTCCTCCTAGTTGTGCAGGCGATTTAAGTATTTCAGACTCTACAAAAGAAATAAAAGAGCAAATTATGTCAACAAATGTAATAAATTGTGAAGATGTAGTGTGGGCAATATTTGGTATGTCTGCAGCTACAATTAACACAATTATATTGATTTTGATTTTTTTATTAAACGCTATATATATGTGGAAATTCTATGAAACAAAAAAAACGGGTAAAAGATAAGAATAAAAAAATTACAAATCGTTCTACTCTTGAAGAAATAATTCGCGTAGATCATGCTGGAGAATATGGTGCTACAAGAATTTACGATGGACAAATAGCAGTTTTTGGAAAAAATTCTAAAATAGGAAAAACTATTCAACATATGGCGGATCAAGAACAGGAGCATATTGAAAAATTCAACGAACTTATACTTAAGCACCAGGTGCGCCCTACTGCACTTTTGCCTATATGGAATATTGCTGGATTTACTTTAGGGGCTACAACTGCGCTTTTAGGTGAAAAAGCTGCTATGGCTTGCACAGTTGCTGTCGAAAAAGTTATTGGTGAACACTATCAAGAGCAACAAAATCTTTTAGAAGAAGATCATAAAGATTTAAAAAAAGTTATTGCTAAATTTGAAAAAGACGAACTAGAACACCATGATATAGGGATAGCTCATGACGCTGAAAAAGCGCCTGGTTATAATATTTTATCAAAATTTATTGAATATGGTTGCAAAACAGCAATAGTAATTTCCAAAAAAATTTAATTCTCTAACTCGGTATCCCAATAAAGATAATCTCTCCAACTTTCATGTAAATAATTTGGAGGAAAGTTGCGTCCATTATTTTGTAATTCTATAGAATTAGGTTTTTTGGGATTTCTTAATAATTTCATATCTGTAAATTTGAGTAATCTTCTTCCTTTTTTTAGATTACATTTCGTACAAGCTGATACTACATTATTCCATGTTGTTTTTCCATTCATGCAACGAGGAATTAAATGATCAAAAGTTAAATCATTTGCAGAATATTTATGATAGCAGTACTGACATGTGAAATTATCTCTAAGAAAAACATTAAAACGAGTAAATGCTGGTTGACGTTTAGGCATAACGTAATCTTTAAGAGCGATGACACTAGGTAATTTAATTGATATTGTTGGTGAACGCACTTCTTGATCATAAGTTTCAATAATTGAAACTCTTTCTAAAAATACTGATTTAATTGCATCTTGCCATGAGTACAATGATAGAGGATAATATGATAGTGGTCTAAAATCTGCATTCAAAACTAATGCTGGATTTCCTAGAGAACTCATTTATTTTTTTCTAATGTTATCATTATATATCATCTTATTATAATATTATAATTTAATTACATTATAGATTTTTTTTAATAAATTTTTGTAATAAATGGATTGCATTTTGTGAAATTGTGTGAGTATCTTCATTTAATTCATGTGATTCGAAATTAAAATTATTGTTTTTTAAATATTTAATTGACTCATAAAATTTTTTTATAGGCAAAACTTCATCCTTGGAACCATGTGAAATATAAATCGGTGTATCTTTGAAAGTTTTACTATTTTTATTATCTTGTTTTAATATTTGACCTGATAGAATGATAATGCCCCCAAGTGAGTTACTAATATTATTTCCAAACTCAAATGCCATCATTCCCCCTTGAGAAAAACCTAATAAAAAACAATCATTCATTTTTAAGCCTAATTTTCTTAAATGATAATCAATTGTTAATTCAATTTTTTTAACTGAATTGATTATCGATTGATTAACAATTTCAACTTCACTTGGTCCTGCATCCTCTATATAAACATTGTTTGGGTAGAGGGTAAACCACTGATAACCCATTGGATAGTTAGGAATTATCTCAGGAGCATTAAGTGCAATATAATGTGCTCCCCAGGATTTTTGATCAATAGCATTTGCTAAGTGAATAAAATTTTCAGCATTGTCACCATAACCATGTAACATGATAACCAATTTTTTTGGTTTAGAGTGAATTGAATATGAGGGTCCTTTAAGTAAATAAAGCATATTTAGCATCTATATATAGATAAAACTGCTTTTTTGAAGACATGCATCATTTGTTATTCCCTCAAATTATCTAATTTAGAAGACAAATCTAGCTAAAAATTTCAACTATGGAAAAATAATATTTTTTTTAGTATAAGGCTCTAAGAGGGTATTATGGGTATTCATTTTAATCATAAATCAAAATCTGGAGACCGCAAGATGCAAAAAGAATATAAGCTAAAGTTAAAAGCGGAGGAAAGAAAACGTAAAAGAGAAGAAAGAGCTAAACTTGAGCAAGAAGAAGAAATGAGAAAACTAGAAGAATTAACTAGACCTGATAAAAATCAAGCAAAAGAAACAAAATAAAGAAAATATTAATTTGTTGGATGGTTTTTTCTAATAAATTTTTTTAATATGGCTAAGGATTTACCAGCCTCTTCTAATAAAATCATATGCCCACAATTTTCTATAATTTCCACTTGAGAACCCTTTATACTATCTGCTAATTTTTTACCCTCTTTAACTGGGCACATCCTGTCTCTATCCCCTAAAATATTAATTGTTGGACATTCAATTTTTTTTGCAGTTTCAAAACCATTTTTATAATTATCACATGCTCTAAAATCTACACCTAATGCATTTTGAACAGATCCATTTGTTACAATTGTTCCACCTAAATTAATATGATATAACCCTGGAACTGGATGTCCGCCAAAATGTCCAGCTGGGCCATGTGCCCAATCCATCATGAGATCAACAGCTTTTGGATCTCCTTTCTCTGCTAGACCTAATAATTCCGGGTTCATAGGAATTGCACCCGCTCCCCCCATTAAACTTAATGATTTAACTTTGTTTGGGAATTGAGCAGCACATTCCATTGTTATCAAACATCCTTGGGAGTGCCCTACAAGAGAAGCTTCTTTTTTTCCTACTGAGTCAATTACATCTGATATCCACTTACCTTGTTCTTCTATTGTAGTTATTGCCGGACCTTCAGAGTAACCATGACCAGGGAGATCTATTGCCAAAACACTATATCCATGAAAAGCAAAATAACGTGTTTGTAATACCCAAGTAATATGACTTAAGCCACTACCATGAACAAATATTATAAGAGGTTTTTCTTTATCAAATGGTCTACCACCTGTTGAAGCAAAAACCTCTTTATTGTTTACTTTAAATTTCATTGATTAGATACTAACCTTGGTTTTTTTGCAGCTCTAAAACCATCTTCAAAATCGTTAATAATATCATCAATGTCTTCAATTCCTACTGAAAGTCTAATCATATCATGAGACATATTAGCTAATTTTAAAGTTGCTTCATCCATTTGCGAATGAGTTGCTGATGCTGGATGTATTACTAGAGTTCTTGTGTCACCTACATTTGCTAAATGCGAAGCTAGTTTGACATTATCAATGAATGCAGCTCCTGCATCTTTTCCACCCTTAATACCAAAAGCAATCATTGAGCCAGTACCTTTTGGAAGGAGTTTTTTTGCCAACTCATAATCTGGATTATCCCTAAGACTAGCATGGGAAACCCAAGAAACACTTTCATGGTTGCTTAAATATTCAACCATCTTTAATGCATTAGAACAATGTTTTTCCATTCTAACTGATAAAGTTTCAATACCTTGTAAAACATTCCAGGCATTTTGAGGGCTTAAGCAAGGACCCATATCTCTCATTCCTTCGGCTCTTGCTTTCATTGTAAAGGCTACTGGGCCAAACTCTTCAGCAAAAGATAAACCATGATAACCTTCATAAGGTTCTGTCATAGTTGGAAATTTATTAGTTTTTAGCCAGTCAAATTTTCCACCTTCAACTAAAATACCTGCCATAGAAGATCCATGACCAGCCATCCACTTGGTTAAAGAATGAACAACAATATCTGCTCCATTTTCCAATGGTTTAAATAAATAAGGAGTTTGATAAGTGCTATCAATTATTACAGGTATTCCAGCATCATGAGCGATCTTTACTATTTCAGGCATGTTCATTAATTCATTTCCTGGATTGCCGACTAATTCCCCAAAAATACATTTAGTATTTTCTTGTATAGCTTTTTTAAATCCTTCTGTGTCTCTTGGTTTAACGAAAGTTGCTTTGATTCCAAACTTGGGAAGTGTTAAACGAAAAAGATTTACAGTTCCACCATACAATTGTGATGAAACTACAACGTGATCTCCAGTATTACATAAAGTCATAATAGCTAGAAATATTGCACTCATACCTGATGCAGTTGCTAGTGCTGCTGTTCCACCTTCTAATGCTGCAACTCGCTCTTCTAAAACTTGAACTGTTGGGTTGGAAATTCTACTGTATATATGTCCACCTTGTTCTAAATTAAACAATGCTGCCGCATGATCTACATCATCAAATAAATAAGAAGTAGTTTGATATATAGGTACTTGTCTTGACCCTGCATTTTTACTTGGCATATAACCAGCGTGCAAGCTTAACGTGTCAAACTTATAAGTTTTTGGATCCATTTAAATCTCCTTTGCTTTTTTTCTTAGTTCAAATTTTTGTATTTTTCCAGTCGATGTTTTAGGTAATTCACCAAAGATTACATGTTTTGGTCTCTTAAATCCAGCCATATTTTCCTTACAAAATTGAATAATTTCCTCAGCTGTGGCATTTTTTCCTGGGACTAATTCTACGAAAGCACATGGTGACTCACCCCATTTTTCATCTGGTTTAGCAACAACAGCTACCAAAGATACTGCTTGATGTTTTGCTACAACATTTTCCACTTCTACAGATGAAATATTTTCACCACCTGATATTATTATATCTTTTGAACGGTCTTTAATTTGAATATATCCATCAGGATATACAACTGCTAAATCTCCTGAATGAAACCATCCTTGTCTCATTGATGACTCTGTTGCTTCTTTATTTTTATAATACCCTTTCATTACAACATTTCCTCTAATTAGGATTTCACCCATTGTTTTTCCATCCATAGGGACTGGTTCATAACTATTAGGATCAGCAACACAAACCTCTTCAGTATTTGGGTAACGAACTCCTTGCCTAGCATTAATGTCAGCTTTTTCAGCATTTGAAAGTTGATTCCATTCTTCATTCCATGCGCATTGAAGAATATGACCGTAAGTTTCTGTTAAGCCATAAACATGCATTACTTCAAAGCCTAAGTTATCCATTTTCTCAAGAATTGCACTTGTAGGCGGGGCTCCTGCTGTAAGAACAAATACTTTATGATTAATTTCTTTTTTATCTTTATCATCAGCATTAGCGATTAAACTTAATACTATAGGCGCACCTCCAAAATGAGTAACTTTATGTTGATCAATTAAATTATAAATATCTTTAGCAACTATATAGCGGCAGCAGACAACTTTAGCGTGAATTAATGCAGCTGTCCATGGGTAGCCCCATCCATTGCAATGAAACATTGGTACTGTATATAAAAAAGTTAGTTTATTTGGCATATTCCAAGCCGTTACACTTCCAGTTGACATTAGATAAGAACCACGATGATGATAAACGACCCCCTTAGGTTTTCCAGTTGTGCCAGATGTATAGCTTAAAGATATTGCCTGCCATTCATCATCAGGTAATGACCAGTTAAAATTATCATCTCCAGTTAAAAGAAATTCTTCATATGACCACTTACCAATTCTTTCACCTTCGCCCTCTTTGAAAATTGCTTGTTCATCATGAATATCAATAATAGGAATTTCTTTTCCATAAAGGTTTAAAGCTTTTTTCATAGTAGGAGAAAATTGTGTGTCAGTGATTAATAATTTTGCATCACTGTGTTCTAAAATATATGCAATTGTCTCTGCATCTAATCTTGTATTAATTGTATTAATAACAGCACCAATCATTGGAATAGAATAATGGGCCTCAAATATTTCTGGTGTATTTGCAGCAATAATGGACACAGTGTCTCCTTTGCTAATGCCCTGTTTTTGCAAAGCGCTAGCAAATTTTGTGCAACGATTATAAGTTTCTAGCCAAGTATAGCTTCGATTACCATAAACGAGTGACTCATAATTTGGGTAAATATCTTTGGCACGAGAAATAAAACTTAAAGGGGATAATGGAACAAAATTAGCACTATTTTTATTAAGATTTGTATCAAAATTATTCATCCATTCCTCCAAAATTTTATGGATACTACAAGAAATTAAATTAATTTACTAATGGTTTTCCTGTCTCTAATGTGTGTTTTATTCTTTCTTGAGTTTTAGGCATCTGGATAAGTCGCATGAAGGCTTCTAGCTCTAAATTATATAGATCATCTTCACTTAATTCAGAATTTATATCAGTGTTACCACCACTCAGAACAAAAGCTATTTGTTTTCCTACCTCTAAACTATGATCCATAATTTTCTTTTCGCTGTAAAGTTTTTCCAACTTTTCAAACATTTTATCTTTTACTGAACTTCCCCCAAGTTTAAATATTGGTTGATGAGGTTTGGTATAATTATTATTGATACTATTGAGTAAATCAATAGCAGTTGATAGTTGTCGATCCCTATTAATAACAACTTTATCTTTATTAAGAAAAAATTGATTAGGTTTAGCTTCGTTTGGTGAACTTGAAGTAATAGCGTAACCAATTAAATCAAATACTTTCATAGATGCAAATTCTGAATTTTCTTTTCCCTCAGGTGTTTGTAACCAACGCCACAACATTTCCTTACATCCTCCACCTGCAGGGATTAAACCTACAAGAGATTCAACAAGGCCTAGCACAACATTTGTGTGTGAGACTGAATAATCACAATGCAAAACAACCTCAAAACCTCCCCCAATTGCTAAGCCGGATGGTGCAGCTATAAAGGGTTTTTCTGCATATTTTATTGTTTTACATGTTTGTTGAAAATCAATAATAAATTTTTCAATTTTTGACCACTCATTGTTTTTAGCAAAATCCATTACATAATTTAAGTTTACACCTGCAGAAAACTGCATAGCCTCATTGATCACAATAGTACTTTTATTATTTTGTGCCGCCTCTTTTAGTGCAAGCATTGAATTCGTATCGAGTGCATTAGCTTTAGTGGTAAATTCTACAATTTGAAATGATGAAGAGTCTTGAACATTAGCAGAAGCATTATGAAATGTTTTTTTTAATTTCAAAGATCTAAGATTATCAATGTTAGGATCAAGATAACCAGGTCTTTTTTCAAATGTAAAATTATTTTGAAGTGTTTCAAAATAATTAATATCAGTATTTTCACTTATAAAAGATTCAGTATTGATTTTTGATAACATTTCAAATGGTCCAAGTGTCCAGTTGAAGCCCAACCTTAAAGCATCATCAATGTCTATGTATTTTGAAGAAACATCAGGTATTAAAAATGCAGCGTATCGAATTACCTTTGTTAAAATTGATTTTGCGTACTTGCCATATTTATCATCTCTTTTAATTAATTTTTTAATATCTATTTTATCACCCAATCCTAAATTTATTTTTTTACTTGGCGAATACTCACCTGTTTCTAAGTTAATTGCCTCAAGTATTTTTTTACCATCTGCCTTATTCATTCGATAAAAACCACCTTTACCTTTTCTACCAGTATATCCAGTATCGATAAGTTTTTTTACTAATGGAATTTCTTGTGCAACTTCGTGAAAAGGATCTTCAATTGGTAATTCTTTAATAAAACTTTTTAAAACATCTGCCATCAAATCAATGCCAATAAGATCGTATAAACCAAAAATACCTGTTTTTGGTATGCCCATTGGTCTCCCAAACACCGCATCTGCTTCTTCAATTGATATATGCATTTTAAATGCTTCGGTCATTGCAACTTGCATTGCGTACACACCAATTCTATTTCCTATAAAACCAGGAGTATCATTACAAATGATTACACCCTTTCCAAGTTGTTCATCACAAAAAGATTTTAAGAAATTAATTTTCTCAGCATCATTAATTGGCTCAGTAACGATTTCTAACAGGGCCATATAACGAACAGGATTAAAAAAATGAGTAATACAAAAATTTTTTTTCATATCCTCAGACATATTTGCAGATAAAACCTTCAATGGAATAGTAGATGTATTAGAAGAAATAATGGAAGAAGGTTTTCGTGCATCTTGAATTTTAGAATATATAGAGTGTTTAATATCAATTCTTTCAACTACAGCTTCAACAACCCAATCAGCTTCTGAAACCTCAGAGAAATCATCTTCGATATTGCCACATTTAATCTGATCTGATTTGCTTATTTCAACAAGAAGTGGTGGTCTTGATTTGATAATTTTTTCTTTAGCATTTTCTGTTATTTGATTTCTTGAACCATCGTTTGAAGGTAAATCAAGGAGAGTAACGGCAATTCCCGCATTAGCAACTTGGGCTGCGATTCCACTCCCCATGGTTCCAGATCCAATAACTACTACTTTTTTAATATCCACTAAATTACTCAAAATCCAGCTTATATAAGAAAAATTACCAGTATGTAAATTATTTAAGCATTCTGGTGGAAATTAATTTAAATATCTCTTATTAGGCCCAGCGTAATGAAAAAAAACCCGGCTAGAAATATAAATTTAAAAAAAGGCCCATCAAGTTTGCTTGAGGAAATTAATTCTTCGATTGATGTGGATCAGCGTCTTTTTTTTGAAGATATAGAAGTATCAATTGCTCACACAACAATGCTAGCTAAACAAAAAATTATTTCTAATCATGATGAAAAAAAAATTATTAAAGGTTTAAAGGAAATAATAAAAGATTTTAAAAATGGAAAAATAAATTTTAACAAAAAATATGAAGATATACATATGAATGTTGAAATGCTTTTACATAAAAAAATTGGAAATATAGCTGGAAAAGTACATACTGCTCGCTCAAGAAATGATCAGGTAGTTACAGATTTTAAATTATGGATAAAGAAAAATGGATTTGAATTAGACAATATAATAAAACAATTTCAAAAAACACTTATTAAAATCTCAAAAAAACATATTGATAGCGTTATGCCAGGTTATACACACTTACAAGTAGCACAACCTATTTCACTTGCTCATCATTGTCTAGCTTATGTTGAAATGTTTGGAAGAGATAGAAGTCGTTTAAAAAATTGTTTAGATTTACTAAATCAAAATCCACTTGGAGCTGGTGCTCTAGCAGGAACATCGTTTCCGATTGATAGATATTTAACTACAAAGCTTTTAAACTTTAAGGAGCCTACTAGAAATGCATTAGATAGCGTATCTGATAGAGATTTTGCAGTTGAATTTATTTTTGTATTGACTTTGCTTAGTATTCATCTTTCAAGGCTTGCAGAAGAGGTTATACTCTGGTCAAATCAACAATTTAAATTCATTAATTTGCCAGATGATCTTGCAACTGGGAGCTCTATAATGCCTCAAAAAAGGAATCCAGATGGTGCAGAACTTGTGCGTGGTCAATCCAGTTTAATAATAAGTAATTTAAATGCATTGCTCATAATTTTAAAAGGATTGCCTATGGCTTATAGTAAAGATCTTCAAGATGATAAAAAAATATTATTTAACTCTTATGATACAATAATATTAGCTTTGAAGGTAATGGATGAATTATTTTCAAAAATTACATTTAATTTAAAAAATATGAAAAAGGCTGCAGACCAATCAAATTCTACATCTACAGATTTTGCAAATTGGCTTGTGCAAAATCTTAATTATACTTTTCGAGATGCATATAATTTGACTGGTAAAATAGTTAGATATTCCGCCAAAAAAAATAAGGATTTAGATCAAATAACTTTGAAAGAACTTAGAAACTTCGATAAAAATATAACAGAATCAACTAGAAGTACTTTAAATACATTAAAAAGTTTAAAAAATAAAACTAGTTTTGGGGGAACTGCTCCTCAAAGTGTTAAAAAGTTAATTGAATATGCTACAAAAAAATACTTATAATGTATAAATTTTTTTTCTTAATGTTGTTACTAATTAATTTGTATGCATGTGGTAAAGTTGGTCCATTAAGTTTGCCTGAAAATAAATTAGATAAATCAGTTATTACATATCCTTGTGATACAGCATGTATGGAAAAGCTAGAAGCTGAAAAAAGTCGTCAACAATCAGTGATTATACAATCTAATTAAAAATGTTAATATATAATAATAATGAGCCTTATGTGGAAGGATTGGCAATTAAAGATATAATTTCATCTTATGCAACTCCTGCCTATGTATATTCTCAAGAAAAAATTAAGAATAACTATTTAGAATTGAGTAATGCACTTAGTTCCGAAATCTTTTATGCAGTAAAAGCAAACTCCAATCTAGCTATTATAAAACTTATTAATTCCCTTGGTGCTGGAACTGACGTTGTATCTATTGGGGAAATGAAAAGAGCTTTAAAAGCAGGGGTAAGTCCAAAAAAAATAATTTTTGAAGGTGTTGGCAAATCAAATAGTGAAATATTATTTGCAATACAAAACAATATTAGATTAATTAATATTGAATCAATAGATGAAATAAATAGAATAAATCAAATTTCAAAATCTAATAATATAGAGGTGAGAATTGGAATACGATTCAATCCAAACATTGACGGAGAAATGTTAAATGAAATATCGACTGGCAAAAAAACTGATAAATTTGGAGTTTCTATTGATGATGCACCATTTCTAATCGATTTAATCAAAAAAAATAATAATTTAAAATTAATAGGAATTAGTTGTCATATTGGTAGTCAAATTTTTAATATAAATATTTTTAAAAAAATTTTCAAAGTAATGAAAGATGCAGCGAAAGAATTTAATAATAATGATATTGAAATAAAGCATTTAGATTTGGGTGGTGGATTTGGAGTTCAATATCAATCCTCTCAACCTAAGTTAAACCTTGAGGATTTGAGCAAACTTATCGTATCTTTTTTTCATGATATGCCATATTCAATTTCTTTCGAACCTGGGCGGTACATTGTTGCTAATGCGGGAATTCTAATAACTGAAATTATTACTAAAAAATCTAATGGGGGTGTAAATTATCTAATCACAGATGCTGGGATGAACACTTTGATTCGCCCATCATTATATGGTGCCAATCATGAAATAGATGCATTAAACAAATCAAGTAAAAAAAATATTAGATACACTATAGCTGGTCCAATTTGCGAAAGTACTGATATTTTTACTAAAAATATTGAATTACCAGAACAAGAAGTAGGGGATTTTTTAATTATAAAAGATGTTGGAGCCTATGGAGCAGTAATGGCTTCAGATTATAATTCCAGAGGATTACCAAATGAAATTTTAGTGAATGGATCTTCTTTAGCTGCAATTCATCAATCTGAAAAAATAGATGATATAATCGATAAAGATATAATTCCTAGTTGGCTTTAATTTAAAAAAACTAAAAAATTTGATGAATTAATTTAGCGATATCAGAAATAATTAAATTTAAATTAAAATAAAACTCGTAGAAATAAAATTTTATAAGTTCAAATAAATTTATGCCATATTTTTTAATATACCAAAATATTGTAAAAATTATAAATAAAATAAATACAACTAAAAAAGAATTAAAATAACTTACCTTGTGTTCATTTACAAAAGTACTAGGTAAGTTTTTTATTTGATCTTTTTCTTTTGTGAAACTTTTTTTATAATATTCATTTATTTGTTCATTTTCATTATTTTGATCATTTGATGATAAATTTTGTATATCTTCATCCAAAAGTGAATCTTGATACCATTGATGTCCACAGTTTGCACACTCTACCATTCTGCCATTTGGTTTAAGATCAGCAGAATTGACCAAATATTTTGTATTACAAACTGAACATTGAATGAACATAAAGTATA
>CETH01171200.1_pt1 | contig 12711 bp, 7 predicted proteins | sample 361461 | NCBI WGS metagenome assembly CETH01 (sample SAMEA2622695, study PRJEB7988) | marine metagenome | isolation source: saline water (ENVO:00002010), including
AGCTTTATTTTTATGTATAATATTTTTCTTTGCTGCGCGATCTAAATTAGATTGAGCATCTTTAATTAAATCATTTGCTTTTTCATCTTTATCATCAATAGCTTGAAAAACAAGGCGAATCGATCGTGATAGTCGACTTCTCAAAGTTCGATTATGATCTTCAGATTTTTTATTTTGACGAACACGCTTTTTTGCTTGATTAGAAAGAGCCATTACTAAAAACCTTTAATATAATAAATAAACAGATAAAATCCATTATAACGGTATATAGTTTTAATACCAGAGGTTTTTGATAGAAGTCACATAATGATGAAACAAATTATTCAATACAGAAAAATTCTTCCTGCTATTTCTATAGTGGGCTTAGGTTTTATATTTGCTAGATTAACAGGGATAATTAAAACAATTGTTATTGCTAATCAATTTGGCACTTCTCCAGAAATTGCAGCTTACTGGGTTGCATTTAGAATTCCTGATTTATTATTTAATTTACTTGCAGGAGCAACATTATCAGCTGCATTCATTCCAGTTTTTAATAAAATAGTCAATGAAGAAGGAAATCAGGCAGGATGGGAGTTATCATCTTCAATTGTTAACATACTAACTACAGTGACGTTAATTTTTTGTATAATTGCTTTCATTTTTACAGAATTTTTAATTAATATTATTGCTCCTGGATTAAATCAGGAAATCAATATACTTGCTATTCAATTAACAAGAATTATGTTAGTGTCACCAATTTTTTTCTGCGTGTCTGGAATGGCTACAGGGATTCTCAACGGAAAAAATCATTTTATTGCACCAGCCATCGCACCAACTATATATAACTTTTCAATTATTTTTGGAGCAATGTATTTATCAAATTCGTTCGGTGTTAAAGGATTAGCATTTTCAGTAGTTATAGGCAGTATTGGCCATCTATTAATTCAATTATTTGTATTAAGAGTCTTGCATATGGAATGGAAACCCTCTTTTAATTTCAGATCTATGTATGTTAAAGAGGTAATTTCTTTGGCATTACCAAGAACAATTGGGCTGGCTGCAAACCAAATTAATTTAATTATATTTATTCTTTTTGCATCAAAAATTTCTGAAGAAAGCATAAACGCATTTAACTACGCGCACATGTTTATTATGTTGCCTGTAGCCTTAATTGGAATGTCAGTTTCTATAGCAATATTTCCAAAAATATCTTCATTATTTATATTAAAGAAATACAAAGAGTTCCATGAGTACGCTGAAAAAACTATCAATACAATTATTTTTTTATCAATTCCAGCAATGGTAGGTATAATTGCTTTAGTAAAACCAATGACGAAATTAATTTTTGAACATGGCCAATTTGAACCAAGTTCTACAATTCTTGTTCAAAATATAGTTTTATTATTTATTCCTATTATTTTTGCATTTTCATTAACTGAAATTTTCAGTAGAATTTACTATGCCGCAATGGATACAAAAACACCAGTTATGGCAACAGTAATTTCTGTAATCATTAATTTATTAATTTGTAGTTTTACTATTGAAAAATTTGGATATCAATCAATTGCACTGGCTGGCAGCATTGCAGCAATTTCAGAATTAACTTTTTTGATATACTGTTTAAAGAAAAAAAACATCATTATTAATTATCAATCTATCCTTGTGGATTCTATTAAAGTATTAATTATTTCGTTTGGCATGTATTTAATCATTCAATTCACCGATAATATGATTATTAGAAAATATTTAGTGAATGAATTTTTATCACTTTTTTGTCTCATTTTATTTGGAATTATAAGTTATTTTGTATTGTTTAGAATTTGCTTTAAACATAAATATAATTCAATTATTCATTTTCTAAAAGAATAAAATTGTTATAATCAACGCTACAATATTCTGTAAAAAATAATTTAGAGGTTAATATGTCTTTCTCAGATAAAGAAATTGTATGTGAAGAATGCAGTCAAGCATTTATTTTTACCGCTGGAGAACAAGAATTCTTTTCCAGCAAAGGACTCCAAAATCTTCCAAGAAGATGTAATCTCTGCAGGCAAAAAAGAAAAATATCCACAGGCAGCAATGAAGAGAATTATTCATATGGTCGAGCAGTTTCATATTCTGGAAAGACTCCGCGAAGATTACACATTGCTCCTTGTTCAGGATCAAAATCGCTGAGTCCAGAATGCCAAGAATACACTGAAGTGCCTTTTATGCCGAGAGGAGACAGGCCAATATACTGCTCTAGTTGTTATAATGTGATGAAAAATGCTGAAGCAGAGGCTGAAGAAGAAGCAGAAGCTAAAACATCTTCAGACAATGACTCAGACTCAAAAGAAAGTATTCTTGAATAAGTGACAGAAAAAGCAAGCTTCGACGATGTCTCAAATGATTTTTTACTTCCAAAAATTGAAGAAAATATAATTGATTATTGGAACAATAATGATATTTTTGCTAAAACTCTCATAGATAGAAAAGAATCTGAAATTTTCACTTTTTATGAAGGGCCACCTACTGCCAATGGAACACCTGGAATTCATCATGTACTCGCAAGAGTGATAAAAGACTTAATTCTCAGATATAAAACTATGCAAGGTTTCAAAGTTGAAAGAAAAGGTGGATGGGATACTCATGGCCTGCCTGTAGAATTAGAAGTAGAAAAAAAACTTGGATTAACTAATAAAAACGATATCGAGAAATACGGAATTGAAGAATTCAACAAACAATGTAAAGAATCAGTTTTTAATTATGTGCAAGATTGGGAAAAGCTAACTAATCGTATAGGCTATTGGATCGATATGGATAATCCATATATCACCTATGAAAACAATTATATTGAAAGCGGTTGGTGGATTTTTCAGCAACTTTGGGAAAATAAATTAATTTTTAGAGATTTTCGAGTTACACCACAATGTGGGAGGTGTGAGACAAGTTTATCTTCTCATGAGATTGCTCTAGGATATAAAGAAGATACCATTGATCCAAGTGTTTACGTAAAATTTAATATTAACTTAAAACAAAATCACAAATTAATCAAAAAAATCACACCTATATCAAATAAAGTGTCGATTATGGCATGGACTACCACTCCTTGGACATTACCAGGAAATACAGCCTTAGCAATAGATAGTAATGCTAACTACATAGTTGCAGCAATTGAAGGAAATAAATCATCTGAATGCATAATAATAGCGGAAAATTTATTAGAAAAAATTGTATCAATTACAAAAATTGATTTAGAAAAAAAATTATTAATAAAGGGTAGCGAATTAATAGATTTAACATATGAACATTTTTTTGATGTAGAGAAATGGGAAGAAAATACAATTTTCCAAATTAATGAAAACTCAAAAAATACAAACAACAAATCATCATTACCCAAAATTATAAGAAAAATAGTTGCTGCAGAATTTGTTGGTACTGATGAAGGAACAGGTATTGTTCATATAGCACCTGCTTTTGGTGATGATGATTACAAGCTTGGTCAAGATAAAAAATTATTTTTTGTACAACATATAAATAGCAAAGGGCGTTTTTATGGTGGGCAATATAAGAATATGTTTATTAAAGATGCTGATAAAGAAATCATTAAAGATCTAAAGAATAAGAATGTACTTCATTTTGATAATACTATAAAGCATACGTATCCATTTTGTTGGCGCTGTGATGATCCAATCATTTATTACGCTAAACCATCTTGGTATATTAAAACGACAGAAATTAAAGATATATTGATTCAAGGGAATCAAGAAAAAATTAATTGGGTTCCAGAGCACATTAAATCTGGTAGATTTGGTGAATGGCTTGAAGGAAATATTGATTGGGCATTTTCGAGAGAAAGATACTGGGGTACACCATTACCTTTTTGGGAATGCGACAGTTGTTCAGACATAATATGCATTGGATCTTTTCAAGAATTAAAGAAGCTTGCAAATATGAAAAAAGAAATAGAGGATCCTCATCGACCATACATTGATGAAATCTATATAACTTGTAAAAATTGTGGATCAAACATGAAACGAGTATCCGAAGTTGCAGATGCTTGGTTTGACTCTGGAGCAATGCCATATGCTCAATGGCATTATCCATTTGAAAATAAAGAAGTTTTTGAAAAAAATTTTCCAGCTGATTTTATAACTGAAGGCATGGATCAAACAAGAGGTTGGTTTTACACGCTACATGCGTTAGCTACATTACTCTTCAGTATTAAAGCTGTACCCGAACAAATCGCATTTAAAAATTGTATATCACATGGGATAATTCTTGATGGCAACGGACAAAAAATGTCCAAAAGCAAAGGGAACGTTGTTGAACCTTTTGAAGTAATAGATAAGCATGGTGCAGATGCAATTAGGTGGTACATGTTGACCTCATCCCCTCCAGGCAATACAAGGAGGTTTTCAAGCACACTTGTAGAAGAATCTTCAAGAAAAACATTTACAACATTATGGAATGTGTATAGTTTTTTTGTTACTTATGCAAACCTTTCCAATTTTTCTATCCAAGAAAAATTGTTAGCCTCTGATCAAAGAACGGAATTAGATATTTGGATTCAGTCAGAACTTAATGAAACAATAAAAAAAGTTACAGAAGGACTAGAAAAATATGAACCCTCAGAAGCTGCAAGGCCAATAAATCAGTTTATTGAACAATTATCAAACTGGTATGTAAGAAGAAGTAGGAGAAGATTTTGGAAAACGGACAACTCAACAGATTCATTAATTGCTTTAAACATCCTTTATCATTGTTTAATAAAAATTACTCAAATATCTGCACCATTCATTCCTTTTCTTTCTGAAGAAATTTACAGAAATTTGATTCAAATCTCAAACAAAAATAGTTATGAATCGATTCACTTAAGTGAATGGCCTCAATACAATGAAAAAGAAATTGATGCCAATCTTTCTGAAAAAATTAAATTAATTCAAAAAATGATATCTATGGGTAGAAGAACTAGACAACAGTCATCAATTAAAATCCGACAACCGCTTGAAGAAATCACTTTTATTCCAAAAAATAATAAAGAGAAAAAATTTCTCATTGAAGCTAATAAAGAAATAAAGGAAGAATTAAATGTGAAAAATGTTGAATTTAATGAATTTGATTCTGAATTAATTCAATATACAATTAAGATAAATAAAGCAACAATGGGGCCGAAAATTGGTAAAGAAGTTAATAAATTAGAGAATGCTATTGCAAATGAAAATGTTATTGAAATATTAAAAACATTAAATAAGGGTGAGGTATATAAACTGTTAGGTTACGACTTAGAATTCAAAGATTTAAACATTAAAGTTAAAGGAGTATCAGGGTATGCAGCTGCAGAAGAATCTGGATATATAGCAATTTTAAAAACTGCAATTACAAAGGAGCTAGCTTTAGAGGGTGCAGCAAGAGAAATCATTAGACACATACAAGATAGAAGGCAAAAAATGAATTTTGATGTATCAGATCGTATATCGATCCAATTTATGAAAAATCAATTAATGGAAGATGTTTTAGAAAAATATTCAAAGTTTATTGCTAATGAAACACTTGCAATATCCATATCAGAAGAAGATGGTAAAAATAATTTAGAAAAATTTAATTTTCAAGTTGATAATATAGATATTGAATTATCCATTGAAAAACAATCAGTAGACTAAGTAATAATGACAATAAATAAAGATCAAATTAATAGAATAGTAATTAAAGTAGGCACAAATTTGCTTACAACAAAAGATGGACATTTCGATTCACAAAAAATTAATCTTCTAACTAAACAAATAATTCAAATTTTAAAAATGAATAAAGAAGTGATGATAGTCAGCTCGGGTGCAATAGGGTTGGGGAAAACCAAGATGAAGATTAAAAATAAAATTAATGATATAGAGTTAAAGCAAGCTTCAGCTGCAGTTGGACAAAGCATGTTAATTACAGAATGGAATAATGTTTTTGCTCAAGACAATATTATTACAGCACAAGCACTCTTATCTAGAAGCGATATCACTAATACAACTACTAATAAAAATGCAAGAAACTCACTTTTAAAATTATTAGAATTGAATATAGTCCCAATCATTAATGAAAATGATGTTGTTTCTACTGAAGAAATAGCAAATTCAATTATTGGTGACAATGATAATTTATCTGCACTAGTATCAATAATGGTAGATGCAGATTTACTAATTATTCTTACTGATCAAGATGGTCTTTATGATCAAAATCCAGAAAAAAATCAAAATGCCAAACTAATAAAAAAAGTCCATGAAATTAATAAAGATATAAAAGCATCTGCTGAAAATACAACCAATAACTATGGTACTGGTGGAATGAAAACAAAAATTGAAGCTGCTGAGATTGCTACAAAAGGAAAAATACATGTGATAATTGCTAACGGTAATGAACCAGATGTTTTAAATAAAATTATAAATAATGGAGAAATTGGCACACATTTTATTCCAAAAGATGATTAAGATTTATATAGAATTAATTTGGAGAAAAAATGAGTTCTAAAGTAAACAAAGTATTAAGTAAGGCTAAAGCTGCTAAGGCTGCTAGTGGTACTTTAGCTAATCTATCCACAAAAGAAAAAAATAATGCTATTTCTTTAGCATCAAAAAATATCAATAAATTTGCAGATAAAATTATCCAAATTAATCAGCAAGACATAAAAAAAGCAAAAAAAAATAAAATTAATGAGTCATTTATAGATAGAATGTTTTTAGATAAAAAGCGTATCGGTCAAATATCAAAATCATTGATGGATGTTGTCCGTTTAGACGACCCAATTGGCATTATGGAAGATGTAAAAATCAGACCAAACGGCATGCAGGTTGGTAAACGAAGAGTGCCATTAGGTGTTATAGGTGCAATTTTTGAATCTAGGCCAAATGTTGCAGTAGAAATAGCATCTCTATGTCTAAAATCAGGTAATTCAGTTGTCATGAGATCAGGTAGTGATGCTCATGCAAGTGCACAAATTCTCACAGAAATTTTTACAGATAGTATCCAAAAAGCTGGTGTGCCGTCAGATTGTATTGGTTTTATTGATACAAAAGATAGGAAGGCTGTAAATGAAATGCTCAAGTTATCTGATTATATAGATTTAGTCATTCCAAGAGGTGGATCCGGGCTAATTAATTTAGTTAAAAGTCAATCTAGAATTCCTGTAGTTGCTGGAGGTATTGGTGTATGTCATACATATGTCGATCAAAATGCAAATTTAGGAATTGCTAATGATATTGTAATAAATGCAAAGACTCGAAGACCATCTGTATGTAATACACTTGATACCATTTTAATACATGAAAGTATTGCTGAAGTCTTTTTACAAATAATCAAAGATACACTTACAAAAAACAACGTTACAATGCACGTTGATAAAGAAGCTAAAAAAATATTAGGTAATGCAAAAAATATTGTGAATGTGAAAAAAGCAGACTACTCACGTGAGTGGTTATCATTAGATTGTTCTATTAAAATTGTTCAATCAATCGATGAGGCAATACATCACATCAATGAAATAGGTAGCGGCCATTCAGAAGCTATCGCAAGTAATTCCCATGATGCGATTCAGCAATTTCAAAATGAAGTTGATGCCTCATCAATTTTTGTCAATGTTTCAACGGGCTTCGCTGATGGTGGAGAGTATGGATTAGGAAACGAATTTGGAATATCAACACAAAAATTACATGCAAGAGGCCCAATGGGTCTCAAAGAACTAACATCATACAAATGGATTATTTTAGGTAATGGTCAAGTTAGAGACTAGTTAAAATATGTTTAACAATATAACTGTAAATGGAATATTACTAGATTTAGATGACACACTAGTAGATTCAAGAAGTTCCTGGAAACAAGGTTTTCAAGATACATTTAAATCTTATTTAAATGACCATAAACATAATTTTGATCTTGAAGAAATTTATCTTGAATATACAAAAATAGTTTCAACAAAACATGAAATAACTAACGCCCAAGAATGGAGTGATAAACTCGCTCAGGCTGGCTTGTTAGAAATTATTAACAAATATATTAAAATTAAAATAAATATTGCAGATGCATGGATGATTTTTGAGAAATCATGGAAAAAAAATATCAAACTATTTTCAGAAACAAATGAAATTCTAAAGTCTCTTCAAAAAAATTACAAACTGGGGCTTGTAACAAATGGTTTATCAGAGCATCAGAGATATAAAATAGAAAAATTTGATTTAAAAAAATACTTTCAATGTATATTAATTTCTGAAGAAGTTGGATTTCAAAAACCTGAAGTAGAAATATTCAATCAAGCAGCACAAAAACTTGATCTATCAAACAATCAAATAATTCATATTGGAGATAACCCAAGTCATGATGTTATTGGTGCAAATGAATCAGGAATGTTCTCTTGTTGGTTAAAACGACCAAAAAATTGGTACAAAGAAATAAAAGATGTAGAACCCAATTTCATTATTAGTAATTTGTTAGAATTAAAAAATCTCAATAAATAGAAAAGGTTAATAAGTGCTAAAAATAATTCTTCTTGCAATATTAATTTTTATTATTCTTTGGCGATATAAGTATAAAAATTTTTCAAAAATAAAAAAACGTATAGAAACTGTTTTGTATGCGTATGTTTTTGCAATTATTCTTTCTAGTATAATTAGAACAATCTTTTAAAAAATTGAAGTAAAATGAAAAAAATATTCATAAATTTGGTCATATGGATTATATTATTTTTCTCAATTATCCAAATATACCCAGATAATCAAAATAATTCCAATGGAAATATTGCTGAAAATAACAATACAAGCAGTGAAACAAGAAATTATTATATGGGTTTCAATGTTAATTGGCAAAATAATATGAATTTATACAAGGAGCAATTTAAAGAAGCAGTCAAATACAGTGATATCATAATGTCGGTTTATAATCCAAGTTGGGAAAAATTGAACAATCCAAATAATAGTTTTTATAAATCAAGCAACATTGAAAGAATCATTTTTGAACAAAATTTGATAAAAGAAAACAATAAAAAAAGTTTATTAGCATTCAACATATTCGATAGTAAAAATAGAGACAAGCTAATCAACCTGCCTTCAAATTATAAACAAGACGCATCTATAGATACAGCACAAATATTTAATAGCCTTATAGAAGAAATAATTTTTTTTACACAGGCATATGAACCAGATTACTTTGCTATAGGTGTTGAAATAAATCTAACTTATGAAAAAAATCCATCAATTTTTAGAAGTTATTTAAATTTCTATTCAGATGCCTTTAAAGAAATCAAAAAAATTGATCCAAATATTAAAGTTTTTCCTATTTTTCAATATGAAGAACTATTAGGAATAATGCCTAATTCAGCTCGCCATACTCCAAGATGGGAAATGGTAAATATGTTTTCTAAGCAAATTGATCTTTTTGCAATATCATCTATTCCTTCTAGGCTTTCAGTTACTAAAAGAGATGTACCAGCAAACTATTATAATCAACTGACAAATATTACTACTAGACCAATTATATTTACAGGTATTGGCTTCTCAGGCTCGACAAATAAACTTGAAGAAACACCAACAATTTCTGAACAAAATAGATTCATCAAAACATTCTTTTCTGACATCAAAAACTTAAATTGTGAAGCCATAATATGGCTTCAATTAAACGATTTTAATGAACAAAATAGTGATATTCTACATGAATATGGATTAATCGATAAAAACAAAAAACATAAAGATGCATTTAAAGAATGGATCAAAAATTTAAACAATAAAAAAATAACTGAAAAATAATTTCTCATTCCTTTACAGAAGGTAATTTTGGCAGTATCATAAGCATTCTGATCTACAGGGTTTACCCTGATATAATTTGTGTCTTTAATGGTAGTTTGGAGTAAATTGTTCGCTTATTTTTTGAAGCGAATTTTTTTTTACTATCAAGAAAGGAACCCACGTGACAGCTAACACAAACAACTTTCCAAAATTAATCAAGGATTTTGGTTCGGCTGAGCATGTCATTGATATGCCTAATTTAATTGATATAGTAACAAATTCATACGAATCATTTTTACAATCAGATCTTAGAGAACTTTTTGATGAAATTTCACCAATTGCTGATTTTACTGGAAATTTAATGGAGCTTAGTTTCAAGGATTATAGACTTGAGCCATCAAAATACACAGAAGACGAAGCAAGGATCCATGATGCAACATATGCATATAGGATTTTTGTTAATTTAGAACTTCTCATTAAGCAAACTGGTGAAATTAAAGAACAAGAAATATTTATTGGTGAAATACCTATGATGACAAAACAAGGAACTTTTATTGTCAATGGTGCTGAAAGAGTAGTTGTATCACAACTTGTAAGATCTCCTGGTGTATATTTTACATCAGAAGTTGATCAAGTAACTGGCAAACGATTAACCTCTAGTAAGTTAATTCCTAATCGAGGTGCTTGGTTAGAATTTGAAACTTCAGCTAGAGATTGGCTGTCTGTAAAAATTGATCGTAAGAGAAAAATACCAGTAACCATTTTTCTTAAAGCACTAGATGAAGATGAAAAAATTGATCCTGCTGAATTAGGCACCAACGATAGGATTAGAAATCTTTTTCAAAATACTAATGATGATGAATTAATCAACTATATTGAAACTACTTTGAGCAGAGACAATACAGAAAATAAAGATGAAGCTCTAATTGAATTTTATAAAAGAATGAGGCCAGGTGACCCGCCTTCTATCGAAAATGCTTTACAGCTAATAGAATCTTCTTTTTTTAGCGAGCGCAGATATGATCTTGGAAAAGTGGGTCGATATAAGTTAAATCAAAAACTTGGCTTTGATAAAAATGTAGAATCTCGAACTCTAAATAGATCAGACATCATTGAAATTATTAAAACTGTAATTGATATTAATTATGGAAATAAAAATGCTGATGATATAGATCATTTAAGCAACAGAAGAGTCCGTTCAGTTGGAGAGCTTTTAAGAAATCAGATAAGAGTAGGCCTTTTACGACTAGAAAGAGTTATTAAAGAAAGAATGACAATAACTGATGTGGAAGAAGCAACTCCTTCTTCACTAATTAACATTAGGCCTGTAGTTGCTTCAATTAAAGAATTTTTTGGAAGTTCCCAATTATCACAATTTATGGACCAAGTTAACCCATTAGCAGAAATTGCACATAAAAGACGACTTTCTGCTTTAGGTCCTGGAGGTCTCTCTAGAGATAGAGCAGGATTTGATGTTCGAGATGTTCATCATAGCCATTACGGAAGAATATGTCCAATTGAAACACCAGAAGGTCCAAATATTGGTTTAATTGGTAATTTAGCAACATATGGTATTGTTAATGGTTTTGGATTCATTGAAACACCTTATCGACCAGTTAAATCAACAATCAAAGCAAGTAGTAAAGAGCTAATTGGAAGAATACTCAAGGAAGATGTTAAAGCAAAAAGCACAACTATAGCAAAAAAAGGACAGACGATTGATGCTGATTTAGCAAAGAAGATAAAAAATAGTACAAATGGATCTGAAATTAAAGTAAACGCATATGCATCTTTAGAATTCGAATTGATGGATGCCCATAAAGAAGAAGATTACACTATTGCTCCAGCAAATACAGAATTAGATCAATATGGAAATATTGTTGAAGAAAAAATTGAGGTAAGACACGGACCTGATTTAGCTCTAATTGAACCAAACGAAATTAATTATATAGATGTATCTCCAAAACAAATTGTTTCTGTTGCTGCAGCTTTAATTCCATTTTTAGAACATGATGATGCTAACAGAGCATTAATGGGAGCAAATATGCAACGTCAAGCAGTTCCATTAATAAAAGCTGAACCTCCTTTAGTAGGCACTGGAATGGAAACTCAAGCTGCAAGAGATTCAGGGCAAGTTATTGTAGCCAAGGAGCCTGGTAAAATAATTTATTCAAGTTCAAATTTAATTAAAGTGAAATATAAATCAGGTGAAGAAGAGCAATTTGTATTAATGAAATTTGTTCGAACGAATCAAGGCACTTGTATTAATCAAAGACCCGTACTTGTAGCAGGTGATGATTTTTCTAAAGGAGATCTTCTTGCTGATTCTAGTTCAACAAGGGATGGTGAATTAGCCCTAGGCCAATCAGCGCTTGTTGCATATATGTCTTGGGAAGGATACAACTACGAGGATGCAATCATATTATCAGAAAATATTATTCGTGAAGATAAGTTTTCTTCTATACATATAGAAAAGTATGAACTAGAAGCTAGAGATACCAAACTTGGTCCTGAAGAAATTACTAGGGACATCCCAAACATAGGCGAAGATGCTTTAGCTAATTTAGATGAAACCGGGATCATAAGAATAGGTGCTGAAGTAAAAGAAAATGACATCCTTGTTGGCAAAATAACTCCTAAAGGAGAAACCGAATTGACACCAGAGGAAAAACTTTTAAGAGCAATTTTTGGTGAAAAAGCAAGAGAAGTAAAAGACACTTCATTACGCGTTCCACATGGTGAAAAAGGAACTGTTACTGATGTAAAAATTTTTACAAGGGATGACGTTGATGATCTACCAAGTGATGTTAATCAAATGGTTAAAGTATCAGTAGCGCATAAAAGAAAAATTACAGCTGGCGACAAAATGGCAGGCAGGCACGGAAATAAAGGAGTTGTATCAAAAATTGTTTCTTTAGAAGACATGCCTTATCAAGACGATGGTTCACCAGTTGAAATTATTCTCAATCCAATAGGTGTGCCCTCAAGAATGAAT
>CETH01016928.1_pt1 | contig 12700 bp, 6 predicted proteins | sample 361461 | NCBI WGS metagenome assembly CETH01 (sample SAMEA2622695, study PRJEB7988) | marine metagenome | isolation source: saline water (ENVO:00002010), including
CAATAGTAATAATGGTTTCAACATCATTCATAAGTTCTCCAATTAGTAATCCTATTCCCAAAATAAACCATCTCTCTGGTCGCTCAATTAGACCAATCCCTTCTTGAGAAACACCTAATCTTTCAGCTGCAGCACGACAATAGGATGTTTGAAACGCTCCAATCATAGCAGCCATTGCCCACATTTGTCCAGAGATAAAATCAAGTGCTTCAATAGGTAATGGGTTTATCCAATTACATAATATAAGCGCACTGAATGCAATACAATCTGCATATCTGTCCAGTGTTGCATCTAGGTAACCACCTCTTACAGAATTGGTTTTTGTAGCTCTTGCAACTAAACCATCTGCGCCATCAAACAAAGCCGCTATCATCCCTACCAAAAAAGCGGAATAAATATTTTGATTAAATAGAAGCCATGCAGCATAAAACGTTAGAATTAGGCCAGTTATAGTGATATGATTTGGTTTGACACCAATGCTTCCAAGACCTTTCCCTAGAGGTTCTAAGATTTTTCCAGCGTATTTTTTCAAAGTTTTACTCAGCATGAACGTTATACTGTATGGGAGAGGCTCTTTTAGTCCCTTGTCCAATGAGTAAATAGCATATGGACCGAGACCTAATAAAACAACAATTAGAATACGCGCTAGAAGGAACCAATTTTGACGACCAAGGAGAATTATACAAAGGCAAAGTTCGAGATAATTATATCAATGAAGATACCATTACTATGGTAACAACAGATAGGATTTCTGCATTTGATAGAGTTTTAGGTACGGTGCCTTTTAAGGGACAAGCATTGGTAGAATTAGCAGATTGGTGGTTTGGAGAGACTGCTGATATTGTCGCTAATCACATAATTAAACGCCCTCATCCTAATGTTTGGAAAGTTAAACGTTGTCAACCAATACAAGTTGAAATGGTGGTTAGAGGATATTTAACAGGCGTAACTTCCACTTCAGCATGGACAGCGTATGAAAGAGGAGATAGAGAATTTTGTGGTAATGAATTACCAGACGGTATGCGCAAAAATGAAAAATTTCCAGAACCAATAATTACGCCTTCTACTAAAGCTGCACAAGGAGAACATGATGAATCAGTATCTCCATCAGAATTATACAAAAGAGGAGCAATAGACCCAGCATTGTATAAAGAGCTAGCAAAAATATCAATGAGATTATATGAGCGCGGAGTTTCAAGAGCTGCAGACCATGGTATGATATTTGTTGATACAAAATATGAATTTGGGATTTCTAATGGGAAAATAATGTTAATGGATGAAGTAAATACTCCAGATTCAAGTAGATATTGGATGCAAGATGATTACGAAGCACGTTTTGAAAAAGGAGCCGAACCTCGTAAATTAGACAAAGAATATGTTAGAACATGGCTTGCAGATCAAGGTTTTACGGGAGACGGCAAGCCTCCAAAGCTAACTGACGATATTAGAGTTGAAGCTTCAGCTAGATACATGGAAGTCGTTGAGAAATTTACGGGCGAGCCTATGCAATTAGATGTAGGTCCTGTAGATAAATCCATATATTCTATATTGAATCCATTTGCATTAGAATAATAGTCAACTTTATATTATATGGTTGAACTTTACACACCCTAAAGGCGCAAGGTAGATATGAGTCAAAAGAAATCTAGACTTCAGAAGAAGCCAAAATCTGAGATTAAATTGGCCGAAGAACGTTTTCAAAGTTGTATAGTTAAGCGTAATAATTTTAATGACGAAGCTCGAGTTGTTCGTGACGAACGTAATGCACTACATGATCAAAGAGGAAAGATCATGGAACAGATAATGAAATATAGAGAGGAAATGAAGTCTAATACCTCTGAAAAAGCTAAACATCAAGATGTTAGAAATAAGGCACAAGAAAAAGCCAAACAGTTGATTTCAATTAAACAACAAAAGAGAGGCAATAAGAAAGGTTCTAAATCATTAAAAGATACAGTACAAGCGCTCCATTCAGAAATTTTAAATTTAGAAAGAAGAAGAGAAACTACAGAAATGCCTATTGCTAAGGAAAGAGAGGTAATGGAAAAATTAGCAATATTAAGAAGAAGTTTAGGAGAACAAGAAACAAATTTAGCTACACAAGAAAACTTAAATTTGGAAGTTTCTGAATTAGATACGGAAATAGATTCAGAATTTAGTAAGGCTAATGATCAACATGATTCCGTTATTAAATTAGCTAAGCTTAATAAGAAAATATATAAAAAAGTTAGTAATTTAATGAAAGAAGCCTCACATCTTTCTACTGAAGCTGATAAAAAGCATAAAGAATTTGTTGCAATTAGAAAAAAGGCAGATAATCAACATACTAAAGCTATGGAAATGCTTGAAGCACTTAAATTACATAGAAAAACAGCTAGTGAAGAGAGGCAGGCAAGATGGAAAATAGTTAAGGACCATAGAAAATCTATAAAAAATGAATTATATAATCCGAAGAAATTAGAATCTGCAGCAGATGAAGCTTTAGAAGCTTTGATGTCTGGCGGTAAAATAAATCTTTAATGGACGCAATTATTCTTGCCGGTGGTTTTGCCAAGAGAATGTGGCCATTAACTAAGAATAAACCTAAACAATTACTTGACATTGCAGGTAAGCCTATGCTTAATTATGTAATAAATTCGTTGGATAATTTAAACTTAAATCGTATAATTATTTCAGTTAATAATTTTTTTGCACCGCAGTTTCAAGATTATTTAAATTCTCAAATAAATAATACTAATATAGAATTATTTGTTGAAGAGAGTGACAATGAAGAAGAGAAACTTGGGGCACTAGGTGCCTTGCATTTATTATTTCGAAAGAAAAACTTAGAGGGTCCAGTTTTTATTGCAGGAGGCGATAATCTATCAGATTTTAATTTAGAAGAAATGGTTAATGTTTATCATGAACATAACAAAGATGTAATTGGTCTGTTTGATGTTGGAAATATAGAATTAGCTAAATTATATGGAATAGCTGATTTAAACGGAACTAGGATAGTTGATTTTATTGAAAAACCAGCTTCCCCTCCTTCTACTTTAGCAGCAACAGCTTATTGGCTATTATCTAAAGAAGGAATAGATAATTTTTTCTCATACATAGATGAAGGAGGAGATAGGGATGCTATGGGCAATTTTTTAACCTGGAATGTTAAGAAAACTTCTGTTTTTTCAGTTTCTTTTAATGGCAATTGGTATGATATAGGTAGTTTAGACTCCTATTATCAAGCTCAAAAATGGATAGAAAGAAGACCTTAGGTTTTTTCTAGAACGGCTATGTTGTAAATTATAATGGCCACGGATTTATCGATAGTTGCGGAGATTCTTGTTATTTCTTCATTATTTATTTTATCATTAGGTTATTTCTTTTCAAGTAAGCCACATTTTTTCTTTGGTAAAAAATTTCCAGTTAAAATAGGCCATAATTTAAATATAATTGGTTGGTTACTCATTGGCTTTTTTTGGTGGATACAGGTAGAGCATAACATAATTAAAGATCCAGCTAATGCATTTTTCTGCGCCTTGGCAATGCCATTTTTTGGATATTTAGCAATTCATGAATATCTTAGCATACGTTGGAACTCTAAGTACGAACCACTTAGATGGTTAGCTGCAATGACAGTAGTTGCAGGCGGGATTTATTTTTTCGTAGAGCGAGTACCTATTCTTTCCGGCTGGCTGATTCAAGTAGTTGCTGAACAATCAATATGGATACTAAATTCATTTGATCTTCCGACATCAGTAGGCTCTTTAGATTATGGAGAAGGTTCCAAATATTATAGACCAGTTTCTGATAATCAAGAAGTTCAAATATCCATTGAGGGAGATGAATGGCGTAATCCTGATTCACTTCAGGTTACAATTGTTTTAGCATGCACAGCCTTGCAAAGTATGATAATTTTTGTTGGTGGCGTTGTTTGTACTAAAGCACCTGTAAAGAGAAGATTTTATGCATTTCTTGCTACAGTTCCAGCAATTTATATCCTTAATTTAATTCGCAATGCAGTTGTAATATGGCTAACATATGAGCACGTATGGGGAGATGAAACTTTTTTCTGGGCACATGGAGTTTTAGCTAAGATTGGTAGTTTAATAGCTATGATATTCTTAGCAATAGCTGTATTTCATTTTTTGCCAGAAATGCAAGATTCGATATTGGGAGTTATCGATTTACCGATACGTCAGGCACCAGAAGGAATGAGAGGTTTACCTTTTGCTAAGGGAATGCCTGTACAGGTAGTATATTCATTAATCATTGGTTTAGTTTTGTTTCCATTTGGTTTCTTTTCTGAATCTGTTAAAGAGTCAGGTTCAGATTCTTCATTACCACTCGAGAGTATGTATTTTTTGTCAATATTCTTAATTGTATTATCTTTATTTTTATTATATTTCTATAGAGACCCTCATAGAACAATTGAATCAGGTATTGTTAGTCCAGCAGATGGTTTAATTCAAAGAGCTGAAAAAAAGAAAGGACGAGTTTATGTATCTATTTTTATGAATGTTCATAATGTTCATGTAAATAGACTTCCTTTTGACGGAAAAATAATCTCCCAAAAACATAAATCTGGAGGTTATCTTCCAGCATTTTCTAAAGATTCTGATAAAAATGAAAGATTATTAACTAAACTAGAAACATCGATTGGAACTATGAACATTATTCAGATTGCCGGAGTTCTTGTTAGGAGAATTGTTAGTTATGTTAAGCCCAAGGATTCTCTTTCTAAAGGAGAAAGGATGGGGTTAATTCATTTTGGTTCTAGAGTGGATCTTTCGTTTGAGTCAGCAGGTATTGAATTATTAGTTAAAGAAGGAGAGACCGTCCTTGCAGGTCAGCAAATAGCATCTTATACTTCATTTTCTTCATTGTCAGTAACAGAGAAGATTTTAGAAGGACCAAAGAGGGTTTTATCTAAGCTACAAGCTTCACAAAATAGTGATTAAACCATGTTTTATCTTAAAAAAATATTTAGGCCTTTGACTTTACTTTCATATGCAGACATGGCAACTCTTTTTAGTGCATCTTTGGGTTTTTTAGCAATAACATATATTATAGATGGAAATGAGAAAAGTTATATTGTGGCTATGTTGATTTTACCTATATGTGCTATTATTGATGGAATGGATGGAGCTTTAGCTCGTAAATTTGGAACTAAGCATAATTATGGTAAATATCTAGATTCTATTTCAGATTCAATTTGTTTTGGTCTTGCTCCATCCATTTTAGTTTATTCTTTATATTATAATTTAGATAAAGGCCCAGCTATAGATATTTTTGATGATAATTTTTCAATCAATTTCCGTTATAATATTGATAATATTATTGCGATTTCCGCTTCACTCTTAATAGCAATCTTGAGTATTATTAGATTAGCTAATTTTACAGTAGGTGATCAAGGAAAAAACGAATATTTTTCAGGTTTACCTTCTCCTGGGTTAACGATGTTTATAGTAGTAATATCGATTAAATATTCAATTATTAATGAATATGATAATGTTTTGATTCCTTTTACAATAGGATTAGTTTCACTATTAACAGCCTCAACTATTTCTTATGCTAAGGCTCGAAAGCAATTTAAGTTTCCAATACTTTTTGGAATACTTGTTTTAATTTTAACTATAATTTTTAGATATTTAGAAAATGAATTATGGCTTAATATTTGGCCTATTGCTTTTATTTTATATTTAGTTTATTTTTTAGTTTTACCTATTTTAATAGCTAAAAACTATTTTGACTAATGTCTTCTTCTATAAACTATCAAACTTAGTAACGCAATTACAGAAATAAATGAGGGGCCAGGTAGCATAGGATCTTCCCCAGTATCCTCTTCCTCAATTATTTCTTCACCTTCAACATTTACAGTCAATGTGATTTCTTTGAGAGTTTCAAAAACATAATTGCCGGTAGAAGATTCTTTAACAGATAAAATATTCAGTGTATATGTATATGTTCCAGGTAAAACTTCTCTAGCAAGTAGCGTTATACCTCCCCAATCGTGTATTTGTCCTACTTTTACGCCTAAAGGTTCTATTTTGGTATCTCCTGGGCTTAATGCTAAAGTCCACTCTTTACCGTTAACATCTAGATGCTTGTATTGTTCAGTACCATCAGGAGCAATTAATTCTAATGCAATATCTACATTCACAGTTCCCTTATTTTCGATAATAAATCCGGCATATGCGCTTTGTATTTTTGAGGCTTCAATGGTTATTTCCAGATTCGTAGAATCTATACATAAATTACTAAAATCTGCGAAACAAATATCTATATCAACAATTTCTTCTATAGGTGTTTGTACAATTAAACTAATAGTACTTTTTCTATTTTGTATTTCATTATTATTTTCATCAATGACAAATATTTCTAATACGTATGAATCATCAAGAGTAGTTAGAGGAATATTAACAATAGCATTAATGGTAATAGCTTGTTCAGGTTCTAGTGTAACAGTCTCTACATCGAATGTTATCCAATTACTACTTTCTAAATTTTCGTTTGAAACAATAGTAATTATTTGTTTAGCATTTCCATCACTTAATATAGTAAATTGAATGTTCTCAGAGGCTCCAGGAGCAATTGTCCTTTGGGATGCCCCTTCTTTTCTAAGAGTTACACCAGTTTCTAATTCTTCTACATTTACTCTCAATAATTTAGAATCTTGAGCAGATTGATCTTTTCTTGAGGTTGCAGTTATTTCAATATATAAGGTTCCATCATCTTGATTCTTAGGAATATTAACAATTCCATTGATAGTAGCTTTTTGTTCAGATTCAATACTAATTCCGTTTTCTTCAAATTCAATCCACTGACTTTGTTCATCATCTGCCGTTAAATCAAATGTGTCAGTAGCATCTCCATTATTGAAAATAATTACTGAGAATTCTACTTCTTCCCCAGCTATAGATTCTGTATTAGTAGGACTAATTTCAATTTCTACTTCATAATTTTTAGGATCATCAGTAACAGTAACAGTTAATTCTAAAATTTCAGTTATATCGCCAGCCTCTACAGTTATAATTAAATCATAAACACCATCTTCAGCATCATCAGGTATTGTTACTTGTAATTCAATATCTTTGCTTTCATTGCTTTCTAGTTCTATTTCATTGGCCATTGATGCCCAATCTTTTGCATCTCCAGTTAATGTAAGATAAAAGGTATCTGTTCCACTGGCTCCGTTTTTTAGAACAAGATTAAATTCTAGTTTTTTGCCAGCTTCTTGTTCTTTATCTTCATTGAATGTAGAAATTTCTGGTTTATGTACCATAGCAATTAAAAAGTCTATATTTTTTCCATTATTTCTATCATTTTCATCTTCTTTTGTAGTTTCTATAATTATTTGGTATTCACCAGGATTTTCACTTTCCCATTCCCATACTAAAGTTTCTTCATCTCCAGATTCGAGATATCCAGTCATTTGGTTTTCGGTCCATATTTGATTATTGTTAGAATCTAATACTCTTGCTTTTACATTTACAGTAAGTTGATCATCGGATCCATAATTTTTGATTATACTGGAAAAGCTAACAGTTGAATTTTCTTTTGTTTCACTTTCTATTTTTAGAACTTTAACACCAACATCATCGGCAGCAGCAGCAGCTCTTAACCAGTCTAAAGCTCTTCCGACAAGGTCTTCTCTATCATTTGAGGTATTAACTTTTCCAAAAGTAAATGGCGATACTATAATTCTGTAATCACCTTGGTAATGTAAAGACATATTGTAATTTAGTTCTTTTCCATCCCAATTACCCATTCCATTTTCCATATTATCACTAAAATGTGTAGTTGTACCTCCATTTGATGTCAATTCAATATCATCAATATACAATCCTTCATAGTCGTCATTGTAATCACTAGCTCCAAATCTCCATTTCAATTTTACTTCTTCACCTGAAAAATTAGATAAATCAAATATGCTTTGCACCCATCCATTTGATTGCCCTGCATATCCTGGTTCGCCATCTAATCCTGAAACATATGAGAAAGGATATCCTCCATTAGGGCTTATGACTTCCCACGTTAACCCATCATCAAGAGAGATTTGGACATTTCCTCCATCGTAGGCATATGTACTTCCAGATAATGATTCAGAATCATAATATGTTTGAAATGATAATGTAGGGTCATTACCAAGAGTGTATGAATCAGCAGTATATATTGAATAATCCCATCCATTCCTGTATTCTCCATTTTCTTTGTTCTCATCTCCAATCCACAAGGAGTGGGTTGGACTGTTTGCCTTTCTATTAGGATCATTAACAGTATCTACAATATGCCACCATTGGCTTCTATCGGTGTAAAAAGCACCTACAGCTTCTTCTCTAGGGACAATCCAATCAGCATAATCATAAGAGTAAATACTTTGATCTCCAGCTTCATATTCAGCATCCCCAAATATTTCATCACCGTCAACTCCAATCAAAGGATTAGGTGTTTTACCACTATTTTTTACATACTCAATCATAAAATAATCATATTCGAAACTTCCAGCATCTCTTGGCCCATCAGTTCCATTTAATGCAGAAATAAATTGTTGCCCCATAATCCAAAAGTTCCCTCCACTATCTAGATAGTTACTGATACATTGTTTCCAATTAGTTATATTTCTTTGATTATGATCTCCTTGCGTCCAAATGACTACATCATAATTATCCATTAGATCTAAGGACGGATATGGTCCCAATTCACCGTATATTCCTAATTCTCTATCAAAAGGCATAGTGTATACGTCATATCCTCGGCTTTCACCATCAAGGAAATATTGTTGTAAAGCAATTTTTAATCGTTTATCAATTTTATCAACGTCATAATAATTATTATATCCATTGTTTTTACCAAAGTTAGCATCAATAAGAAGTACTTTATCACCTTCTTCTTTTGTATAATATAATGGTGTTGCAGATATATTCTTACTATCTTTAGTTTCAGGGTCATCACGACTTTGGATGGTTACTGAAAACTGATGTTCATCACCACTTGGGGCCAGTGTAGGAGCAATAACAATGACTGTGAAATTTTGACTTGAACCTTGATTTAGATAAAGATATTCTACATGAGATACAATTCTCCAATCATCAATTTCAGTATAATTCACAATAATATCATAATATCCGCTTTTTTCACCCGTATTTGTTGCTGTGAAATTAAATGCAACGGATTCTCCAGACAAAACATCTTTTGCTTGTTCTTGTATGGCTAAGGCAACATTATAGCCACTTTCAGCTATATCTATGTCTTTTTCTTTAGGATTGTTTCCAGCCCTCTCATCTCCTTCTAAAAGAGTTTCAACTCTTATTTTGTATGTTCCTTCAGGGCCACCTTCCCATGTCCAATCAAGAGTCATATTATCTTTAGAGTTTAATGAATCTATAGTTTTTGTTTCGTTATAAACTTCAGTTCCATCATCTTTAGTTACAGTCCCTCTTATATCAAAATCATTTTGATCATTACTTCCAAAATTATAAATTTTTGAAGTAAATGTTACAGGTCTTCCAGGTTTTGCAGTATCTGGAGCACTGAGCTCTTTAGTTCCAACATCATTAGGTACAGGAGGAAGACTATATACTGCAAAATTATCAATGTATAATCCTTCACGTTGAGTGTAAGTATCAGATTCAAATCGGATTCTAAAAGAGACATCACCTTCATATTCACTCACATCACTCTCAGCATAAACCCATCCATTTTCATCAGCATTCTCATATTCACTAGAATAATCCCCATCGTCACCAGGGAATGATTCTAAAGTTTCCCAATTTCCAGATTGATTGATTTCCAAATGGGCTGAATCATATGGCCCATCAATGGCGAACCAAATCATTGCTGAGACATATTTTTCAGAACCATCTCCAATATCAAATAATGGAGATTCCAGTGAATCATTTAGTGATGAACTGTATGTTTCAGTTTCGGGATTTCCTAGATACCATGAATAATCTCCAGAATATGATTTATTACTATAATAGTTCCATTCACTTATTACAACGTCGGCTTCCCAGTCACCATCACCATCTTCAAAATCGTCTTCGTATGTAGTAGTAGCTCCATTTTTAATTGTAAAATCATCAATATACCATCCTTCATAGTTATTTACAGATGAGTCTGTCCCAAATCTGAATTTGAAATAAACATTTTCATTAGAATATTCATTTAATGTAAATGTTTCAGTTACCCATTGTCCTCCCTCGTCATTCGGCCCGCTTCCAGAGTAACCAGGTTCATAATCTAATCCAGTTACAGAATCTGCAGGATATCCATTGTCAGGGTTAATGACAGTCCAGTTTTCTCCATTTGTTGAAATCTGGACGTTTCCTCCATCCCAATCGGTTGAAGTTCCACCCCCCTCTGTGTCATACCACATACTAACTTGCATTGAAGGGTTTGTTCCTAAGGCAATGTCATCTGCAGTATATAGTGAAAAATCCCAATTATTATCATATTCTCCAGTTCCCTTAGATTCATCACCTACCCACATAGCGTAAGAGCCACTATTAGCTTTACGATTTTCATCTTCATTAGTATTTATCAAATGCCATGGATTACTTAGTGATTTATAGTGTGTCCAATCATTTTCACCGTTCTCCATGTCATCGCTAAATTCAACATTTACACTTCTCATTATTGATTCTGAGATGTCATTTTCAGGTATTTCATCATTATCATCAATTACTTTTGCTTCGAACCAAAAAGTTCCGTACTCATCAGTTTCCCATTCCCAAGATAACGTTTCATTCTCTCCCGGTGCGAGATTATTTATTTCTTCATTTCCTAAATTTTGAATAACATTTCTTGCGCCATCGTATATCTTTCCACTAATTTCAGAATTCATAGTCACATCTCCAACGTTTGTGACAATCACACTCATTTCTCTATCTTCGTCTTTTTCCGCAATCATTGGAGTTACGCGAGCTTCACTTAATTGCAAATCATAAGTAATGTATGTGTTTACAGTTATTGTTTTTTCGTTATTTTCTTCCTTTTCATCATTAGAAATTATAGCCTCTGCAGTTATTTCATATTCATAATCTTCATCATCCGGCGTATCCCATTCAAATTCAACAAAACTTCCAGTCCCTGCCTCTAATGAAATAGTCTTAGTTTCGGTATGAGTATATGAATTATTTGAACATGATATATCCAATGAAACTTGAATACTATTCTGATTTTCAGTTCCTCTATTTCTTACTGTAACATTTACTATATTTTCAATATCAGGCTCAATTGTTTCTCCATTTTTAGGGTCATTAAATTTGCTTATACTAACATCATTCTCTAATTGTTCTATTAGATAATCAACAACATTTTCTAAAAATTGGTCTCTATCATCACTACTAGTTATGGAACTAAAATCAATAGTCATGAAAACTAAATTAAATTCATCTTCGGTTCTTAAAGTAGATATATTGTAATCACCTTCAGAATTTAATATTTTTTCAAATCCACTACGAGGGTCAATATCGTCTGCATAGTCTGAGGAAATAGGGTCTGCAGCATATTCAATTCCATTTGTGATGGGGTCATCTTCTACTCCGTAAATAGTTGCAGGTGTTGAAACATCATGGTCTACATATTGAACACCTAGATAGTCATACTCAAATTCTCCAGCGGTACGACTTCCATCTACTGAGTTAAAATCATATAAGATATCATGGCCTACTATCCACATAGCTCCACCTCCCTCTAAATATTCTTCTACATTTTCTTTATCATTTGAGGTAAAGGTTACGTCAGTATCTCCACTTTGGTAATCAGCACCACAGATCCAAATGATTAATTGATATTCAGATAATGTGCTTATACCTGGAGCGTCCTGACTACCATTTACTCTAATAACATCATAAGCAATAGAATTAGTTAGATTATCAAGGGAATTAGCATAATATTGGTCAGTTTCAATTCTATATCCTCCATTATTTGCGCTATTGTCATCATCTAAAAGTAAAATAGGAGGATATGCGACATTAATACTTTCAGTTTCTATATTGTTATTATCATTCGATTCAGTTATTTGTTCCTCTTCATCTACTATTACTTTTATGGTATGAGTACCGCCTATTGCAGTCCAGTCCATTTCAGCATCCGCAGTATTGCCTCCAGGAACAGTTACTGTATCTTTTCCAATAAACGTTGAATCATAATAAAAACTAACATTTGTTGTAACGCTTAAAATTCCAGAAGCTCCTCCATCATTAGCTATTTCTGCCGTAATAGTTACAGTATCTCCACCAGTTGGAGAATTATTGTTAAATGTTATTTCTTCAACAGTTAAATCAGGGTCAGTATCTGCGGCCAATGTATTTACAGCTGAGAAAGGTAAAATCAGCATAGCTAGCAATAAAGCAGTTATTTTACGAGACATAGTTCTCCATAGTTCCCTAGGCCCTATAGATATAAAGGTGTGTTACACCCTACGGGTGTAAATTTTATGCAACAAATTTGAACTATTTTCTAATGGTTTAGTTTCACCTTCTTTCCATTCATTTCCTATCTTAGGAAAGTAAACGCAGTTTTTCCCACTTATATTGTCAGGAACTAATGTCATATCAATGCAATCAGCTAACTTCATAGCTTCTTCATAAATTCCAGCTCCTCCTATAAACCAAATATCACCAGTACACGTTTCAAGAGCCTTATCAATAGTTTTAAAGTATTCTACATTTTTTATTGAGCCACTCGTAATCACTATATTTCTTCTATCAGGTAA
>CETH01020532.1_pt1 | contig 12700 bp, 12 predicted proteins | sample 361461 | NCBI WGS metagenome assembly CETH01 (sample SAMEA2622695, study PRJEB7988) | marine metagenome | isolation source: saline water (ENVO:00002010), including
ACCTTAATTTCAAAGGCCAAGTCATAAAATCTTTTAATTTTAGAAAAGTGGAAATAATTGAATTTTTTGAAGATGAATTCACTTTAAATTTTTAATATACCAGTGTATTGCTTCCTTTAAACCTTCCTTAGGTAAGTGGCTAGGTTCGTATCCGAGTGTCTCCATAGCTTTTGAGATATCTGCTTGAGAATGAAGGACATCACCTTTTCTAAAATCCCTAAAGGTGGGCTCCATGCCATTTAAATGAGGATAAAATTCAACTAAATTATCTCTCAGATAACTATATAACTCTTTTAAAGAAGTCTTTTGCCCTACAGCAACATTAAAAACTAATGAAGCAACATCCTCTCTTTTACGCTCAGAATTAAGATTCATTCCAACAAAGGCTGAAAGTATGTTGGCTTGTACAACATTCTCAACAAAAGAAAAATCTCTGCTAGTACTTCCATCTCCATTTATAAATACTTCTTCACCTTTAATCATGGAAGATATCCATTTAGGAATAACGGCAGCATAAGCTCCGTTTGGGTCTTGCCTTTTTCCAAATACATTAAAATACCTTAAACCAATAGAGAAGAAATTAAAATTAATAGCGAAAACGTCTGCATATAGCTCGTTAACATACTTAGAGACTGCATAAGGAGATAATGGTTTTCCTATTTCTTCCTCTTTTTTAGGGAGCTTGGCACTGTCTCCATAGGTAGAACTACTAGCAGCATAGGTGAAACTTTTAACTTTGTGGTTTTTAGCTGATATTAATAATTTTAAGAAGCCTTCTATATTGCTACTATTTGTAGAAATTGGATCTTCAATTGATCTGGGTACAGACCCTAAGGCTGCTTGGTGCAAGACATGATCTACTCCTTCACAAACTTCATTACAATCATCTATATTCCTAATATCACCTTTAATAAACCTAAACCTACTCCACTGTTGAGCAGAAACTGCTGATTGAACTTGCTTAAGGTTTTTTTCATGACCTGTAGAAAAATTATCTAAACCAACAACATTTTGATTTAAACTTAATAAGGATTCTAAGATATTAGAACCTATGAAACCTGCAACACCTGTGACTAACCAATTATATGAATTTTCTTCTAGATCATTCAAAATTTCTTGGTATTTACTCATCGTATATTTCTATAACCTTATATCAGAACTGTCTTTGGGAAGAATATATTTTAAATCATAGATTAGATAATTCTTCTTTAAAAATCTGATTAGTTCTTTTTCTTTTAATGAGACAAACTCTTTATGTGCTACAGCTAATACAATAGCGTCATAGAATTTATCTTTTGGTTTATCAATCATATTAACCCCATATTCCGCAACAACTGCAGAGGGATCAACCCAAGGATCATAGCATTCCACTTTTAACCCCTCTTCGATAAGGCTATTAATTACGTCAATAACCTTAGTATTTCTTAGATCTGGACAATTTTCTTTAAAAGTCAAACCCATGACTAAAACATTAGAATCCTCAACCTTAATATCTTTAGCCTTCATCGCAGAAATTAATTGGGATGATATATAAGAACCCATTCCATCATTTAACCTTCTTCCGGCAAGAATGATTTCTGGTTTATAACCCATAGATTCTGCTTTATAAGTAAGGTAGTAAGGGTCAACCCCTATGCAGTGCCCTCCTACTAGGCCTGGTCTAAATGGCAAGAAATTCCATTTTGTTCCAGCTGCATCTAAAACCTCTTCTGTATCTATTCCTATGGTATTAAATATAATTGATAATTCATTAATAAGAGCAATATTTACGTCCCTTTGTGTGTTTTCAATAACCTTTGCAGCCTCAGCTACTTTAATTGAACTAACTTGGAATGTTCCTGCATCTATTATTGAAGAATACAGCCAGTCTACATAGTCTGCTGCTTCTTTGGTGGAACCTGAAGTAACCTTTGTAATTGATTTAAGTTTATGATCTTTATCTCCTGGATTGATTCTTTCTGGACTATATCCAACAAAAAAATCTTTATTGAAAGATAGATTAGAATTGTCTTCTATAATAGGAACACAAACTTCTTCAGTAGCTCCTGGATAGACTGTAGACTCAAAAATAACAACATCATTTTTTTTTAAACACTTTCCAACTAATTCACTAGCATTCTTTAAAGGATCTAGATTTGGTTCCTTACTGTCAGTAATAGGAGTGGGTACAGTAACAATAAAAGTGTCACAATTTTCGATACTTTCTACCTCATGAGTCAATTGTAAAGATAAACTATTTTTTAATTCTTCCCTTGTTACTTCTTTAGTAACATCTTCGTAATTATTTAATTGCTGTATTCTTGATTTGTTTAGATCAAACCCTATTACTTGAAACTTCTTTGAAAACTCTACTGCCAAAGGGAGTCCAACATAACCTAAACCTATAATTGCTATATTTGGGTTTAGTCTGTCTTTTAACATAAAATAAACTGGTTAAGAAAATAAAACTATTTAAATTCTTTATTGAAATTTACTTTACATCCTTCGGGAATAAATAAAGCTTCAATAAGACTCCAAAAACACCAAAAAACAAACCTAGTAGAAAACCTAAAGCAATTATTTTTATTCTAAAAGGCCCTGATTTTTCATTAGGCCTAAAAGGCTTATCTAAAGGTCTAATCATATAATCCTTTCTAACATTTGCTAACATCTGAATTTTCATTTGAGCTTCTACAAGTTGATTTATAGATTCTCTTATGTTCTTTTGGGGACTAAGAGTATATTGTTTATTTAAATACTCCAACGCAGAATTGCTTTCATTAAGATGCCGAACTCTTATGAGATTATTGACCTCTTGAATTATCAAATTACAAAAATAATAAGCAAAATCAGGTGAGATATGAGTTACTGATATAGAAATCATATTATCAAAGTCGTCGTAATAAACCGACATTACTCCGTCTTCCTTAAACTGATAATATGAATCAAGTGGATCAGGCTCTTCAGTTATCCATGTCCCGTCTTCGGGATTAAAATAATTAGTATCGTAGATAACTTTCTTATTCTCCATATCATATTTCTTAGCTGCAAACAGATTCTCTTTGACTCCTTCGAAACTTAATAAATGTGTAAAAAATTCTTTTGATTCAATTGTTGCTAAAAAAATATCTGTTTTAGAAGTTGAAGAGGTAGGAAGAGAGACTCCTGCAGAAGAAGCCAAGCCAGAGTATTGATTTAATAAGCTTCCCATTCCTCCAGCATCTTGGTCTTCAACAATATAGAGAACACTAGAAGACGTATAAACATCCTTTAATAGGAAAGAATAGAGACCAAATAAACTAAAAAAGAATAAGGCACTATAAAGTATTAAGTTTCTTGATTCCCAAATAGAAAAGATATAGTCCCTTAAACTGAACTCATCTTCATAACTCACACTATCTTCATGCATCTTTTCTTAAATATTAGTTAGTTTCAGAGTATTTTAGGGATAGCTAGGATTTATTGCTATTAGTTTTTTAAATTTGCAATTAAAACAATCTGTCTTGTAAATAGTTCTTTAGTAGATATTGAATAACTAAATTAAATCATAAGATTTGATGGTGCCCGGGGACGGACTCGAACCGTCACGAAGTTTCCTTCGAGGGATTTTAAGTCCCTTGTGTCTACCAATTCCACCACCCGGGCGTATATTCATTATATTCTAAATTATTCTTAGTGGAGGCTGAGGTCGGAATCGAACCGGCGTAAACGGATTTGCAATCCGCTGCATAACCACTTTGCTACTCAGCCTTGATCAGTATTTTATTGAACTATTCTTAATTGGCTAGATATTTAAAAATAATTTTTATAGGCTCTAAAGTAATTTAATAGGCTATATATGGAAATTAAAGCAGCAATCCAAACAAGCATAATTGTTATTTGATTAAATAGTTCGCCATAATTTGGAACCAGTAATAAGAAAGATATTGCTATAAATTGTATGGTTGTTTTGCTTTTAGCAATATAAGCAACCTCAATAGGGTTATTCCCCTCTTTTTCAACTATAAATTGTCTTAAAGAAGACACAGCTAATTCTCTAGAAATTATTATTAACGCAGGAAATATCAAGTTCAACGATCCAGATAAAAAGACTAACCATAAAAGAACTAAACAAACTAATAATTTATCAGCAAGCAAGTCTAATAATGCTCCTAGAGAGGTTTCGGTATTTGTTTTTCTTGCAATATAACCATCTAAATAATCACTCATTCCAGCTGCTATAAATAAAAAAAGAGAAATCCAATTAAGAAGTTCATCTTGATAATGAGTCAAGTAGATTATAGGAATAATTAATAAAATTCTTGAAATAGTTATGTAAGAAGCAACTGTCATAACCCTAATGTAACTGATCGTGGATGGATGTAGCAGTTTTCTTTCCAAAACCAGGTAATTCTTTTAAGTCTTGCACACTTGCTCTTTTTATTTGTTCAAGTGTCCCGAAATGTCTTAATAATAGTTTCTTTTTCTTATTCCCAATACCTATTATGTCGTCCAAAGAAGAACCTAACGAAGTTTTAATTTGTTTTTTCTTTTGATTATTAATTGAAAATCTATGCGTTTCGTCTCTTATTTCTTGAATAAATAAATGAGCAAGAGATCCTCTTTCTACTTCCTTGGTTGTTCCGTCTTGTAGATGTATCAAATCCATTGATGATTTTCTTCTAGCACCTTTAGAAATAGAAATAACTGAAATTTGAGATAAATCTAATTCTTCAAGTTTTAAAACTACTTTTTTAAGATGAGTTCTACCCCCATCAATTATGATTAAATCAGGTATCTCATGAAGAAGGTACTTCTTCTTAAACCTTCTCTGAATTACTTCTAACATTGATGCTATATCATTTTCTCTATTCTCTAAGCTTATATTAAAGAGCCTGTATTTATCTTTTAATTTACCTTTCTGAGAGAAAGCTACACAACCAGCTACTGCCGAAGAACCAGAATGGTGACTGATATCGTAAGACTCTATCAGTTTAACAGTGTTAGGGAGATTTAATTGATCGCACAAAGAAGCAATAGCTGAAGCAGTTTCTTTAAGCTTTACTGATCCTCTAAAAGTTAATTCAGTATTAGATTTATTAATTTGTAAAAGTCCGGAATCTTTTTTATTTAGTTTAGAAACTATTCTTATTTTCTTTCGATGGAATTTTGAAAGAGCTTTCTGGAGAAGAATCTTATTACCTAATTCTTGATTAACAATAATTTTAGAAGGACATATAACTTCTCCCAAGTAGTGATTTCCTATAAATGATTCAAGAATGTTACCTTCTATTTGAGATGTTTTTAAACTAAAATTTTCATGAGAAACTACCCACCCTTGATTCACATGAGTTATACCTATTTTTGTTTGTCCGTTAGAGGTAACTACACAAATAGCATCTGTTTCCTCATGATAACCAGAAATACTTTGGCTTCTCTGTATATCTCTTAAAGCGGAAATCCTATCCCTATATAAAGCAGCTTTCTCATAATTTTTTTCCTTCGAATATCCATCCATTAGGTCATAAAATCCTGAAACCAGGTCTTCAGACTTTCCCTTAAGGAGCATCTCTGCAGAATTCACATCCCTTATGTAATCAGCTTGATTAATTAAATTTATACAAGGTGCGGAACACCTGCCAATCTCATGTTGAATACATGGCCTGGTTCTATTACTAAAAAATGAGTCACTGCAATTTCTTATTTGAAAACTTTTTTGTATTAATTTTAAGGCTTCTTTAACTGCATAGGAGCTAGGATAAGGACCAAAGAATTTACTTTCTTTATTTTTTTTTCCTAGGAAAGCTTTAGCTGAAGGAAAACCCAATGTTTCTTCTATTTGTATCCATGGATAACCTTTATCGTCTTTAAATTGAACATTGAACTTAGGCCTTTCTTCTTTAATTAAATGTTGCTCTAGAAGTAATGCTTCTAGTTCTGTGTTGGTTAAAGTAATGTCAAGAAATTTAGAAGACGATAATAATTTTTTATTTTTTTTTCTTTTATCTTCTGAATCTTTAAAATAGCTAGAAACTCTTTTTCTAATATTCTTTGCTTTTCCTATATAAATTGATGATTTATTTTTGTCTAGAAACTTATAGATGCCAGGTTTTTTAGGTAAATTGCTAATTAGATCTTTTAAAAGTTCTTTTGATTTAGATATTTTGAGCATTTACTCAATGAAGATCTGCTCTTCCATAAACGTCTTGAATTCTGACTATGTCATCTTCTCCAAAATACGTTCCTGTTTGAATTTCAATAATTTCAAGGTTTTCATTAGAAGCATTCTCAAGTCTATGGGTTTCATTTTTATTTATAACTATAGAGTCCCCATTGTGCATAGTGAATCTCTCTCCACCTTTCGTAACTTTTGCTATTCCCTTTACTACGTACCACGTCTCAGATCTGTACCTATGTTTTTGTAAAGATAATTTGTGGCCAGGAAGTACGCGTATTGACTTTACCTTAGAAGTCTCAGTTTCCATTAATATTTCATAATGGCCCCACGGTCTTTCCACTTTATCTGCCTTCTCGTTAAAAAATATAGACATCTTACTTTCAGGGTCAACTTGCATAGCTCCTAATGAAACCCATGAACCTAGATCTGACCATCCTGCATCTAACAAAGTAAAATAATTATATATATTCTTCTCAACAAAACCTTTATCAAAAGAAACGGATTGAACTCCTTTAAACTTTTCAGTATTTAGGTAAACACAATGCTCTATTGGATGTTTCTTTTCTATAAGATCTTCAATCTGTTTATATAAATTATTATTTACTTCCTTAGAAGTCTTCATTAACCAAGAGCCATTAAAACTAAACATACCGGCATTCCAATATATATGCGGTTTCTCCAATAATACTTCTGCTTTTTTCGAGTCTGGTTTCTCTATAAATTTATAAACTCTTCTTATTGAATCATTTGAACCCTTAGATTCTATATATCCATAATCTACTGAAGGCCTGTCAGGTTTAACACCAAATAACATTAGACCTTCGGATTGAATTTCTTCAATTATAGATAAACAAGCCTCATGAAAGGATTGATTATTCTTAATATAATGATCTGAAGGTACTACTAGGAAATCTTCATCCTTATTCTTTAATAAGGCTATCGAGACAGAAACCAAAATTGCAGGATATGTATTCTTGGAAACCGGTTCTAGTATTATTTTTTCAGACTCTACTCCTGTTCTCTTAATAGAATCTTGCACATATTTTAAATATTTTTCAGACGTAATTATTATCGGAGATTTAAATAATGAACTTTTATTTAATCTCTGAAGAGTTAAATCGAATAAAGAATAATCACCAAATAGAGGTATAAATTGTTTTGGTTCATCGTCTGTAGATAAGGGCCATAATCTCTTACCTAAACCGCCTGCCAAAACTATAGGTCTTAATTTCTTAGATTTCATGATTAAAATTATAAACTAGGATTTAGGTAATATATCTTTATGGAAATATTTATTAATTGATTCATTTTTTTCTTTCGATTCCCGAAGTATTTTTTTCCCTAACTCTACTCCCCACTGATCGAAAGCATCTGTTCCAAAAATAAGGCTATCTATAAAAGTTTTATGTTCATAGAGTGCTATAAGATATCCTATGTTTCGAATACTGAAATCATTTAAATTTAGAATTGAAGTTGGGTTGTTGCCTTGAATACTTTTAAATCTTTCATCCCTACTATCTTCTCCTAATGTTAAAGAAATTACCTGGGCTAAGAGCATCTTATAAGAGCTTTTGAGTTCTTCGTTGCTAGTATTAACACCTATAAAGTCACAAGCAGAAAATTCTGTTCCTTGTGTTAACCATTGAAAAACTGAATGTTGAGCTTCGGGTCCATAACCGCCCCATATTAAGGGAGAAGTATGAAATACACTTTTTTTATTTTTAGAATTATAAGTTTTACCGTTGCTTTCCATTCCTAGTTGTGAAATATATTTAGTTAAAGATCTTAATCTGTAATTATAAGTAAATATCCCTAAGTTATTTATATTCAGTCCATTAGTATTCCAAAATGATAATAAGGACATGATTACTGGTATGTTCTTATCCCAAGATGAGTGAAGAAATTGTTCATCTGCTTCTCTTGCTCCTTTTAAGAGCTCGACATACTTATCCTCTCCATTACTTATAAAAGAGGGCAAACTAATGGGAGACCAAATTGAAAACCTTCCACCTAGCGATTCAAGAATCTGAAATTGGTTTTCTTTTTTTATTCCAAATTCTGTCATTGCTGCAGAATTTGAAGAAATACCATATAGATTAGCGTCGTAATTTTCTCCTAATGAATCCTTCAGCCATAATTTAATGTAATTCATATTTTTTATGATCTCTTCGGTTCGAAATGACTTAGAAGAAATAATTACAAGAGTCTTATCAGGCTGGCATTCTCGAATTGCAGATTTTAATTCTAATAGGTCATAACTAGAACAAAAATGTAAATTTACCTTGTTAAACTCTTGATCATTTAATTCACTTAATAATTCTGGTCCAATTCGGGACCCGCCTATACATATAGATATGACATCTTCAATTTGTGAATAATCTGAAAAGAATTTGCTTAAAAAAGTTCTTACTTTCGTCTCTTCTTCATTAATAAGTTTATTTTTTTTAGATAATATTTGATTTCTATATAGCATATGAGAAACGCTTCTATTCTCTGTTGGATTTAGAAATGTGCCTTCTGACAAAGACACAATGGAATCCCGCATGCCAAGCATTTCTGGAATAGTTAATAGATAATCCAAAATTTCTTGATTTACCCTCTGCTTAGAATAATCAAATGATATTTGGTCAGTACGAATAATTCTTTTTTTTATCTGATTATCGTCTAAATTATTCTTTATAGATAAATCTGAGTACGAATTTCCCAAATTCTTTAATGAATTTAGAATATTAATTCTTTTGTTATCCATTCTATATTTCTGTTAGAAATGATTAGAGAGCTATTCATTATTATTATTTTTAATTCTGTAAAAGTTTATCAACTCTAAAAATAATGTTATCAAGAAACCCAGTAAAAAGAATATTAGTAAAATTAAACCTAAGCCTACTTGTACTTCATAAAAAAGAAAGTCAACAAGCACTATTTCTGAATTTAAATTAATTAATAAATAAGCACTAAACGCTAGAAACACACAACAGAATATTAAGAACAGTGTTGAAAATTTCATATATCCTAATCGATTTTCAGGTAATCATCTGCTATCAGTTTGTCCTCTACGTACTGCAACATTGTATGTCCTGCGGTTATATGGCTCTCTTGGATCCTTGCCGTAACGTCACTAGGAACCAGAAAGGTAGCATCACAATATTGATAAGCTTTACCTCCATCTCGACCTAAGAACCCTAATGAATAAATCCCCTGAGATTTAGCATATTTTAAAGCCTCTATTATGTTCGAAGAATTTCCCGAAGTAGAAATTACAAGCAATATATCCCCTTTTCTAGCTAAGGAAGACATGACCCTTTTAAAAATCTCATCAGGTCCAAAATCATTTAGACATGCAGTTAAAGTTGAAGTGTCTTGAGCAAGGCTAATAGCAGGAATACCTTGCCTATTAACTTGAGAAGTCAATCGGATTAAGAACTCTGCCACTAAATGTTGGGCATCAGCTGCAGATCCTCCATTACCACAGACCATTAATTTACCGCCTTTAGTAATTGAATCAGCTATCAAGTCTCCTACTTCAAATAAGACTTCATAAACTTTACTATCTACGATTTTTTGTTTGACTAAAATTGAATCTTCAAACGATTCTTTAATTTTTAACTTCATACTCCCAAGTAAAAATCCTCAAAAGAAGAATACCACATCTAAAGATAGATTTATTTGTTTAAAGTTTCTTTAAGTAATTTTGAAGATCTAAAGTAAGGATGGTACTTCTTACTAACTTGAATAGATTTACCCGTTCTAGGATTCCTACCAATTCTTTTTTTTCTAGACTTTACACTAAAAGTTCCAAAACCTCTTATCTCCACTCTATTACCTAAAATTAGAGTATCTGAGATATGTTCTAAAATAAGGTTGACTGATTCTTCAATATCTTTTTTTGATAAAAGTTGATTTTTCTTAAGTAAAACTTCAAAAAAGTCAGATTTATTCATCTTTAATATCTGATTCTTTTATTTCTGCTTTTATTAAATCTCCTATATTCGATTTTGTAGCATCTTCAATTTCTTTATTCTTTTTGGCATTATCTTTTAAAGCACTCTTTTCCTCTTGTTTTTCAAGAGCTCTTAGAGAGAGTATAATTTCTCTTTCCTTATTATTTATGTTCGCAATAACAACCTCTAATTCTAGGCCTTCTTCAAGATTATTTTCAGCGGAAGAATTAAGATAATCTTTTTGAGGTAAATATCCTGAAACTTCTTCTGTTAAAGAAAGCTTTATTCTCTCTTCATTAAAATCCATTATTTTTCCTAATACCTTTGTGCCTTTCTTGTTGGTTGTAACAAAATCACTAAAAGAATCGGGAACTAGCTGTTTTATTCCTAATGATATTCTTTCTCTTTCAGATTCAATAGTTAAGATTAGCGCATCTATTTCTTCACCTTTTTTAAGTGACCTCAATGCTTCTTCATCATCTTCCCAAGAAATATCTGAAGAGTGAACAAGGCCATCAATACCCCCATCTAACTCTATAAAAACTCCGAAATCTGTTATAGATTTAATATTGCCAGTTATTTTGTCTCCTATATTATGAGTGTGCTCAAAAACCTGCCAAGGATTCTCTGAAAGCTGCTTTAATCCTAGAGAAATTCTCCTATTTTCTTCATCAACTTCTAAAATCATTACTTCAACTTGGTCTCCCAGAGAAACAACTTTAGAAGGGTGGATGTTTTTATTTGTCCAATCAATTTCAGAAACATGAACTAATCCTTCTACTCCCTTTTCTATCTCTGCAAAAAAACCATAGTCAGTTAGGTTTGTAACTGTTCCCATTGTTGAGGTATTTAGTGGGAATTTACCTTCTATGCCAGTCCAAGGATCGCTAATTAGTTGTTTTACTCCTAAAGATACTTTTTGTTCTTCTTTGTCATATTTAATAACTTTTACTTCTATTTCCTGACCTATCTTAATAGCTTCCGAAGGATGATTAATGCGGCTCCAAGAAATATCTGTTATATGTAAAAGTCCATCTATACCTCCAAGATCAACAAAAGCACCGTAATCTGTTAAATTTTTTACTACTCCTTTAATTACTTGATCTTCTTGCAAAGAAGAGAGAAGTTTTTCTCTTTCTTCCGAATTTACTTCTTGTAAAACAGCCTTCCTAGATAGAACTACATTACTTTTATCTTTATCTAGTTTAATAACTTTAAATTCCTCGTAATTTCCTATTAGATGCTCTAAGTCTTTTGAAGGAATTACTTCTGCCAAAGATCCTGGTAAAAAAGCTTTAATTCCTTGTAGATCTACCGTCATACCGCCTTTAACAGAAGCAGTTATTAGGCCTTTTATAACCTCATCTTGAGACAAACAATCCTCTATTCTCTTCCAAACCTCTTGCTTAATAGCTTTTTCTCTAGAAACTCTAGTATTACCATGTCCATCTTCAATAGCCTCTAAAGTAAGCTGAATTTCATCGCCTACCTTTATATCTAGCTCTCCAGACTCATTGTTAAACTCGGTTAAAGGCACAGCAGCTTCAGACTTCAAACCAACATGTACCACAGCATGATTATCTAATATATCTATGATAATACCTGTAATTAGCTTTCCAGGCTTCATAGCTACTGTACTTAGGTTTTCATCTAATAATTGCTCGAAATTTACTGACATATTAATAATTTTTCTTATATTCTAAGGGTTTCTTTTATTCGCTTTATTACTTTTAAAGGATTTAAGTCAGTTGTGTCTACAATAAAAGAGTCACTGGCAGGCTTTAAAGGTGAGTGTTCTCGCTCAATATCTTTTTTATCCCTTTCTTCTAAATCCTTTAAAAGGACGCGCATATTAACCTCGCTTCCTTGTCTTTTCAACTGTGCCTTTCTTCTTTTTGCCCTTTCTTCTACAGAAGCAGTTAAGAATATCTTATGCTTCGCATCTTTGAATATCACAGTCCCCATATCTCTCCCATCTGCAACCAACCCAGGTGACATCATAAAATCTCTCTGGCAAGGCTTAATAAAATCTCTAATAATGGGGTCTGAAGCTAAATCTGAAGTTTTTTTAGCAATTTCCTCATTTCTAACTTCATTAGTAATATCTTTATTACTAAATAAAACTTTAACTGGTTCCCCAATAATACCTGGGTCAAATGTAACAATAAAATTTTTCTTTATAAATTCTTTATTTTTTTCAAAATCACTTAGTCCAATGTTTTGGTCTAGCATAAAGTAGGCCAAAGTCCTATAAAGAGCACCACTATCCAAAATATTCCATTTAAGATCTAAAGCAAGCATTTGAGCTATAGTTCCTTTACCTGCACCACTAGGTCCATCGATTGTTATTACTGGAACTGTTTGATCACTCATAACTTTCTATGCCTATGCCTATTTGCTTACAAACATCAATAAAGTTAGGGAAGGACGTATTTACGTTAAGGCAATCTAGAATAGTCGTTTCTCCATCTGATCTAAGAGAGCCTATAGAACTAGCCATAGCGATTCTGTGATCCCCAAAAGAATTAATTTCAGTTGATGTGAAGGTACCGTCTTTCCCAAGTCCATATATCATTATCCCATCATCTTCTAGCCTGAATTTAACTCCAAATGAATATAAAAC
>CETH01071073.1_pt1 | contig 12690 bp, 12 predicted proteins | sample 361461 | NCBI WGS metagenome assembly CETH01 (sample SAMEA2622695, study PRJEB7988) | marine metagenome | isolation source: saline water (ENVO:00002010), including
TACAATTTCTTTACATTTTATTCTTTAGCTTGGTCCGTTAGGAAAGAAAACGAGATACTAGTCGAAACCCTAAACTGAAAAAAATATGCACAAAATTTTCCTTCTGCGGCTATTACTTCCGGCAATACTGTCTTTATCACTCACTGGACTTATTGCCTGTGGAGGAGATTCTCAGGTAGCGGAAGAAAATTCTGCGGCAACAGAAGGCTTAGCTTCCTGCCCGGACCCAATTATCATTCAGACAGATTGGTTTCCTGAGTCAGAGTACGGGGCGACTTACGAACTTTTTGGAGACGGCACCTACTTGATAGATAATGAAAATCGCTCAGTTACCGGAACCCTTCACGATGGAGAAGTTAATACCGGCATTGGACTTGAGGTCCGGACTGGCGGCCCAGCTATTGGCTTTACCCCAGTAGCAAGTCACATGTATACCGATACAAGTATCACCTTGGGCTATGCCAACACTGAGGGCCAAATCATCCGGTTCAACAGCGCTCCCCTTTTATCAGTCGTCGCGCCACTTGAGAAAAATCCCCAAATGATCATGTGGGATCCGGATACTTACCCAGATGTTGAGTCCATTGAAGACTTAGGAAAGAGCAAAATCACAATTAGCGTATTTGGACCAGAAGTATTTTCGGAAGTCTTTATCGCACAAGGGATATGGTCTGCAGATCAGGTAGATCCTTCATATGATGGCTCTCCAGCTAACTTTATTGCCAATCAGGGATCAATCGCCCAGCAAGGATTCGCTTCCGCAGAGCCATACAATTACAAAAATACATACGAAGAGTGGGGCAAAGATGTTGAATACCAGCTCCTCCATGACGCTGGGTTCCCTGTTTACTCGCAGACCTTAGCGATTAGATCCAACGACAAAGTTTCTCTTGATGCATGTTTGAGAGATTTGGTTCCGATAATCCAAAGGGCTGTTGTGAGCTTCAGCTCCAACCCCGATAATACAAACGCCCTAATTGTCGATGTGGTCGAATCGTTCAATAGTTTTTGGGTTTACGGCGAAGAGATCGCTAATTATTCGGTAAATACACAATCGGAGTTAGGCCTTGTGGGCAATGGAACGAATGAGACTGTTGGAGATATGGATAAAAATCGTATCCAAAAAGTAATTGATCTAATGGATGAAGCTGGAATCAATACAAACGAAATAGGTCCTTCAGATATTTTTACAAATGACTACATTGACGAGAGCATCGGGTTTAATTAAACATAGAAATTTTCAGTTAATCGAAACCTAAGAGCCGATATGTGGGTAGTCTCATCCTTGGATTTATTGTAGAAAATCTTACTTGATGACTACAGATCGATGAGAATCTCCCCTACTATCGGCTAGTGCCAAATTCTACTAAATCTCCTCGAAGCGAGAAAAGCCTTCCACTTGCCTGGTTTACTCTTCTTCTGACAGCTACGGCTCTTTTACTATCTGCATGCGGCGGGAGCAGCAACCCTATCGAAGAAACTACTGAAGAAACAAGCACCCCCGATCCAACGCCAACAACTCCGCCGATACCAACACAAACTCCTACAGAAACCCCTGATCCATCCGCCGCTCCTACCCCAACCCCTGCTTTATCTCAGTTCGAGCAGGACGAGAAAGATGGAATTATTCGGTCTCCTCTAAATGGAACCGCCGTTTCTGAAGAAAGTCTGACTCGAAGAATTCTGAGTGTAAAGGTAGACAACCACTTGGAGGCCCGCCCTCAATCGGGTATCGAAAAGGCTGATCTTATTTTTGAGATATGGGTGGAGGGCCTGACGCGCTATCTTGCGTTTTTTCAGGCATCCGATGTCGAGTACATAGGACCAATACGCTCGATGCGCCCAACCGATATCTCAATTCAAAATCCTTTCGGAGCAAGTTTTGTTAATTCGGGTGGGCAAGACTGGGTCTATGAATTAGCTTGGAACTCGTCAGTTCGTTACTTCGCGGAACCAGAAGGAACATTTCGAACAAACGACCGCTACCCTCCACATAACCTGTATGGAGACACAGCTGCTTTACGAACACTAGACAATAGGGGTGACTACGACGAACCCTTAAAAGCTTTGTGGAATTTTGGGGAAATGCCAGAAGATGCAACTCCAGCAACCCAAATATCTATGACCTACCCGTACGAGTTCTCTTCTAGCTGGTATTGGAATCCCATACTGAATCATTACGAAAAGGACACAACAGGTAACCCCCATTACTATCTAGATTCCGAAGGAGACGCCCAGCGAGTTTCTGCTGACACTCTTATAGTTTTTGAAATGGACGTGTATATGACATGCTATGGCTGCACATCTGGTGGCGTCGTGCCTGTAACGGTAACAACGGGAAGCGGGCCCGCATGGATACTAGCTGGAGGGAAAGTTGTCTCAGGAACATGGTCACGAGAGACAGACACAGAATGGTTTACTATCCAAGATGAGAGTGGTAGTGACCTCAAGGTCCCCCCTGGGCGTATCTGGGTCACGCTAGCTCGAAATGGTCGAACAACAATTCAATAATATAAAACCATTTCTATCTAACGGAGAACTCCAGTTAATAGAACCCCCACTCGGTCTGAACGCTGTAGATAACCTGATTTCACTGCGGACATAACCCCCGCTAGACCGGCCGATCCAGTAGGTTCAGCATTTACACCATATAGATTCACTAAATCGTAGGCCATAGATATCTCTTTTTCTGAAGCCACGATACTTTCTCCTCCTGTATGAGCAAGTGCTTTTACAACACCAATCCAATCATAGGTAACATCGTCGAGGATCCCAGTTGCAAGGCTTTCTGGTTCCTCCCAAGGTGACATTAACGTTGCAGCATTAGAAATTGCATAATCGACTTTTTCTTGACCTGGCATCCCCTGAGGAAGTCCTTTCCAGGCCTTATCGAACGGAGCACACCCTTCAGCTTGGACTGCACATACTTTAGGAACCGTTTCGAGAATTCCGAACTCTTTAGCTTCTAATAGGCCTATAGTGCAGCTCGTAAGCAGGGCTCCACCTCCAACTTGTATAAAGAGGTGATCTATGGCATTAGACGAAATTACCTCCGCTAGCTCCCACCCCAATGTTCTTCCACCGTCTAAAGCCAAAATATTTTCAGAAGCTTGAACGCTAAATGGAAGTGAACCTTTTTTGATGGCTTCTTGAAACTGATTCATACATGGATCCCCGAGCTCGCCCACTTTCCGGTCGCATACATGTATGGTCGCATCAAGGTTCTCAAGCTGGTTTACTATATTTGGGCTTGCCCAAGTAGGTATAAAAACATCTATCGGCCTACTAACAGCCCGCGCAACTGTTGCTGCGCCTAATGCAGCATTCCCGCAAGAAGATATAGCTAATCTTTTGTCTGTATCGGTAGCATTAACAGCTAAATGAAGTAGCACTCCCATTAAGTGCCTCGCTTTGTGGGATCCGGCAACATTGTTAGTTTCGTCCTTCCAAAGACAGAAATTTGGAAGTGCATCTGAAGCTCCTACCCACGTTCCTGTTGGAGTTATACGAAATCCAGAACCATCTATAGTTGAAATAGCTGTATCGATTTCGGTTACTAACGAAACATAATCTTCATCGGTCCAGCCTTTATCGGTGGCGTAATGCCATGACCATAAGAACTTTCTCCATTTTATATATGGGTTCGATGCAGGCTCTTCAGATGTGGGCCAAGTTGCCCCAGGAGGTGTAGGAAGCCAAGATTGGCTTGAGGCATTTGTTGACTCAAGCACCTAGACCGTCACACCCGTCTGATCATTAAACTCTTCGACCATGGTGTCCCATGCCGGCGTCATTGTGTGAAGGTAGTCCCAGAATTTCTGATCCCGCCGAGCGTCGAAATCTTCTACACTAACTCCTTGTTGCTCTACCCACGTGTAGTAACCTAAGTTAAAGATTCTTTCCCGACCCATTTCATCCAATTGCATTAGATGTTCGGTATTAATCTCCTTTAGGAAAGTAGATGCTATCTCGCTGGCATGGCCCATATCGAAATCACCATTAAATTCGCTTTGTAACAATTGCTGTTTTTCACTCTCGTAAAGCTCGGAACCGTCTGTCGCAACAGTTATGACAACGTCGTTTTCACCAAGGTTGAGAGCTTTCGCGGTCTTTATTGCAGCTGTCATATTGCAGATAGAAGAAAAACCGAAATGGTGGAGATTCATAACAATTTCTGCGTCTATTCCCATTTCTTCAACGAGGAATTTTTTTCCCTCCTCAGTTGTAAAAACTAGGTTCAACCTATCAGTTGCTTGATCACTAACTCCTACAACTATGTCCGTATTCATGACGTTATGAATTAGAGGTATATGTTTATCTCCGATTCCCTGGATATTATGCTCCCCGTATCCGTTGTAGAGCATGGTAGGACATTCTAATGCTTCAACTGCAACGATCTTTGCGCCGAAATCGTCCTTTAACCTATCTCCTGCTCCTAGGGTGCCAGCAGAACCAGAAGCAGATACGAATGCTTTCAATTCAAGGTCAGGGTTAGCCATTCGCATTGACTGGAAGACATGACCTAGAGCTTGCCCAGTTACCTTGTAATGCCCTATGTGATTTGCGTACTCTGAAAACTGATTAAAGATGAAATTTGTTTCGTCCTTCTGTAGTTCATTGCAGGCGTCATAAATCTCTTTGACATTACTTTCTGAACCGGGTGTTCGTATCACGTCCTCTGGATCTAGAACCCACTTATCTAACCAGTCGAAGCGCTCTTTACTCATGTTCTCTGGCAGCACTGCAACACCTCGACTTTGCAATAAAGTCGATATTGCTATTCCTCCCCGAGCATAATTTCCAGTGGATGGCCATACTGCACGATGCATATCAGGATTGAACTGTCCACTGACTACTCGTGGCAAAAAACACGAATATGCTGCAAGAACTTTATGTGCAGTAATCATTGGAAAACGATTTCCGAACAAAAGAACAATTTGGGCATCAACTCCGGTTAATTCCTTCGGAAGAACGATATGTTCCGGCAAAGTTGTTTGGCGAGCACTCTGAAAGGAGTTGTACCAATGCACACGAAAGAGATTAAGTGGGTGAGCTTCATTTGGGTCAATTTCTTCTAATTTAGTAAGGATTTTTTCAGGAATTGAAGAAGGGTCTGAAAGTTGTTCAAAGGTAGGTAATAGAATCCCAGCCTCTCGAAATCTGCTGATAGACCTCTCATAGTTTTGCTGATCCACAACTGACTGCAAGAGCCCATATTTCGCTATATCGATATCCAAAGTCATACATTCACGGTATCGCGTTCTCGTTCTTCGGAGACCGTACTGACGGTGTTTATTGAACTATCTGTTAACACCATATGAATATTACTTACCGAAGAGCACAGGCCTCTTATAGAAGCTACGGTGAAGAAATATGGCTGATATGACGATCGATCTACTAGATGGCGAATTCTACGTAGATGACCCTTATACGGCATATCAGTGGATGCGTTCTGAGTGCCCGGTGTATTGGGATGCAACAAACGAACTCTGGGGAATTTCAAGATATGAGCATGTAGTTGAAATTGAGAAGAATAAAAAAGTATTCATTAATTCTGACAAAGACAAGGGGGGGTACCGCCCAAATATGCCCGCCGACCAATCGATTATTGGTCTTGATGACCCAGAGCATAGTGTTCGGAGATTACTTGTTTCTCGACGGTTCACGCCTAGATCAGTTGATTCTTGGATTCCACATATTGAGGGCGCTGTCCACAGGTTATTGGATGATGCTACTTCAGAAGGTCGACCTATCGATATTGTCGGGGAGTTAGCTGCCCCGCTACCGGCAATGATGATAGGCCACTTACTTGGATTCCCGAATGAACTTTGGCCTGCACTGCAAAGGTGGTCGGAAGAAACGATAGCTCTTGGTGGCGGCCCGAGTTATGCCAATGATGCTGGGACAACTGCAGTGTTTGAATTCGTTCAAGCTTGTTCGGATTTGTATGAAGAAAAGCGTAAATCCCCTAGAAATGACATCATGAGTGCTTGGGTCGAAGCTGAAAGAAATGGCTTGAGAGATAAGGCAGACTTTGGGTTAGACCAAATCATAAGCGACTGTCTTCTTTTGCTAGATGGCGGTGCAGAAACGACAAGGACAGTTATAGCTCGGAGTCTTTTAGAACTAACTAAAAACCCTGACCAATGGGATCTTTTGAAAAATGGAGCCAATCTAGATTTAGCGGTGGAAGAGTTTATTCGATTTGTTACGCCTATCCATAATATGTGCCGCGTCGCCACAGAAGATTATGAAATTGGTGGAGAGGTAATTCGAAAAGGGCAACAGATCGTTCTTATGTATTCGTCGGCAAATCGTGACACATCTCATTTTGATAATCCGGAAAAACTAAATATCGCTAGAGATCCTAATCATCATATTGCTTTTGGGTTTGGTACCCATTTTTGCTTAGGGGCATCATTAGCGCGATTGGAAATAAAGCTTTTCTTTGAAATTTTTCTCGAACGAATAGCCAGCATTAAGTTACTCTCTGAACCTGTCGAAATGCCAAATTCATTTGTTTACGGTCTGGCTTCATGCCTTATGCATCTCGAAAAAGAAATTTGAAAAAATTCTCATTTTTAGCTGATGTATAGTTAAATAAATCCGGCGAAACAGTACCTGGCATTAAAACTGATTTTTAATCTCTATATTTAAGGATCTCCAAGGATTTCTTTGTCTGTCAGACCTATCACGAATTCAGTGAACTGTGGTCCTCTACGAAGTGAATGACCTCCATCAACGTTGATGCATTGACCGGTGATCCACCGTGAATCTGGACTAATCAGAAATTTCACTAATGAGGCAACATCTTCAGGGATCCCAATGTCCCCCAAGGGCGTATTGTCTATATAGGACTTAAAGGTTTTGCTGTCTCTAGGCACTCCCTCCATTATCTCAGTAGCAATAAAGCCCGGCCGTACAGCGTTGAAACGGATGTTCGACTGTCCAAATTCGTCTGCAGCATTCCTGATCATGGCTTCTATCCCAGCTTTTGCCGCGGGATACGCTCCGAACCAAAGATGAGTCAAATGCCCAGCGATTGACGACATCCCTACGAATGAACCGCCTCCTGATTGTTTTAAGTAGGGTACCGAATGCTTTATACACAGCATCGTCCCTAAAACGTTGAGGTGAAGGACCCTAGTGAACTCCTCAAGGCTTTGAAGATGATATGGGGCTAGTGCCCCACCTCCTCCAGCATTGGCAACCACTCCATTAAGTCCGTTTCCAAAACGGGAAGCTGCCACCATAGTCTCTTCTACCTGTTCCTCTTCAGTCACATCACAAACTCGGTATTGGATATTTTCTTCCCTGCCAGTGGCTTTTACGATTTCTTCTTGTGCCTGTTGAAGTCGCCCCTCGGTTCGTCCGCAGATGGTAACTGAAGCACCATTGCTCACTAAGGAACTAGCACACGCTTTACCTATACCAGTACCGCCTCCAGTTACCAGAACTCCATATCCGCTTAAATCATCCCCCACCATCTAGTTCCTCCTCAAATCTCATTTAGGTCTTTCTTCAAATGCCGTTCGTATTTCATTTACGCTTTTTACTTGACTCATCATTCGCAAGTCTTTCTTCCATAATGGTTGCTATACCAGGAAAGCCTTGGATCTGGCTCAAACGTCGGTTCAAGTAAAAGAAGGATCCAAGTATTACAAGTGTCGTGAAGGGCCAATTTACAAAAAATCGTATGATCAAATACCCGTCAACCGAAGCATTATTAAATAACCAAATATCGAATGCAGAGCTAGAAAATTGTGCAAAAGCTATAAATACTGAAATATGGTTCATGGCCTTCTTATAGACCGGTTGAGATGTAATGCTTCTCTTGAATCCCAGAATCAACGGTGCATATTTCGACAGCAGATTTTTTTTCAGAAGAACAGAAATAATAAGCACAAAGCCGACCGATGCTTTTATCCCGATACCGATTCCAAAATACACCGCTTCGCTGTCTGTAATGATTCCAATGACTCCCCTTGCGATAATACCGATAGTTACTACCGGTAAAAATCGGCCGATAGGGTGCCCCTGACGGTATCTCTGGAATGTAATTTTTAGCGACCAAACCGTCGCTACAACAATCGCCCATAGCAAACCAAACAAACGATTAACGACAATGAAAGCGAACAGGGGGAACAAAGCTTCCCATATGTTTCTATCTCCTGTTGGAGCGATTGGGTGATTTGGGACTTCTGATGAAGGTCCCTGTTCTTTGTCTTCAGCCACTTTCCCAGTTTGGCCTACTTCAGACAAAAATCCTCTTTCCGCCCTGATTGTTTATTTAGTGACGGATGGTCTAAAACCTTTATATGTCTTCCAACAAAGATAGAACAATAGCCATTACGGGAAGTGCATCTGGTATTGGGGCATCCTTAAGGAATTCTTTAGAGTCGGATGGCGCTAATGTTATTGGGATCGACCTTAATGATGCGGACGTTATAGCGGATTTAAGCGACCTCGATGGCAGGAATCAAGCTATATCAGAAACCCTTGATAGAGCAGGAGGTGCTTTAGATGGCCTCGTTACTTCCGCTGGGGTAGGGCCGCCCTATGACCCTGAGAAAATTATTTCTATAAACTGGTTGGGGACAGTTAAGATTATCAATGGATTGCGCGAAGCCTTAGCTGTTTCTAATTCCACTGCGAAAGTGGTAGCTGTCTCTTCAAACTCAACGACTATTACACCAAATGTCCCTGAAAATCTTATAGAAGCATGCCTCGCTTTCGATGAGGAGCAATGTAATCAAATTCTAGGAGGCTATTCCGGCATGGCCTCAATGGCTATTGCTTATGCTGCTTCGAAGACGGCGGTTGCTCGTTTCGTCCGAAGATCTGCCCCCTCTGAAGAATGGGCTGGATCTAGAATTAGATTGAACGCTATAGCTCCTGGAGCGATACTTACCCCTCTTCTTCAAGGAGGTCTGGATGACGAAGAATTCGGGGATGCCATAAAGACATTACCGATTCCTGCTGGGGGTTTCGGATCTCCTGAAACTGTTGCTAAGTGGATAAAAATGATGCTCTCCGACGCAGCAGATTTTATGTGTGGCTCAGTAGTCGTCGTGGATGGCGGATCAGATGCTTTAATCCGCCCTGATGATTGGCCAAAATCTTTCACGATCTAAATGACCCAATTGGGCGGGACTAAGTCTTAGGGGTATGTTGGTATTTACTTCGAAGAACCTAGAGAAAGTTTAGTTAAGGAAAGTTATGTATCCCGGCGTTCATGCAAAAAGTCATCCAAATAAGCCTGCTCTTGTAATGTCAGATACTGGTGAAAGTATGACATACGAGGAGCTCCACTCTTACGCAGAAAAAGTAGCAAACCTTCTACAAAATGCCGGTTTCAAGACCGGAGATCATATTGCCTTGTGTCTGGAGAATCGACTTGAATTCTTACCTATCTGTTGGGGCGCCCATTACGCCGGCCTGTATTACACCGCTATTAGTTCTCGCCTAACCGCACCAGAGATTGAATACATCATTAAGGACTGTGGGGCAAGGGCATTCATTACTTCACCTTATAAAGGGTCTGAAGCTCTAGAGGTTGCTTCAGAAATTCCTGATGTTTCGCTCCGGTTATGCGTCGGGGGGAATATTGATGGATTTGACTCTTTAGAAGACCTCTTAGACCAACAGCCTCTTAGTCCGGTAGGTCCAAGAATTGAAGGTGCTGACATGCTCTACTCTTCTGGAACCACTGGACGCCCGAAGGGAGTGAAAGTGCCCCTCCCTGGTACCTCTCTGGGAGAAACTGACGGAGTTACGGCTCTAATGGGAGCACTATTCGGTGCAAATCAGGAAACAAACTACCTTTCTCCTGCGCCACTCTACCACGCAGCCCCGCTTAGATTCTGTAGAGGAATCCACAAGATAGGAGGAACAGTAGTTGTAATGCCAAGATTCAGCCCACATGAAATGTTAGAAAGCATAGAAAGGTATAAGATTTCTTTCCTTCAGGTAGTTCCTACGATGTTTGTCCGCCTGTTGAAGCTCGACCAGAGCGCTCGCGATAAAGCTGATGTCACATCTCTTCAAGGAGTTGTTCATGCAGCGGCTCCATGTCCAATACCTGTCAAGAAGCAAATGATTGATTGGTGGGGTCCAATCATTCACGAATACTATGCAGGAACTGAGGGGAACGGTTTCTGTTATTGCAATAGCCAACAATGGCTTGAACATGAAGGTACCGTTGGAAGTGCGATACAAGGAACTTTACACATCGTCGATGACAATGGGGAAGAATTACCAATTGGGGAAGTTGGAGCAGTTTATTTTGAAAGCGATTCCACCTTCGAGTATCACAACGATCCAGAGAAAACAAAGGGAGCGAGACTTGCAAATGGCTGGTCGACCCTTGGCGATATCGGTCGACTTGATGAAGATGGGTATCTCTACCTCACTGACCGAAAAGCCTTCATGATTATCTCCGGAGGGGTGAACATTTACCCACAAGAAGCTGAGAACGTGCTCACTATGCATCCCAAGGTTTTAGATGTCGCAGTTTTTGGAGTTCCAAACGATGACTTAGGTGAAGAAGTGAAGGCAGTAGTCCAGCTGATTGACCCTGCGTCAGCAAGTGCGGATGTGGAAAGAGAGTTACTAGCTTTTTGCCATGAGCAACTAGCAAAGGTTAAATGCCCGAGAACTGTCGACTTCAGAGATGAACTCCCAAGACATCCAACTGGCAAACTATATAAACGCCTCCTCCGAGATGAATACTGGGGAGATAGAAACAGTCGAATCGTTTAGGAATCAAATATGGATATAACCGAAATAAGTGACCAGCTTGAGATAGAGCAATTAATGGTCCGTTACATTGAAGCAATCGACTCTAAGGACTGGGACCTACTGGATAGTGTTTTTACTGAAGATGCCCATCTCGACTATGAAAGTTCTGGTGGCCCTGAAGGGAAAGGAGAATATCCTGCTATCAAGCTATGGCTGCAGAATAGTTTGGCTATTTTCCCCATGACCCAGCACTTAATCGGTAAATCTTTAATAGAAATCGATGGCGATTCCGCAACGTGTCGGACAATATTTTCTAATCCCATGGGGGTTCCTATTAACGAAGAAGGAATCTATGATCCCGCTGGCGAGCAACTTCACATATTCACAGTTGGGGGATGGTATAACGACACGTGCATCCGAACAAAATTAGGTTGGAAGATTAGCGAAAAAGTCGAAGAACAGGCTTACATGGAAGGAACATTTCCTCCGTTCGAATAGGAAACGTGAAGGCATCAGCCGTTTTGAGATAACCATTCGTACATAGCAATACCACTAGCAACTCCGGCATTGATCGACCTTGTAGACCCATATTGAGTTATCTCTAATATCATTTGACATTCACGAATCATCTCAGCACTCAGACCCGGCCCCTCTTGACCAAAAACTAAAACACAATGTGCTGGAAGTTCCGTGGTTTCAATAGGAACTGAATTTCTAATATTATCGACCCCGAGTACTGCTATGTTCTCAGCTTTAGCCCATAACGCGAATTCTTCTACCGTCTTGTGGTGTTGTACATGTTGATATCTGTCTGTAACCATCGCTCCTCGCCTATTCCAACGACGTTTACCGACAATGTGGACAGCTTTTGCCATGAAAGCATTCGCGTTTCTAACGACGGTACCTATATTAAAATCATGCTCCCAGTTCTCTATTGCTACATGGAATGGATGACGAACCGCATCAAGATCTTCAATTATTGCTTCTCGTGTCCAATATCTATAACGGTCAACAACATTTCTACTGTCCCCATTTAAGAGAAGTTCAGGGTCAAGTCGAGAGTCATCAGGCCATGGTTTCGGATGGGGGCCTACAGGCATCGAAAATCCTCATCGAACAGACTTAAATCTACATACGAATAGCTATTTGTCATGCTTTTAGCTCTCAGAAAAGATTTCTCCTACTCCCCTAACGGTAGCACTCCGAAAGCCATAACTACGTAATGGAGAGATGCCGCCGTGACAACCAGAAGGTGCCAAATTTCGTGGTACCCGAAAGTTGAAGGCCAAGGATCTGGTTTTCGCAGCCCTACAATAAAAGCACCGAAGGTATAGAGAAGTCCGCCTACTCCCAGCAGTATCATCCACGGGCGATCTAGGGTGTCCCACATTTGGGGTAATGCCAGAACTGATACCCACCCCAGAGTAAGAAACAGTGCATTCATTAATCCATACGGTGGTTCAAAGGGTAGAAAGCGTAACAAGGACCCGAGACCAACTCCAGCCCAGGCAGATATCAGAAGAGTCAACTGAAGCCACCCATCTACGACAAGCATTCCGATAGGCGTGTACCCTCCAGCTATGCAAAAATAGATTCCGACATGGTCTAACCTGCGGAATCTCAACCATTGCCTATCATTGAAATCAGTCCGATGAAATAGTGCACTTATGCCCAACATCGCAGAAATACCAAAGGAAAATGCAAACGCAGCGAAGGCCGTTCTAGCTGATGGTGCGGTCCAAATAAGTACAACTGCCATCGGAAGAGAAAGGAAAAAACACCAAGTATGAAGGACTCCACGGAATCGTGGACGCTCTACAGCTCGTTGACGAACCACCAACAGCGAATTTGGAATTTCATTATCCATTCAAGTTCTCCTGAAGTGAAAAAATATACCCGTATATCTCTTGAGCGCATGCATCAAAAATACCCTGATCACCGCCAGCTGGA
>CETH01007842.1_pt1 | contig 12689 bp, 10 predicted proteins | sample 361461 | NCBI WGS metagenome assembly CETH01 (sample SAMEA2622695, study PRJEB7988) | marine metagenome | isolation source: saline water (ENVO:00002010), including
GGTGCTCTACCTACTGAGCTACGGGCCCACACAAGTTACCTTTTAAATGTTTGCTAAAGTCAAAGCAAATAAAATCGAGTTAAATTAAAGATATTTTGTATTTTACCTAAATGTGTTATTTTTAATTTATAGGTTATCTATGAAATTTTATTTAGTTTTTATATTTGTTTTATTTTTATCAACCTCTTGCTCATCAGTAAAAGATGAAATACCAGTTGCAGGAGAATTAATTTGTACTGCGGCAGGAGTGGATGCTGAAGAATGTATTAAAGCTGCTAAAATCGATAATGACACAGAAACAACAACGAATAATTAATTTTTATTATTAAAATCTTCTCTATAATTATCTAAATTTCCATCTTCGATAGATCTTCGTATATCTCTCATTAAACTATAGTAATAATGAAGGTTATGAAGTGAAATTAAAATTGATCCCAAAGGGTCTTTAATTTTTAACAAATGGTTTAGATAACTCTTAGAGTATTTGTTTGAAACAAAATAATCACTTTTTTCATTAAGTGGAGATAAATCGTTTTCGAATTTAGAATTTTTCAAATTTATTGAACCTGAGCCAACATAAGCTAGACCATGCCTTCCCTCCCTAGTTGGAATAACACAATCAAAAATATCGACGCCTCTATAAACAGCTTCAATAATATCTCTGGGTCTACCTACACCCATTAAGTAACGCACTTTATTTTCAGGTAATTGTGGTGCAGTATAATTTACAACTTCGACCATCTTCTCATGACCTTCACCTACTGCTAATCCGCCAATAGCATAACCATCAAAATCTAATTGAGTTGTTTCAGAAATAGATATTTTCCTCAAATCCTCAAAAACACCACCTTGAATTATTCCAAACTGTGCTCCGTAAATTTTTTTTTTATTTTTAATATAATATTCTCTTGATCTCTCAGCCCAACGAAGGGATAACTCCATTGATTTTTTTACATTTTCATAAGACTCTGGAAATTGTATGCATTCATCTAAAACCATTTGAATATCAGATTTAATTACATTTTGAAAATCAACTACATTTTCTGGTGTTAGAAAATGCTTTGAACCATCAATATGTGATTGGAAATTAACACCCTCTTCAGTAATTTTTCTCAATTTTGAAAGAGACATAACCTGAAAGCCGCCAGAGTCAGTTAATACTGGTTTATCCCAACACATAAACTCTGAAACTCCATCAATCTTGGATAATCTATCTAACCCTGGTCTTAAAAGTAAATGATAAGTATTTGATAATATTAAATCATATCCAATTTGTTCTATGAGTTCTATTGGGGTAAACTTTATTGCCCCTTGAGTAGCTATTGGCATAAATGCAGGAGTATTTATTTTACCCCTTTTGGTTTCTATGACTCCATTTCGAGCATTACCCTCTTTACTTAAAATTTGAAAATTAAAATTAGCCATAATTTTTATTTAATAAAAAACATGCATCTCCATATGAATAAAATCTATATTTATTTTCTATAGCATAATTATACATTTCTAATGCAGTTTTAGTCCCGATAAGGCAACATATTAATAAAAAGAGAGAGGACTCCGGTAAGTGGAAATTTGTGATTAATCCATCAATAGATTTAATTTTCTTGCCTGGGTAAATAAATATATTTGTTGATGTATCTAATGGTTTAAAATAATTAACACTATCAAAAGATGATTCTAAAGCCCTTAATGAAGTTGTTCCAACAGATATTATTCTTCTATCATTATTTTTATAAGCCTCATTTAATGTCTTTGCTGTTTCTTCAGAAATATAAAATTGTTCTGAATGTAAGTTATTTTTTTCAACCTCTTCATTTCTTAAGGGAAGAAATGTACCTGGACCTATATTTAATGTAATATTCTCAATATCAATATCCTTACTTTTAATTTTAGTTAAAAGTTTATCTGTAAAATGAAGACCTGCTGTTGGAGCGGCTATTGAACCACTTTCTCTTGCATAAATTGTTTGATAATCATCATTATCTTTTTCTTCAAAGCTTCTTAATTTTGAAATATATGGAGGTAAGGTGATTTGACCAAAATTAGAGAGTAATTCATTAAATTCATTATTTTTCTTACCGAAATCAATATAGATACTTTCCCTATCCTTTTTAATAATTTTTCCTTCAATATCTCTAAAAATAAAAAAATTACCTTGATTAACCTTTTTTCCAGGTAAGGCAAAACACAACCAAATTCCATCTTTTACATTTCTTATAAAGGTAAATTCAACCTCATTTTTTGTATTTTTCTTATAGCCTTTAATTTTTGAAGAATTTACTTTCGTGTTATTAACAATCAATAAATCTCCAGATTGTAAATAATCACAGACATTAGAAAAAAAAGAATCTTTGTAAGAATTCATAGAGTCTAAAAAAAGTAAACGCGATGAATCTCTTGGATAAGCTGGTTTAGTTGCTATTAACTCTTCAGGAAGATCAAAGGAAAAATCTTTGAGAAACATTACCCTAGTCTGATAATCTCATTGAAACTATTTTATCAGGATAATCTGGTGGTTCACCTCGCATAATTTTATCAACATACTCCATACCTTCAGTTACTTTTCCAAAAACAGTATATTGGCCATTTAAAAAGGAGGCATCATCAAAGCATATAAAAAATTGAGAGTTTGCACTATCAGGGTGTTGAGATCGGGCCATACCTAAAGTTCCTCTAACAAATGGCTCATCATTAAATTCTGCTCTTAGATCAGGCAAATCAGACCCACCCATTCCTGTTCCAGTCGGATCGCCAGTTTGAGCCATAAATCCCTCTATGACTCTATGAAATATTATTCCGTCATAAAAACCCTCTTGAGCAAGCTTTGTTATTTGTGCAACATGTTTCGGAGCTACATCAGGATAAAGTTTAATTAACACTTTACCTGTTGGTGGGTTTTCAGAAGGCTCTGTAATTTCAGAATTTTGTGTTACCTCCAAAACTATATTTTGTGATTTAATATTATCTGCATTAATTTCTGTCATTGGCATCCCCAAAAAAAATAAATAAAAAAAACTTATAAACGAAATACTCTTAATTTTTAGCATTTTATATCTTACTTTTAATAGATTTCTGAACTATTGGGCTGACAAAACTTGAATAATCACCCTTCATTAAGGCTATTTGTTTGACTAAAGACGATGAAATATAACTAAACTCAGGCCTAGATATAAGAAAGATTGTTTCTATATCAGGGTTCATTGTGGAATTCATCCCAGCCATCTGAAGCTCATAATCATAATCGACAGGACCTCTAACACCTTTTATTAATATGTTGGCGTCATTTGACCTCGCAAAATCAACTATTAAGCCAGTAAAGGATTGAACTATTACATTATCTTTAATACCTATATCACTGATTTCACTTGATATATCATTAATTCTTTCATCGACAGAAAAAAGATTTTGTTTACCGTGGTTTTCACCTATAGCAACAATTACCTTATCGAATATCTTTGAACTTCTTAACAAAATATCTTTGTGACCTAAAGTAAAAGGGTCGAAAGAACCTGGATAAACAGCAATCTTCATTCTTCCTCTTCCTCACTTTCAAAAATTCTTTCTACACTAACAACATGTGCATTTTTGTCTATATTAAAAATTTTAACACCTTGGGTGGTTCTGCCCATTATTCTGATGCCAGATATAGGGCATCTTATTAATTTACCATTGTTGTCTATGAGCATGATCTGGTCATTTTCTTCAACAGCAAAAGAAGCAACCAAATCTCCGTGATCTTTGGTCATTTTAATTGCTATAACACCCTTTCCACCTCTATTAGTAGTCCTGTATTCATATGCTGAAGATCTTTTTCCTTGTCCATTTGAAGCAACAGTTAAAATCACCTCTTCACTTGCGGCTAATTCTGAATATCTCTCGGTTGAAAGCTCAATATCATTTCCCTCAAACTCTATCTCATCATCATCAATATTTTCATCAGCTGTTGCTCTTCGCATCATTGATGACATTTTGAGATAAGCTCTGAGTTCATCGTTGGTTGCCTTTACTCTATTTAATATAGACATACCAACCACACTGTCATTTTTAGATAATTTAATGCCTCTTACCCCAGTGGAAGATCTAGACGCAAAAACCCTAACTTTATTAACATTAAACCTAATGCTTTGGCCTTTTTTACTTGTTAGTAGAATATCATTATCCTCTGTACAGGTTTGAACAGAAATAATTCTCTCCTTAGAGCCTAATTTCATCGCAATTTTACCATTCTTATTAATTCGCCAAAAATCTGCTAAGGAATTCCTTCTTACACCTCCTGAAGATGTTGCAAATATAACATACAAATTGTCCCATTCATCTTGGTTTTCAGGAAGCGACATAACAGTTGTTATTCTTTCATCTTCGTCCAAAGGCAAAAGATTAACCATTGCTTTCCCTTTTGCTTGGGGACTAGATAAAGGTAATTTCCATGTTTTTAATCTGTAAACCATGCCCTTTGATGAAAAGAATAAAATTGGCTGATGTGTGTTAGAAATAAAAATATGTCTTACAAAATCATCATCTTTGGTTTGCATTCCAGCTCTACCCTTACCTCCTCGGTTTTGAGAACGATAAGTTGATAAAGGAACGCGCTTGATATAACCAGATCGAGTAACAGTAACAGCCATATCTTCCTTTTTTATAAGATCTTCATCCTGAACATCATCTAATTCTCCAAGAATTTCTGTTCTTCTTTCAACTGCAAAATTATCTTTAACAAATATTAACTCATCTTTAATGATGCTATAAATTTTATCTTTATCACCAAGCGTTAATAATAGATCCTCTATGGTATTTTTAAGATCGTCCAACTCAGACTGTATTTCACCAATTCCCATTGCTGTTAATCTTTGAAGTCTTAACTCCAAAATTGCTCTTGCCTGTTCTTCGGTAAAAGAACAATTACCCTTTGCAGTAATACCATGTCTTGGATCATCAATAAGTTTTATGAGAGACTCAACATCTTTAGCGGGCCATTCACGATCCATTAAATCCTCTCTTGCTTCGGCTGGAGACTTAGAAGATCTAATTAATTTAATAATTTCATCGATATTAGAAACTGCAATTGCAAGACCTACAAGAATGTGCGCTCTGTCTCTAGCTTTATTTAATTTAAATTTAAGTCTTCTTGTTACAACTTCTTCTCTAAAATCAATAAAGCAAGTAAGCATATCTTTTAAATTCATAACTTTTGGAGAACCTCTATCTAATGCAACAAGATTGGCTCCAAATGATGATTGAAGTTGGGTAAATTTATATAATTGATTTAAAATTACTTCTGCAACAGAGTCTCTTTTAAGCTCGATGACTATTCTCATGCCATGTCGATCGCTCTCATCTCTTAAATCAGATATACCTTCTATTGTTTTATTTCTTACTAATTCTGCAATTTTTTCAATTAACAGAACTTTATTTAATTGGTAAGGTATTTCAGTTACGATGAGAGCCTCTCTATCTTTTCTTATTTCTTCCACCTCTACTTTAGATCTAATAACTACAGATCCTCTTCCAGTGGTATATGCACTCCTAGCACCACTTTTACCAAGTATTAATCCACCAGTTGGAAAGTCAGGGCCTGGAATAATTTCACATAATTCATTAATATCGGTCTCAGGATTATCAATAAGTAAAATACATGCATCGGTAACCTCTGAGAGATTATGCGGCGGTATATTTGTTGCCATTCCAACGGCTATTCCACCCGCACCATTAACAAGTAAATTTGGAAATTCAGATGGTAAAACGATAGGTTCGGTTTCTGAGTTATCATAATTTTCTTGGAAATCAACTGTATCTTGATCAATGTCATTAAGTAAGTGATGAGCAATTTTTTGCATCCTTACTTCTGTGTAACGCATTGCGGCAGGTGGATCACCGTCAACAGAACCAAAATTTCCTTGCCCATCGACTAGAGGCAGGTGAAGTGAAAATGGTTGAGCCATTCGAACTAAAGCATCATAAATACTCTGATCGCCATGAGGATGATATTTACCAATTACTGAACCAACAACTCTTGCAGATTTTCTATATTGTTTGTTATGGTCATAACCATCTTCATGCATTGCATATAGAATTCTTCTATGAACAGGCTTAAGTCCGTCACGAGCATCAGGAAGCGCTCTGGAAACGATAACACTCATAGCATAATCTAGATAAGATTGACGCATTTCATGATCTAAGTTTGTATTAGAAATATCTTTATTTTCTATTGGATCTTCGTCAGTAGTGTCTGACATTTACCTCGCCTTTAAACACGAATCATACATTGATTCTTTAAATGCTATTTTACCACTTTATCTTATTATCTACAAAATATAAATGTGCTATTTTATATTGATTAATTATTTATAATCAAATAGTTAGAATGGAATATCGTCATCAATTTCGGAGTCAAAATCACTTGATGCAGAAATTGAATTATCTTGAGAAAAATTGCTATCTATAGAGCCTGAATTTCTACTATCTAACATTTTAAATGTTGAGTTAAAACCTTGAAGAACGACTTCAGTTGTATACTTTTCGATACCATCTTTATCTTCCCACTTTCGAGTTTGTAATTGGCCTTCTAAAAAAACATTTGAACCTTTTTTTACATATTGTTGAATGATATTAACCAGACCTTCATTAAATACCACAATACGATGCCATTCAGTTTTTTCTTTTTTTTCACCAGTGTTTTTATCATTCCAAGACTCACTAGTTGCTATAGAAAAAGTACACAATGATCTTCCATCCTGAGTATTTCTTACTTCTGGATCTTGACCTAATCGACCAATTAACATCACTTTATTTAAACTTCCTGACATAATAACTCCAATTTAACGACTTTTTTTAAAAAGATGTAGATAGCATAAAATCTTATGATATAAGGTATTTTGATTTAAATACAGGAAAAACTTTGTCTAGAACATCTAAAAAAAATTCTAAGAAATATATTAAAGTTGTTGGATCAAGAGAGCATAATTTAAAAGATCTCAGCGTTAATATACCTAAAGAGGAAATTACTGTAATAACTGGATTATCTGGATCTGGAAAATCTTCTTTAGCATTTGATACTATTTATGCTGAAGGTCAAAGAAGGTATGTTGAAAGCTTATCAGCATATGCCAGACAGTTTTTAGAAATGATGCAAAAACCTGATGTTGATCAAATTGAAGGATTATCGCCAGCAATATCTATAGAACAAAAGACTACCTCAAGAAACCCTAGATCAACTGTTGGGACAGTAACTGAAATTCATGATTATTTAAGGTTAATGTTTGCTCGAATTGGAGTTCCTCATTCGCCTGAAACTGGTCTTCCGATTAAAAGTCAAACAATAACAGAAATGGTTGATCAGGCGCTAAAATTAAAAAAAGGAAGTAAAGTATTTCTTTTAGCTCCAATAATTAGAGAAAGAAAAGGTGAATATAAAAAAGAATTTTCTGAATTATTAAAAAAGGGGTTTCAAAGAGTTAAAGTAGATGGAAAATTTTATGAAATTGCAGATGTACCAGATTTAAAAAAGAATTTTAAACATAATATTGATGTTGTTATTGATAGGCTTGTTATTGATGACAATATTAAATCTAGGCTTGCAGACAGTTTTGAACTAGCGACTTCGCTTACTGATGGTTTAGCCGTTATAGAAATTCAAAATGATAAAAATAATATAGAAACAGAAAGAGTATTATTTTCTGCAAATTATGCATGCCCAGTATCTGGTTTTACTATTGAAGAGATTGAGCCTAGATTGTTTTCATTTAATAATCCAAAAGGTGCGTGTAATCGATGTGATGGACTCGGAACACAATATTTTATTGATGAAGAGCTTGTTATACCTGACAAGAATTTAAGTATAAATGATGGAGCAATTGCACCTTGGTCAAAAAAATCAACTCCGTCACCTTATTACTTCCAAACATTATACGCTTTATCAAATCATTATGATATTTCCCTAGATATTCCATGGAAAGCTCTTCCTAAAAACTTTTCTAATATTATTCTTAATGGATCTGAAGATGAAGAAATTGAGTTTCTTTATGATGATGGATCAAGAACATTTAAAACTAAAAAACCATTTGAAGGAATTATCAATAATCTAAAAAGGAGATATCGCGAGACTGATAGTAATTGGATGAGAAATGAAATTGAAAAATATCAATCAATTTCAGATTGCGAATCCTGTTCAGGCTTTAGATTAAATGACGAGTCTTTATGTGTAAAAATTAATAATAAGCATATTGGTCAAATAACTTCGTTAAGTATAAAAGATGCAAAAGATTGGTTTATTCAGTTAGAAAAGATATTGCAAAAAAAAGAAAAAGAGATAGCTAAAAATATAATAAAGGAAATCATGGAAAGACTATCTTTCCTTGAAAATGTTGGTTTAGGTTATTTAACTCTTTCAAGGACATCTGGTACTTTATCTGGAGGTGAGTCACAGAGAATTAGATTAGCATCACAAATAGGATCTGGACTTACTGGTGTACTATATGTTTTAGATGAACCCTCAATCGGTCTGCATCAACGAGATAACAAAAAATTATTATCAACCTTAAAAAGGTTAAAAGACTTGGGAAACACAGTAATAATTGTCGAGCATGATGAGGAAACTATGAATTTTTCAGATTATATAATTGATGTTGGTCCAAAAGCAGGTATTCATGGAGGAAATTTAGTTGCAGAAGGCAATATTGATCAAATTAAAAAAAATAAAAATAGCATTACTGGTCAATACCTCTCAGGAAAAAAAATGATTGAAGTTAGAAAAAAAAGAAAAATCGATCATGATAAAAAAGTTACAATTACAGGCGCAATTGGTAATAATTTAAAAAAAGTTGATGCAGAGTTCCCGCTTGGAAAATTTATTTGTGTCACAGGAGTATCTGGTTCTGGCAAATCAACTTTACTTTTTCAAACATTATACAGAGCCATGAATCGTGCATTAAATAATTCTCAAAGTTCTCCTATGAAATACGACTCAATAGAAGGAATGCATTTAATTGATAAAGTTATTAATATTAATCAATCTCCAATTGGTAGGACCCCTAGATCAAACCCAGCAACCTACACTGGTGCGTTTTCTCCAATAAGAGATTGGTTTTGTGGTCTACCTGAGTCAAAAGCTAGAGGTTATAAACCTGGGAGATTTTCATTTAATGTTAAGGGCGGTAGATGTGAAGCATGTCAAGGGGATGGTTTAATAAAAATTGAAATGCATTTTTTACCTGATGTTTATGTTCAATGCGATCAGTGTAAAGGGAAAAGATACAATAGAGAAACTCTTGAAATTAAATATAAGGATAATTCTATTTCTGATGTTCTAGAAATGACGGTAGATGAAGCACATGAATTATTTAAAGCTGTGCCAAGTATTAGGGAAAAAATGGAAACCTTAAAAAGAGTTGGTCTTGGTTATATAAAAGTTGGTCAGCAAGCAACAACACTATCTGGTGGTGAAGCACAAAGAATAAAATTAGCTAAAGAGCTTGCAAAAAAGGCTACAGGAAGAACTTTTTATGTACTTGATGAACCTACAACAGGTTTACATTTTCATGATGTTAAGAAATTACTAAGCGTTCTTCACGAGCTTGTTGATCAAGGTAATACAGTTGCTATAATAGAACATAACCTTGATGTCATTAAAACTTCCGACTGGATTATTGATGTTGGTCCTGAAGGAGGAGACAATGGCGGTCTAATTGTTGCCCAGGGAATTCCTGATAAGATTATTAAAACAAAAAACAGCTATACAGGTAAATTTCTTAAAGAAATATATCAGTAAAAATTAATACAAGTTTTGCGCAATAACCATACTAAAAAGCATTGGGATGCTTAGCATAGTATTTGTTCTTGAAAATAACATTGCTGTTCTTGCTGAAGCAGCCTTTACATCGACATCCGCTTCAACAATACCAAGTGCTTTCTTTTGATTTGGCCAAATAACAAACCACACATTAAACCACATTATTATCCCTAACCACATTCCAATTCCAATAAATAACTCATTAGGTGATCCTCCTCCCATAAGTGTTAATGTCATTGCAGAATGAAGATAGCCGTTAATATAACCTAAAACTAAACCCGATAATATGGTAGCCATGGCTCCCCACCGAAACCACCACAAGGCAGCAGGAGCTATAACTTTTGAAACTGCAGGTTTTTGATCATCCGGAATATTTGGCATATTTGGTATTTGCACGAAATTAAAATACCATAATAACCCTATCCACATAACTCCTGATATCACATGCAGCCATCTAAAAATAAACATCCAAAAGGTATTATACTTAAAACCTGTACCTATATCGATTGATCCTGATGTAATAACAAAAGAAGCAAACATTAGTAAAAAAGCAAATAAAAAACCAGTTGTGACTGTGTTTCTCAAAGACGATAAAATAGAACTCATAAGACCTTCCCCCAAAGAATCATTAACAATAAGCTATTATATAAAAAAAATAATTAATTAAAAAATTAATTTTTTGACCAATCTCTTTTTACATTTAAATATAGTACAATTTGCGAAGCTATGAAGACAGAAGAATATGTACCAATAAAAACACCAATTATCATTGCAAGTGTAAAACCTCTCAAAACCTCTCCACCTAAAAAGTAAAGTGAGAAAAGGGCCAATAAAGTTGTAACGGAAGTTAAAAGAGTTCTCGACATAGTTTCATTTAAAGATTGATTAATTAAATCATATATATTCATTTGTTTATATTTTCTTAGATTTTCTCTTATTCTGTCATATACAACTACAGTGTCATTCATTGAATAACCAATTATAGTCAGTAAAGCAGCAATAATTGATAAGTTAAACTCGATTTGCAATAATGAGAAAATTCCCATAGTGATAAAAACATCATGAATAAGTGCTGTTACAGCTCCAATAGAAAACTGCCATTCAAATCTTATCCAGATATAAAACAGCATTAAAAAAACTGCTATAACAATAGCAATTATCCCTTTTTGAATTAATTCAGAACTAACTTTCGGCCCTACAATCTCTGTTCTCTGTATAGTTATATTATCTCCCAAATTAGGACGTATGATCTCTATTGTACTCATGTCAGCATTCGCAACTAGATTGGATGAATTTTCAATACGAATTAAAATAACATCATCAGACCCAAAAGTTTGAATTTGAATATCTCCAATATCTAACTCTGATAATTGATTTCTTATTTCAGAAATAGTGAGGTCATTGTCTTTTTTTATTTCAATTAAAGTTCCGCCTTTAAAATCAATTCCAAAATTTAGATTTTTATAGACTAAAAAAAATAAGGATGAAATTATCGCAAGAATTGAGAGAATAGTTGCAATATTCTTGATTTTTAGAAAATCAATTTTTAAATCTTTTTTTATCCACCTTATTGCAGTCATATTGGTAACTCACTAGGTTTTCTTTTAATAAGCCAGCTTGCAATAATTAATCTAGTGATAACGAAGGCTGTAAAAAATGAAGTTATCACACCTATTGATAAAGTCACAGCAAATCCTTTAACAGGCCCAGTTCCTAAAAATATTAATATTAGAGATGCGATTAATGTCGTAATATTTGCATCTAAAATTGTTCTTAAGGCTCTATTATAGCCAGACTCAACAGCAGAAAAAGGTGTTTTGCCGTTATCATATTCCTCTCTTATTCTCTCGAAAATTATTACATTTGCATCTACAGCCATACCAATAGTCAAAACAATTCCTGCAATACCTGGAAGTGTTAAAGTGGCTTGAATCAAAGATAATACACCCACTATAAAAATAAGATTTAAACTTAGGGCGACATTTGCATATAAGCCAAATCTTCCATAACTTATAAATATAAATAATAAAACTAAAACCATTCCAATGATGGTTGCAATTGTGCCTGAGTTAATTGAGTCTGCTCCAAGTCCAGGACCAATTGTTCTTTCTTCAAGAATATTTAAAGGAGCAGGTAAAGCCCCAGCTCTTAAAAGAACAGCCAAATCATTAGCACTTTCAACTGTAAAACCACCTTCAATTTGGCCAGAACCCCCTAAAATAGGCTGTCTAATGGTGGGAGCAGAAATAACTTGATTATCTAAAATAATAGCAAAAGGTCTTCCTACATTCTCTGAGGTTGCTCTTGCAAACGACTTTCCTCCAGCAACATCAAAACGAAAATTTACTACTGGGGTATTTGTCATTTGATCAAAGCTAGCTTGTGCATCAGATAATCTTTCACCTGATACTAGTATTTTTTTATTAACTAGCCACGGTATAGAGTCTTTATCATAAATTATTTCTGACCTAGGAGGGATTTTCCCTCTCAATGCATCAGAAACAGATATTGATGTATCAACCATCCTAAAGTTAAGTTTAGCAGTTTGTCCAAGTAAGTCTTTTAAACGCTGAGGATCGTCCAACCCAGGTACCTCAAGAAGAATTCTGTTATTACCCTGTCTTTGGATTGAGGGTTCGGTTACTCCTAAACCATCAATCCTTCTTCTAACAATCTCAATTGATTGATTAACAGCTGAACGATATTTACTTCTGAGAGCGTCCTCAGTAAAAGTAATAGAAAATACATTATCCGAATTAGAGATATCAAGCTCCGAAACGCCTTGATTTAAAAAAATATTTGAATCACCTTGATCAACTGAATTAATAAGATCTCTAGCCTCAGTAATTTGTTCCGCATCAATTATATATATGCTCACGCCTTCGTTAATTAGCTTAAGATTAGA
>CETH01181492.1_pt1 | contig 12689 bp, 10 predicted proteins | sample 361461 | NCBI WGS metagenome assembly CETH01 (sample SAMEA2622695, study PRJEB7988) | marine metagenome | isolation source: saline water (ENVO:00002010), including
ACTCATAATCCATTGGTCGGAGGTTCGAGTCCTCCCGGGCCCACCACTACAACTACTCAAATAATGATTTGGATAGCTTATATAATCTATTGGATCGAAGATAGCGCATGAAAAAAGACTTAGATATTATAATTTATGGAGCTACAGGATTTACAGGGCAGCTATGCGTCAAATATTTACAATCACTAAACACAAAAGTTAAATGGGCAATAGCTGGAAGAAATAAAGAGAGTCTTAAAAAAGTATCTAAAGACTGCTCTGCTGAAGTTGAAATTTTTATTGCTGATTCTCATGATACTCAAACATTAGATGTTTTAACTTTAAGATCAAAAGTTATTTTATCTACTGCAGGACCATTTCATTTATATGGCTCAAAATTAGTAGCATCCTGTATCAAGAATAACACTCATTATGTTGATATAACCGGTGAAAATTTTTGGGTAAAATCTCTAATTAATAAGCATCATAAAGAAGCATCTTCAAAAGGTATAAAAATTATTCCTTCATGTGGTTTTGATTCAATTCCCTCTGATCTAGGGGTTTTTTATGTGTCACAAATATTAAAAAAACCTATTAAAAGAATTGAAGCTTTTTATTCACTTAAAGGTAGAGCATCAGGCGGTACTATCGAAACTATGTTTTCAACTAAAAAGCTAAAAACTGGAATTAATTTAGCTGACACTTTTTTATTGAATCCTGATAAATCTTATTCAAATAAACAAAAATATCTTAGTAATGATTTTTTTAAAATTTCTAAAATTAATGATATTAATGCTTGGTCAGCACCATTTATTATGTCTGCTATTAATACAAGAGTAGTTAGAAGAAGCGATGCTCTCTTAAAGTTAAGGGAAGAGCCTTATGGCTCGAATTTCACCTATCAAGAATATACATTTTACAAAAGCTGGTTTAGCGCATTGAAATCTTTAATCATTATAGGAATTTTAGCCTTAGTACTTATGTCACCAATAAAAAAACTTGTAAGACCATTTTTACTAAAACCAGGAGAAGGGCCATCAGAAAATTTCCAAAAACACGGATGGTTTGTTTGTAAGTATATAGCTGAAACAGAGGATGGAGAAAAATCGTTATTTAAAATGCACGGAAAAGGTGATCCAGGCTATAAAATTACATCAAAACTTGTTGTAGAAAGTGCTCTTTGCTTGATTGAAGATATAGATAACCTACCTGGAGGCTCAAAGTATGGAGGGGTTCTTACTAGTGCCTCAGCCTTGGGCGATTCTCTAATTGCTAGATTTGATAAAGTTGGAATCAGTTTTCATGGGCCTCTAAAAAATAATGAAACCAAAAACTAATACTTTTTCAGCCGTCATTTTTTATTAAAAAATAATTTTTATCATTTCAAATATAATTACTGTAGCTACTCCTGCTAAAACATCATCCAACATAATACCTGCTCCTCCACTTAATTTATTATCAATATAACTTATTGGCCAAGGCTTCCAAATATCAAATAAACGAAATAAAAGAAAAAGTATAATCCAGTCTAATGACGCAAAATCCGAAAATAACAGTATTCCATACATAACGGACATTTCATCCCAAACAATACTAGGATGGTCATGACAATTGAGCGCCTTTGCGCTTTCTCCACAAATCCAGAATCCAGAAATAATTAAAATACAAAAAATTAATGCTTGTAAATCGTAGCCAAAACTCAAAGTGAAATAAAAAAATAATATAGAAAATAAGGATCCTATAGTACCTGGAGCTATAGGTGACAACCCTAGGCCAAAGCAAGACGCAAGAAAGCTAATGGGGTTAGTTAATATTTTCGTATTTTCATTCTTACTCATAAGCCTTGTACTCATTGTTTATCATTTTCTATTCAGATAATCTTCATATAATGATAGATGATTTTATTATAATTTCAGTCATTTTTTTTCTTGGTGCAGCTTCTCCTGGTCCATCACTAGTTATAATTCTGAACCAAACAATTACTAATGGAGCCTATAATGGATATGCCTCATCATTTATGCATTCTATTGTTGTAGGTATTTATGCACTATTAAGCGCAACAGGTTTAGGAATACTTACCTCCCTTCTACCAAAAATATATTTTTTTGCTAAATATATTGGAGGTGCATATTTACTATGGTTAGGTATAAACGGTCTCTTGAAACATAAAGATAATAGAAATAAAAGAATAAATATGATAAAAAATCCCTACCTAGATGGTCTTATAATAGCAATTATTAACCCTAAAATTTTTATCTTCTTCTTAGCTTTATTTAGTCAAATAATTAATATAGAAACAACCTGGAATCTAATAATAGCCTACTCTTCTATAGCTATGTTTATTGATATGATGTGGTACTTCTCTATTGTTTATATAGTTTCCAATACTATATCTTATAAATGGATCAATATTCATTATCAAAAAATAAATTTCATATTTTCAATTTTATTAATCATTTTTTCTATAATAATCTTTATGTCAAACTATCGATAAAAAAATATTAGAATTTAAAATTATTGTTTGACTGGTGTAGATACAATCTTAGCGCATAGCTCCTCAAATGAAATTCCTACTGCCAAAGCAGACTTAGGTAGCAGACTACCAGCACTCAATCCTGGAAGGGTATTGGCCTCTAGACACCAAATTCTTTCCTCACTATCAACTATAAAGTCTATTCGGCTATAGTTATTTAGTCCTAATATATTATGCACCTTAATTGCTATATCTTTTATTTCATTTTCTAATTTAGGGCTAATATCAGCAGGAAATATTTCATCAGCAAATCCAGGTTGGTACTTTGATTCATAATCAAATATTTCTCCATCTCTAGGAATAATATGCCCAACTGAAAGCGGCTCATTATTTAGAACTCCCACAGTTAACTCACTACCTGAAATATAATTTTCAACAATAACCTTACTATCGAATAATCTAGCTTTGCTAATGGAATTTTTTAACAAAATAACATCATCTACATAGCTTAATCCTACAGTTGAGCCCTGTGAGTTTGGTTTTACTATTAATGGAAATTCTAAGTTAAAATTAAGATCATTATCTTCGGTAACTATTGTCCAATCTGGTGTTAATACTCCATTAGATACAAATATCTTTTTACTTTGATCTTTATCCATTGCTAACGCACTACCCTTAGAATTGCTACCTGTAAAAGGAATTTCCTTCTCTTCTAGGATAGATTGAACAACTCCATTCTCCCCAACTCCTCCATGTAAAGCTATGAAGACTAAATCAAAATCTAAAAAAATATTATCTGAAATTATTTTCTTAATTTTACTTTTTTCTTCATTAATAAAATCAGGTGGAGTTGGTTTAATATTTCTACTGAATATTTCATTTTCAGACTTTAATGACAAGATACCAGTGGATAAATCTATCAAACTAACATCATGGTCTAGAGATCTTAAAGCTTGAATTACTTGCTTAGCACTTGAAATAGATATATCACGCTCCATACTAGATCCACCTAATAATATTGCAATCTTCAAAAAATAATCCCTCCAAAATTGAATAAGTTAATAAAAAAACTAGGCGATGTGTTTGTTTAAAGCGATAATAAATAATAATGAAATACTCTACTAGATATATCAGATTCGCTCAATTAATTGTGTGCCTATTTTATTGGCTCTCCAACTTAATCTATGCTGAATTAATTCAGCCAGGGGATATAAGACAGCGCCACGATATACGATTATTAGCTGATTCCGGAATTATTGATGCACCAATAAATGGATGGCCAATTTTTCTATCTGATATTAATTTGAATAGAAATACTATACTAAAAAATAATCATAAATTAGCTAACTCTTTAAAAAGAATATTTCCAGAAAATGAATCTCATGATGATATTAAAACAAGTCTAGGTTTCTCAGCATCCAATGATACGGATAGAATTAGAGGCTATTCCTCTAGACCAAGAAAAGAAGAGGAGCTTTCATGGAGATTATCTACTGCTAAAGGAAGATTTTATTTTGACCTAAGAGCGAAGGTTGATAAATCGCACATTGGAACAAATAGAGCTAGGCCTACAGGGTCTTATATTGGAATGGCAATAGGTAATTGGTTTTTATCCCTTAATGCTACCAGTAAGTGGTGGGGCCCTGGCTGGGATGGAAATCTAATTCTTTCAAATAATATTAGAGGCATTCATTCTATATCTTTAAACAGAAGAGTAGCGAAACCATTTAATAACCTCTGGCTAAGATGGCTAGGACCATGGACTACTCAAGCACTATATGGAAAGCTAGAAAAAAATAGAGATATTGAGTACTCACATTTCTTCGGATGGAGGATAGGTTTTAAGCCTTTAGATAATCTAGAAATTGGACTATCCAGAACTGCTCAATTGTGTGGAAAAAATAGAACTTGTAATAAAGAGGTTTTTCTAAATATGCTCTTAGGTAAAGATAATCAAAATGATAATGTATCTTTATCTACAGAACCTGGAAATCAATTAGCAGGATTCGATCTTCGCTATTCTTTTAATAATTACCAACTGCCAGTTGCAATATATACTCAATGGATTGGAGAAGATGAGTTTCATGGTCTACCAAGTGCTTATATGGGCCAATTAGGATTTGAAACATGGGGTTTTAATTCTAACGCTAACTTTAATTACAGATCATTTTTTGAATGGAGTGATACATCATGTGACTTAATTGGTGGATCTCCTCAATTCAGATGCGCTTATGAACACACGATATATACCTCTGGCTATAGATATAAATCAAGATCAATTGGCCATACTATTGACTCAGATAGCAGAATTTTAAGCCTAGGTGGCCTCATTATTGATGATAAAGGGCATACATGGTCATTAATCGCAAGAAAATCTGAAATTAACAGAAGTAATGGTTTAAAGCATACGATATCTTTAGCAAAAGAGAAGGTTAATTCATTAGAATTAATCCGCTCTTTATCATACAGAAAAGGTAGTATAAGGTTTTCTATCACAAGAGAATTGAGTGATTTAAGGCCATCAAGAAATGTGTTTTCAATTCAATGGAACTTGAACAACTAAGAATAGCATTTATTAAATTTCACTTTTAACTGTTACAATAAAATAATGAAGATTACAGCAAAAGAATTCTTAGATAACCCTAATAAAGCTATCACTCTATTGGGTATGTCAGGTGTTGGAAAAACAACGCTAGCTAATAAATTACCAAAATCTAAATGGTTTCATTATTCTGGAGATTATCGCATAGGTACAAAATATCTTGCTGAACCTATCCTAGATAATATTAAGAAACAAGCTATGGAAGTAGGGTTTCTAAGAGATCTGCTTAGAAGTGATTCTATATATATTGCTAGTAATATTACGGTTGATAACCTATCTCCGGTATCCTCTTTTTTAGGAAAAGTTGGAGATGCAAACTTAGGAGGAATTAATCTAAAAGAATTTAAGAAAAGACAGGCTCTTCATAGAGAAGCTGAAATTGGTGCTATGAAGGATGTAGTTAGATTCCTCGATATGGCTAAAAAAATCTATGGGTATGATCACTTCATTAATGATGCTGGAGGTAGCATTTGTGAAATTGATGAAGATATATCAAGAACTCTATCTGAGCATACCGTAATTCTTTATCTTAAAGCTAATAAAGATATGGAAGAAAAAATTATTGAAAGGGCTAAGAAAAATCCTAAACCTATGTATTTTAATGAGACTTTTCTTGATTCTGAATTAAAAAACTACTTAATAAAAAATAAAATTAATGACCCAAATGAAATAAATCCTGATGATTTTTCTAGATGGGTCTTCCCTCAATTGATTAAATATCGAAAACCCATATACGAAAAATTTTCTGACAAGTATGGCTACACAATAGATGCCAATGAAGCCTCGAAAGTTTCTAATGAAAAAGAATTAATCGAACTTATTTCAAGTGCTTTAGATTAATGATTCTATTTGAAAATATTCAATTGACTAATTAAGCTAATTTAGATTAGGATTCTAATATATGAAAATAATAAACCTTTATTTATTCCTATTTTTAGCTTTACTGTCAATTTCATGCACTAATCAACCAAATAAACTGGATGAAGATACAACTTCAGAATCTATAGAATCAGCAAATCCTGTGATTCCGTATCAACAAGATACAATTCTAAGAGAAGCAGAGATTTTCTTTGGCTCTACAGCACAAGGTATGGCTGATGTACTTAATCAAGCCTTTTTAGATAATGGTCTTCCTGATGCGTATATTAAGGGTGAGGAGGCATCAGGTTCCATAGGTATAGGCGTAAAGTTCGGCCATGGTGATCTTTTTTTAAGTGATGGAACAACTAATAAAGTTTTCTGGAGAGGGCCTACTCTAGGATTTGATGTTGGTGGTAATGCAGCTAAAGTCTTTATACTTATTTATAACTTATCTTCAGTAGATTCGCTCTTTACAGGGAGATTTGGAGGGGTTGAGGGTAGTCTTTATTATGTGGGTGGTTTTGGCTTAAATTATAATCAAAGAAATGATATCAAGCTTGCTCCTGTTAGGTTTGGATTAGGATGGAGACAGGGTATCAATATTGGATACATACAGCTATCTTCAGAAAATGAGCTATCTCCGTTCTAATTTTAGTCAACCTTATGAATTACAATATCACTAAGATAGTTTAAAAAATTATTTTCTTTTATTTACTAGATGAATAGCATGGTCATGTATAGAAAGAGCAGCTTCGTGTAACGCTTCTGAAACCGTTGGATGGCTGAACATAATAAGGCTGAGATCTTCAGCGCTAGAATCAAACTCCATAGAAATTAAAGCTTGCTGAAGTATCTCTGCTGCTGAAGCTCCAAATACATGAGCACCAAGCAATCCATCATCATTTTTGTCTGAAAGTAATTTAACAAATCCGACAGATTCATCAGCCGCTAAGGCTCTACCGCTAGCTGCAAAAGGAAAGCTACCAATCTTATAATCAATATTCTCTGCCTTTAGTTCACTTTCATTTTTTCCTACCCAAGCTATTTCAGGATGAGTATATATAACCGAAGGAACTAAATCATAATTAAGCTTTGTATCTTTACTAGCTATTCTTTCTGCTACCATTATTCCTTCTTCACTTCCTTTATGAGCTAACATCGGTCCTCTTACAACATCGCCGATAGCCCAGACATTAGAAGCATTTGTTTGACAATAATCATCAACAAATATAAATCCATTTGAATCTAATTCTACTCCTGAGTCCTCTGAAAATATATTTTTAGTATTAGGGCTTCTTCCTACTGCAACAATCAATTTATCAAACTCAATCTCACTTTTATTTTTCTTGTCTTCATATATAACTTTTATTTTTTCTTTTCCGTATTGAGATGAAATAACCCTAGAACCTAACTTAATATCAAGACCTTGTTTTTGGAATTCTTTAAGAGACGCCCTAGCAATATCTCTATCTGTCATAGATAAAAAATCATCCATAGCCTCAATAATAGTTACTTTAGAACCTAGCCTAGCCCAAACGCTCCCAAGCTCTAAACCTATAACTCCTGCACCTATAACTCCCAACTTCTTTGGGATTTCATCAAATTCTAGCGCTCCAGTACTATCAACAATATTTTTATCATCAAAATTTGCTGCCTTGATTTCTATAGGTGAAGAACCAGTTGCTATAATAATATTTTTAGACTCGAGTATCTCAATAGAATTATCTAATGTTGTTAACTGTACTTTACTTCCTGCTAAAACTTTACCACTACCTGATATAATATTTACTTTATTAGCCTTAAGAAGGCTATCTATTCCAGAAGTAAGTTTTTTAACAATACTATTTTTCCTATCCATCATCACAGAGAGATCTATCATAATATTTTCGATACCAATTCCATGAGATTTATAGCTCTTACTTGCATCATAAAACTTTTGAGAAGAGTCAAGTAGAGCTTTAGAAGGAATACATCCAGAATTTAAACAAGTACCGCCAAATATTGGATTTTTTCTATCATCGGTATACTTTTCTATACATACAGTATTCAAGCCAAGTTGAGAAGCTCTAATAGCTGCAACATAACCAGCTGGACCGCCACCTATAACAATTACATCATACATAATCTATCCTAATTATAATTTATAAATTTAATGAAAATCTCTCAGGTGACTCTAATTGCTCTTTAATCAATACTAAAAATGAAACTGCTTCTTTTCCATCTAGTAATCTATGGTCATAGCTAAGAGCTAGGTACATCATTGGCCTTATTACAACTTTACCATCCTCGGCTATAGGCCTATCTTGAATAGTGTGCATTCCTAAAATTGCAGTTTGTGGAGCATTTAAAATAGGTGTTGATAATAGAGATCCAAAAACTCCTCCATTAGAAATTGTAAATGTGCCTCCCTGCATCTCTTCTATGGATAATTTTCCATCTCTAGCTTTTTCAGAATAATCAATTATTGATCTCTCTATCTCTACTAATGATTTAATATCTGAATCTTTTATTATAGGCACTACTAAACCTCTTGCTGTTGATACTGCGACTCCTATATCTTGGTAACCGTGATAGACAATATCTGATCCATCAATAGATGCATTTACTGTAGGAAATTTCTTCAAAGCATTGACTACAGCAATTATGAAAAATCCCATAAAACCAAGCTTTACACCATGAGTTTTTTCAAAATCCTTACCATAATTAGATCGTAAATTTTTAATAGAACTCATATCTACTTCATTAAAAGTAGTAAGCATAGCTGTTTCTTGACTGACAGAAAGAAGTCTTCTTGCTATTGTATCTCTTAATCTTGTCATAGGCACCCTCTTCTCAGGTCTAGTGCTATCTAAAAATTCACTAGAACTAACTTCTTGCTTATCAAGACTTTTATGGTGACCGCTCTCTAGATAATTTAAAATATCTGATTTTGATATACGATTAGGATTTTTAATAGACTTGACTGCGGAAGCTAGTAAATTATTTTCAGATAGCATCTTCCTTGCAGCAGGACCTAATTTTCTTTGATCAGGCTTCATACTGATTGAAATATCTGAATCATCATCTTTAGATTTCATCTTAATATCTTTACCTAAATCCTCCTTATCTTCAAAAGATTGGCTATCATTCGAAGACTCAATAAACTCTCCTATGACTTCAGAGCTTCCAATAATTTCACCTTCTTTTTTAATAATTTTAGTTAGAATTCCATCTGCAGAAGCCACAACATCTAAAATAACTTTATCTGTTTCTACTCCAACAATTACTTCATCCTGAAATATTGAATCTCCTTTTTTTTTAAACCATTTAGCTACCGTTCCTTCTACTATAGATTCTGGAAAGGTTGGTGACTTAATATCAATTTTCATAATGATTTCCTATCTTATGGCTTCTTCTAATATTTGACGTTGCTGTTTTAGATGCAGCTTCATGATGCCTACAGCTGGAGCAGCAGCTGGAGGCCTGCTAACTAAATTTAGCTCTTTTTTAAAATTAATTCTATCTAGTACTCTCTGTATTCTGTGTCTATGACTAAACCAAGCACCTTGGTTATAAGGCTCTTCTTGACACCATATAATTTTTTTTATTTTTTTATATAATAATAATATTTCTTCTAAATCATCATAAGGGAATGGATATAACTGTTCGATCCTAATAATAGCAGTATCGCCTTTTCCAACCTCTCTTTGTCTATCTCTAAGTTCATAAAAAATCTTCCCTGAGCAGAGTATAACTTTAGATATATTATCTTTATTTTTGATAGTATCATCGATAACACATCTAAATGATCCATCTGTTAATTCTTCAATGGTAGATGTAGCATTAGGGCTTCTAAGTAAACTTTTTGGTGTCATAACTACTAATGGAGTTCTCATTTTTCTTATTGCCTGCCTTCTCAAGAGATGAAATATCTGAGAAGGAGAACTTGGTATACAAACTTGTATATTTTCTGAAGCACATAATTGTAGGAACCTCTCAATTCTTGCACTACTATGCTCTGGACCCTGACCTTCATAACCATGAGGTAACAATAAAACTAAACCAGATAATCTTGACCACTTATGCTCAGCAGAAACTATAAATTGATCAATTACAACCTGAGCACCATTCATAAAATCACCAAATTGAGCCTCCCATATTGTTAGACCTGATGGCCAAGTAGCAGAATAACCATACTCAAATCCCAAAACAGCCTCTTCCGATAAGAGGGAATCATATATATCAAATAATGTATTCTCATCATTAGCTATTTTAGATAAAGGGATGTACTCCCTTCCTGTCTTATTATCAAAAACAGCCGCATGTCTATGAGAAAAAGTCCCTCTTCTAACATCCTGCCCTGAAATTCTAATTGGGTAGCCTTCAGATAATAAGGTCGCATAAGACATAATTTCTGAAAAGCCCCAATTAATTTCTAAACCTCCTTGACTCATTTTAATTCTGTCGCTAAAAACCTTATTAGCCTGTGTTCCTAATATAAAAAAGTCAGGAATTTCACATATTCTTTTACCGAGATCTTTAAATTTATTTAAATTAAAACTTGTATCTATTTTTGGCCACCATAAAATATTTTCATGCTCACTCCAATCAAACCAAAAAGATTTATTATTACTACTTGATAGGTTTTTTGCTACAGTTTTTCCAGAATCTAAAGCTTTCCTATAATTAGATTTAATGCTTAATGCTTGATTTTTACTAATTACTTTCTGTGATATTAATTTTTCTCTATACTTACGTAAAACTGAGGAATGTTTTGAAATTACTTTATACATCAATGGCTGTGTAGCAAATGGATCATCTGCTTCATTATGGCCTCTTCTTCTATAGCAAAATAAGTCAATTATTATATCTTTTTTAAATTTTTTTCTGTATTGAGATGCTATCTTTACTGCATTTACAACCATTTCAGGATCATCCCCATTTACATGAACTACTGGAGCTTGAATAACTTTAGCAACGTCCGTAGAGTATTCAGTAGATCTAGAGTCATTCTTATGACTAGTTGTAAATCCAATTTGATTATTTACCACTATATGAATAGTTCCTCCCACAGAAAAACCTCTTGTCTGAGACATCTGCAAGCATTCCATAACAACTCCTTGGCCAGAAAATGAAGCATCTCCATGAACCAAGATAGGAATAACTTTCTCTCTTTTAAAATCCTTTAATCTATCCTGCCTTGCTCTAACAGATCCTAAAACTACGGGATCAACAATTTCTAAATGTGATGGGTTATTACTAAGAGAAACGTGAACTTCGCCACCTGGGGTCATGATGTTAGAAGAAAAACCAAGATGATATTTAACATCCCCTGTATTTGCTCCTTCTAGTTCTATCCCCTCATCAAAAGATGAGAATAAATCTGAGGGCATTTTTCCAAGTACATTGACTAATAAATTAAGCCTACCTCTATGAGCCATACCGAAACAAATCTGATTAGCCCCAAGCTGACCACAATTTTGTATTAGTGAGTCTATTAATGGTACTAATGATTCTGCACCATCAATACCAAAACGTTTCATACCAGGATATTTTGCAGCTAAGTAACTCGCAAGACCTTCTGCTGAATTTAGTCTTTCAAATATACTAACCTTTTCGTCATCTGAAAAAGAGTAGTTGCCTAATTTAGATTCAAATTTTTTCTGAAACCATCTCCTTTCTTCATAATTAGTAATATAGTTATATTCTATTCCTATATTGCCACAATATACTTTTTTAAGGTTTTGTATAATATCTTTTAATTTTGCTTTCTTTGGCCCCATCAAAAAAGTATCAACATAAAATTCTTTATTAAGATCATCTTGATTTAGATGATGAAACTTAGGGTCTAAATCATCTATTTTATTATTTTTCATTATCCCTAGTGGATCTAGATTAGCTACTAAGTGTCCTCTATTTCTATATGATTGAATTAGCCTAATAACCTTTCCTTGTTTTTCATTTATACTCTCACTACTAGAAGATAAGTAAGATGGCTTTCGATACATATTTTTAAATTCATCAATAATGTCTTGATGAGAAATATCATTAACACCTCCAGAAAAATCTTCAAAAAAGGAAAGCCATTCCTCCGATAAATTTTTAGGATTATTTTGATATTCGCTATAAAGGGTCTCAAGATAAGTGGCATGCCCTCCAAATAAATGAGAACTAGCCCACATTTCTTGCATTGATTTGCTCATACTATCTTTTTATTTATAAATGAAATGATAAAAGGAATTATATATAAAATTATTGATATTTGAAATAATAATGATTGTCATTATTATTTAAGATTAATTACTATTAATATAACGAATAATGACCTAAATAAATTTCTTCTGAATAGCTTTTAGTGAGCTTTCTCCTGGGCATAATTCTCCATAATCTAATTCATTAAGTGGTGTATTTGAAGTGCAATTTATAGTATGCATATCTGGCTCACTTTCATCTATATAAAGTAAACCTGTTACTATCTCTCCTTCTCTATGTTTCGTCCTAACATAGTCTAAAGCTTGTCCTCTATTTGCAAAATTATAGCCTTTATCAAGCTTTCTAAGCACTACTCTACTGCCATCATGCATCTCAATTGGCATTGCTTCACCTTGATCATATGCCGTCTTAATCTCTTTCGCTGGAGGAATGTAGTCAAGATGAACAGCGGGATGAAAAAATTCTCTGGTATGAGCATAGCTTTTAGTAGAATCTTCATGATCATTAAAAGTAACACAAGGTGATAACACATCAATTAAACCAAATCCATTATGTTTTATAGCGGCCTTAAGAAGTGGAACA
>CETH01177397.1_pt1 | contig 12677 bp, 16 predicted proteins | sample 361461 | NCBI WGS metagenome assembly CETH01 (sample SAMEA2622695, study PRJEB7988) | marine metagenome | isolation source: saline water (ENVO:00002010), including
TAGTATAAGAACTAAAATTATATTAAAACCAAAAAATGTTTAATTCTCTTTACAAAAAATGTTTAGATTTAGCTGCTCACAAAAGTTCTAAGTATTATTTAGCTTTGGTCTCTTTTATTGAAAGTTCATTTTTTCCAATTCCACCTGATGTAATGGTAATACCCATGGTAATCTCAAAAAAAAATGATTTTATTAAGATATTTCTTATTGCAACAATATTTTCTGTTTTGGGAGGTATATTCGGATATTTCCTTGGAGCTTTTTTTTTTGATCTAGGAATGCAAATAATGAATTTTTACGGATATGAAAATAAATTAAGCAATGTTAAAAATAATTTAATAAATAGTGAAAGTTTTTATGCCTGGCTAGGTATACTTTTTTTAGCGGGTTTTACTCCACTTCCATATAAAGTTTTTACGATTGCTAGTGGTCTAATTGGTTTTAATTTTTTTATCTTTATTTTAATTAGCTTGATTTCTAGAGGATTGCGATTTTTTATTGTATCATACTTATCATTTAAATTCGGAGATTTATTCACTAAATTTATGGATATTCATGGGGCCAAATGGTTTACAGTAATCGGAATACTCATTGTTATTATTGGAATAGTAATCTATGTAATTTTTAAATCTTATGTATAAATTAAAAGCTGAATTTTATCTAAAAATAATTTTCATATTCAGTTTTATTGCATTATTCTTTGCATATTTTGTTGAGCACATTCTTGGGCACCAGCCCTGCAATTTATGCTTGATAGAAAGAGTTCCTTATGGATTAAGTATAATTTTACTTATCTTAATATTTAATTTAAAAAAAAATCAAAAATTTCTCATTTTATTATTAATTCTTACATTTATATTTTCTTTAGCAATTTCCTTTTATCATTATGGAATTGAGCAGGGTTTTTTCAAAGAATCTGCTGTTTGTGGTATCAAAAATTTTAATGAAATTTTAACAAAAGAGAATTTACTTAAACAATTAAATGAGAAAACTGTTAGCTGTAAAGATGTGACATTTAAGATTTTTGGATTATCACTAACAAGTATTAATATTGTTTTTAGTTTAATTTTTATTATAACTCTTTCTAAAATTTATATTAAATATGAAAAAAACAAATAGTAAAGTTGAAGAATTTATAAGGGTCGACCATGCTGGTGAAAGAGGTGCCGTCAAAATTTATGAAGGTCAGTTATTAGCTTTAAATACAATTGTAAAAAACGATAGTTTAAAAAAGACAATTGAAGATATGAAAGAACACGAAATAGAACATTGTCAATTTTTTGAAAGTGAAATAAAAAAAAGAAATATTAAACCTACGAAATTTTTACCTCTATGGGATTTATTAGGTGTGGGGTTGGGATTTGGCTCGACTTTATTGGGTAAAAAGGCAGCAATGTTGTGTACTGCATCAGTCGAGGAAGTAATTGATAAACATTATTTAAATCAAATTAATCAATTAGGACCAGAGGAAAAAGAATTAAAAAAAAAGATAACTAAATTTAGACAAGATGAACTTGATCATAAGGATATTGCATATGAAGAGGGTGCCTCAAAAAAAGGTTTTTATTCAATAATGGATAAAATAATTAAAACGGGTTCAAAAATAGCAATTCGAATTTCAGAAAAAGTTTAAATTTTAAGCTTCTAGTTCTACATCCCAGTATAAATAATCCATCCAACTTTTGTGTAAGTAGTTTGGAGGAAAATTTTTACCATTTCGATGTAAATCTTCAGTTGAGGGTTGAAAAGGTTGTTTAAAAAGTTTCATTCCAGATAATTTTAGTAATTTACCCCCCTTTTTGACATTACATGTTGAACAAGCAGTAACAACGTTGTCCCAATTCGTTTCTCCACCTCTTGATCTCGGTAATAAATGATCAAATGTAAGTTCCTCTCCACTTCCACAATATTGACATGAAAATTTATCTCTTAAAAAAACATTAAATCTTGTAAAACTTGGTTTTGATTGTGGAACTATATAATTTTTTAATGCAATTACACTAGGTAACTTCATATCAAATGATGGACTTCGGATAATTCTATCATAATTACTTACAATAATGACTCTATCTAAAAAAACTGATTTTACTGTGTCTTGCCAGGACCAAAGGGATAAGGGATAGTAACTTAATGGTCTATAATCTGCATTTAAGACTAGTGCAGGACACTTTTCTAATGAAATATCTTGTTCAATAAAATTATTCATTAGAGAATTCTAACTTAAATAAAAAAATTTTTCAATAATTAGGAACTATTAATTTTTTTTAAGATATAATTTAATGCTATACTTGAAGCTTCGATGGGAATATGATGACCACAATTTTTTATTAGATGTGTTTCAATTTTAACATTATTTCTGATAAAAAAATCTTTTGCCTCTAACATATAATTTGGTGAGACTATTTCATCTGCGTCACCATGGATCAATAAGATGTTTGATGAATTATTCATTTTATCTTTTAAGTAATTTTGATCAATTATTTTTCCAGAAAAGCCAATTATACAGTTATAATTTTCTTTTGAATTTAAACCAAGATTTATAGCCATCATACAACCTTGGCTGAAACCAGATAAACAAATATTTTTATTACGTAGATCAAATTCTTTTTTTATCTCATTAATAAATTTATTTAATATAATTTCTGCTTTTTTAGACTCCTCTAATATATATTTTGGATCTTCTTTTGATAAATCAAACCATTGATAACCTGATGGATTGATCGAACAAGATTCATATCCATTAGGACATATAAATACAGTGTTTGGTAAATATCTTTTCCAATTTAAAGATAGCATGCTAATATCATTTCCATCACCACCATAGCCATGAAGTAAAATAATTGCATTATTAATTTTAATGTCTTTGTTGGGCTTAATTAATTTAGTTTTTAGACAAAATGTCATACTAAAAGATTTATGTTTTTTTTATTTTTAAAACACCCTACAATACAAATATGATTTCTGGAATAATTTTAAAAATCCTATCAATAATTTTATTAATATTAGTTGGAATAGTATTAATACTTGGAATTGGAACTTTGTTCAAAGGAGGCGAAACCAGTAAGAAATACTCTAATAAATTAATGCAATTAAGAGTTCTTTTACAGTTTGTTGCAATTATCGCATTAGTCGGATTTGCATATTTTTTTAAAAATTAATCGTAGGAAATTAACCAATCTATAAATTTTTTATCATTAAAGTTAATAGAGCCAATAATCCTTGCAAATTCCTCTCCTTCCTTATTAATTAAAATTGATGTTGGAATACCTCTTAACGCAAACTTCTTTGTTAAACTTATAGAAGTATCAAAATACAATTCTAAGTTTTTAATTTTTAAATCCTTAAAAAATTTATCAGCTTTTTCGACTTTATCTTGACCAACATTAATAGGAAAAATCTTCAAGTTCGCTAATTTTTTATTTTTCTGTAGTAAATCTAATGATGGCATTTCTTCTTTACACGGAGCACACCAGGAAGCCCAAAAATTTATTAGAATTAATTTCCCTCGATAATTATCTAAACTCACTTTATTATTTTGGGCATCTAAAAACGTTAAACTATCGATTTTTTTTAACTCTTTGTTAATTACAAGATTTTTTATGTCAGTCGCACTATTTGCCAAAGTAGTACAAATGAAAAATAGAAATATTGTTAAAAATCTCATATTAAATAGGTATAATTAACTATCATGGGAAAAAATAAAAACAATAAGGTAATTTGGAATACCCGAATAAAAAAAGATAATTCAGGCCTTTTTCAAAAAGTTGGGAGTTCTCTTGCTATTGATAAAAAACTTTATAAAGAGGATATAGCAGGATCATCTGCTCATGTGGAAATGTTATTTAAACAGAAAATTATTACTTTTAAGATAAAAAATAAAATCCTTTATGGATTAAATAAAATTAAAAATGAAATATCTAAAAATAAATTTGAATTTAATTATAGACATGAAGATATACACATGAGTATAGAAAACAGGTTATTTGAAATTATAGGAGATGAGGCCGGATATATTCATACTGCTAGATCTAGAAATGATCAAGTTATTACAGATTTAAAAATTTGGATGAAATCTTCTACAAATGAAATAAACACTTATTTAAATAAAACAATTAATACTACTTTAAATTTAGCTGAAAAAAATATCAAAACAATAATGCCAGGATTTACGCATCTTAAAAATGCACAAGCCATATCATTTGGCCACTATCTCATGGCCTATGTAGAAATGTTCATAAGAGATAAAAAGCGATTTCGAAATAACATGGAAAGTCTCAATGAAAATCCTTTGGGCGTGTCAGCCTTAACTGGAACACCATTTACTATAGATAGAAATTATACATCAAAAAAATTAGGCTTCAAAAGTCCAACTAATAATTCTATAGATACAGTTTCAGATAGGGATTTTGTTCTTGATTATTTATATAGCTGTTCTGTTTGTTCTATGCACATATCAAGAATAGCTGAAGAATTTATTATATGGAACTCAGATGGTTTCTGCTTAATACAATTATCAGATAAGATTGTAACAGGGTCATCTATAATGCCTCAAAAAAAGAATCCTGACTTTTTGGAGTATCTAAGAGGAAAAACAGGATTAATGTATGGAAATTTATTTTCAATGCTTACAATACTTAAAGGTTTACCACTATCATATTTTAAAGATCTTCAAGACGATAAGGAAATTGTTTTCAAAGCTCATGATAATCTAATCAATTGTCTTAAAATTTTTAATGAAATCCTGAACAATATAAGGCCAGACAAAAAAAAGATGTTAGAACTGGCTAATAAAGGTTATCTTACAGCTACTGATCTTGCTGATTATCTTGTAAGGAATCATTCTATGCCTTTTAGAACAGCATATCAAAAGACAGCTGCAATTGTAAATTTTGCAGAGAAAAACAACAAAAAGCTTAAAGATCTTACCATTCAAGAATTAAGAAAAATTGAACCTAATTTAACTATCGATGTTTTAAAAATATTTAATTTAGAAAATTCAGTGAATTCAAAAAAATCTCATGGAGGAACATCTTTTGATAATATTAAAAAAATGATAGTAAAATACAAAAAACAATTATGACAAAAAATATAATTATATTAATTTTTATAAGCACTTTAATTTTATCTTGTGGTAAAAAAGGTGATCCTATTTATCAAAAACCAAAATCTGAAAAATTTAACACCAAAATAAAAGTGGTGTTATGAAATATAAATCAAAAAATTATTTCATTGATGGTTTTAAAGCTGAAACTTTAGCAAAAAAATATTCTACACCACTTTATTGTTATTCACTTAAGAAATTAAGAGATAATGTTAATAAATTTAGAAAAAGCTTTAAATCAATTAATCCAATTATTTGTTTTGCAGTCAAAGCGAATTCAAATAAAGCTTTGATAAGAGAAATAGGGAGGCTTGGATTGGGTGCAGATGTTGTATCTATGGGTGAGTTAATGAAAGCAATTAAATCAGGTATTAAAGCTAATAAAATAGTTTTTTCTGGTGTTGGTAAAACTGAAGATGAATTAAAATATGCTATCAAAAAAAATATTTTATTAATTAATGCTGAATCAAAAAGTGAAATCTTAGAAATAGAAAAAATAGCTAAAAAAGAAAAAAAAATTATTGATATTGGTATTAGAATTAATCCAAATACTGATGCAAAAACATTAAGCCAGATATCAACTGGAAAAAAAGAAAATAAATTTGGTGTTTCTGAGAAAATATTTTTTAATCTATTTAATTACGTCAAAAATTCAAAAAATTTGAGATTAAAATGTTTAAGTGTCCATATTGGAAGTCAAATTTTAGATGTTAAACCTTATAAACGAATGCTTCAAGTTTTAGATAAGCTTATTAAAAAAACAAATTACCATTTTGATTATATTGACCTCGGTGGAGGAATGGGGATTGATTATAATAATGATAATATTAATTTGGATTTTAACAAATATTGTTCGAGTATAAAAAAATTTATTAAAAAACATCCTTCTAAGGTTATTTTTGAGCCAGGTAGATCAATTATTGGAAATGCAGGTATTCTTATTTCAAAAATAATTTATATCAAAGAGGGATACAAAAAAGATTTTGTAATACTAGATGCGGCTATGAATGATTTGATAAGACCAGCTTTGTATGGAGCGAAACATCGTATAATCCCTATAATAAAAAATAATATGAAATCTGATAAAGCTTATGAGTTTGTTGGACCAATATGTGAAAGTACAGATAAATTTTTAACACAAAAAAAATTTCAAAAGGTTAATGAAAAAGATTTTATCATAATTTGTGATGTAGGAGCTTATGGAATGTCGTTAAGTTCAAATTATAATTTAAGACCAAAAGCAACAGAAATATTAATTAGAAACTCAAAAATTCAAATAATAAGTAAAAGACAAAATCTTAAAGAACTAATATAGTTTTTACAAAATGTTTAGGAGTATTTTATTTTCAATATTTTTTTTTACTGGAATAATATTTATATCAATAATATTTCTCCCATCACTATTACTACCTCAAAGGGTTGTTTTATTTGGTGGAAAATTAATGGGATATTGGTCGAGTTTTTGTTTAAAATTTTTTCTTTCAACCAAAATAAATATTAAAGGTAGAGAAAATATTATTAGGGATAATAAATTTTTTATTGCTTGCTCTCATCAATCAATGTTTGAAACCTTTTTTCTTCAAACAATCTTTAACGCGCCAGTCTTTATTTTGAAAAAGGAACTTTTATTAATTCCTATATTTGGTTGGTATTTAAAAAAAATTGGGTCTATTTCAATTCAAAGAAACAAGGTAACAAAAGATAATTTGGGGTTTTTTAGTCAAATATCGAATGTAATTAATAAATCCAACAGACCTTTGGTAATTTTTCCTCAAGCTACCAGAGTTTTGCCTAACGAAAGACCTCCTTTTAAAAAGGGAGCTGCACGAATTTATGAAGAACTCAAAATCCTTTGTCAGCCTGTTGCCATAAATTCTGGATATGTGTGGCCAAAAAATGGAAAAAAAAACATTGATAAAGAAATTGTCGTATCAATTCTTCAACCTATAGAAATAGGATTAAAAAAAAATGATTTTATTAAAATTCTTGAGCAAAAAATATATTCTGAACTTGATGAAATGAATTAACCTTTCATGGGCATTACTACAAAAATACTATCAAAATCACCTGGATCTTTTATTAGAGCTGGTGATCCCATATCATTTAAAAATAATTCTATTTTTTCTCCATCCAATTGAGAAGCTACATCTATCAAATATCTTGAATTAAAACTAATTTCCAATTGGTGATCAAATTTTACATTAAGAGTTTCCTTTCCATCACCACTATTAGTATTATTGACTGATAAATTTAATGTATCTTTGGATAAATTGAATTTTACTCCATCTTTTTTATCAAGTGAAACAGATGCAACTCTATCTACTGAATTTAAAAATAGTTTTAAATCAATTTCTAATTTTTTTTTATTATTTTTTGGTATAACCTGAATATAATTAGGAAACTTGCCATCAATCAATTTTGAAATCAAAACACTATTATTTAATTCGAATTTAATTTTAGATTTAATATTTGAAACTTTTACATCACCATCGTAATTATCCAATAATGCACATAATTGAAAAACAGTCTTTTTAGGTAAAATTATTGGATCAAAAGAAATTTGTTGTTCTAATCTTACTTTTGAAATAGACATTCGATGGCTATCAGTAGCAACTGATGTTAAATAATTTTTATCATCAACTTCTGTTTGGTGAAAATATATTCCACTAAGATAGTGTCTAGTTTCGTCATTAGAGACAGAAAATTTACATTTATTTAATAATTTCAAAAGTTGTTTAGATTTTATTAAGAACTGATTTTCATCAAAATTTTCATTTGTTAAAGGGAATTCTGAGGCGCTCATACAATTTAAGTTAAAAATAGATTTTTCAGATTCTAAATGTAATTTACTAGTATCGGTTAATGTCAGGTTAATTTTTTTTCCTGGAGAAAGTTTTCTTACAATATCATACATTGTTGATGATGTTGTTGTAGTTTTTCCCTCTTCTGCAACTTCAACGTTTTGAATTTTATGTATAAATATTAAATCTAAATCTGTTGCAGTTAAGGTCAAACTTGATTTTTCTGCATTCATTAAGATATTCGACAAAATAGGCAGTGTACTTCTTTTTTCGATTACTCCCTGACAGTAATTTAGAGCTTGCTGTAAGTCTTGTTGATTTACGTTAAATTTCATTAGTCTTATTACTATAAAGTATCTGATTTTTTAGTTTATTGATATTATCAACCATGTCTGGATCTTTTTCTTTCAATTTTTCTATAGTTTTAACTGAATGAATAATAGTAGTATGATCTCTATTAGAAAACTCTCTACCAATTTCTGGTAAGGATTTTGAAGTTAAGATTTTCGTTAAATAAATTGCAGTTTGTCTTGGTCTAACAAGATATCTGGATCTTCGAGATGATAACATCTCATTTTTACTTATTTTAAAAAACCTACAAACAATGGTTTGTATTAAATCGATAGTGACTTTATTTTCTGTAATATTTAATAGATCTTTTAATACAACTTTTGCCTCTGATAAATTTGGCATTTTGTTATAAATTCTTGAAAATGAGATTATTCTATTAACTGCCCCAACTAATTCTCTTACGCTTGCTGTAATTTCATTACTAATAAATTCTTTTATTTCATCTGATATATATAATTTTTCTGAATACAAATTATTTAATTCGTCCATTTTTTTTTCAACAATTTTCTTTCTGAGCTCATAGTCAGGCTTTTGAATATCTACAACTAGTCCTCCAGCAAATCTCGATTTTATTCTTTCTTGAATTCTGGATAATTTATTAGGAGCTCTATCAGCTGATATTATTACTTGAGAACCTTTATCTAATAATGCATTAAATGTATGAATAAATTCTTCTTGCATAGCTTCTTTTCCATTCATAAATTGAATGTCATCAATCAATAAAACATCAGTATTTCTAAAATACTCTTTAAATTTAACCATATCATTGGCTTTGATTGATTTAACAAATTGATACATAAAACGTTCTGCAGAAATAAACATTACCTTTTTATTTTTTTTTAACTCAAAGCCAATTGAATTTAAAAGGTGTGTTTTTCCCATTCCCACTCCACCATAAATATAAAGGGGATTATAATTAGATAAATTTTCAGAAACTTTTAAAGATGCTTCTTGTGCTAATTTATTGCTTTCTCCTGTAATAAAATTATCAAATCTTTTATTTGGATCTATCCTGTTATATTGTAAATACGAATCTTTGATAAAGGAAACATTCTCTTTTTTATCAAATCTAGTAAAATCATCTTTATGATCATCTAAGTTAGGATTTAACTCTACTATCTTGAATTCAATTCTAATTATGTCTTTTTTATAATTTTTTACTATCTTCAAAATTTGGTCTAAATACCTAGATGTTATCCAATCTCGGATAAATCTTGTTGGTACAGATAATAAAAGATAATTATTAAATTCTTCAACAAAATTTATTTTTTTTAACCAACTCTCATGAATGTCCACTCCTAATTTATTTTTCATCTCAGACTGAATTGTCATCCAATCTAAATTTTTGGACTTTAAATTGTTAATATTTTTGTTAATAAATGAATTATTCATAACTCTTGGAGAAAGTTCAGTTAGAAGCATAATGAAATTATTGCAACAAATAATTTCAAAATTTAAAAAAAAAATAAAATCTACGATTGTGCAATCAAACGACGTATTAGAAAAAATGAAATCATAATTTATATAATATTTTTAAAATAAAATTTACAATTGAAAAAAATAAAATAGAATATTTACTAAATCTAAATATTGTATTTGATGATGCTTTGATTATAGATTTTGTAGGTTTAGAAGTTGTATTAAAAAACAACTCAGAGTAATAACTCTAAAGGGTTGCAATTTTTTTAGTTATTCTTGAAACATTTCTAGAGGCATTCTGTTTTTTGATTATACCTGTTTTTGCGATCTTCATAAGTTCAGAATTCAACTTAGGTAAGAATTTAAGAGCCTCGGATTTTTTCTTTTCAACAATTAAAATGTTCATTTTTTTAATCGCATTTTTATATCTACTTTTCCTTGCTTTATTTACAGCTGTTTGCTTTGCTATACGTCTTATTCTTTTAATTGCTGATTTTGTATTTGCCATTTCCGCAGGGGTATAACTTGAGAATTTATATTGGTCAATCAAATAATTGATTATTTTTGGCAACTATTACAAAAAAAAGTAGATCTATTTGATATGTTAATTTTTCTAATTATCCCAGAACAATTTATTCTTTTACATTTAAAACCTTCTCTCTGATAAACTTTAAATTTACTTTGAAATCTACCTTGTATCCCAGAAATATTCTTAAAATTTTTTATACTAGAACCACCTGTGTTTATTGCATTAAGTAGAACTTTCTTAGAATAAATTAAAATTTTCTCACAATCATTTTTTTTTAAGTTTTTTGCCTTTCTATCAGGTCTAACACCACTAAAAAATAAAATTTCTGAAGCATAGATATTTCCAATCCCAGAAATGAAATTTTGATCAATTAAAAAGTTTTTAATGTTTTTTTGCTTTCCCTTTAATTGTGAATAAATATAATTTATATTAAATTTAGAATTAAACGGTTCAGGTCCTAAATTATTAAATCTTGTTTTCAATAATTTATCATTTTTTATAATTTCAAAAAAACCAAATCTTCTAGGATCGTTAAAGACTATTTTAAAGTTTTCAAAAAATATTTCTACGTGATTATGCTTATCTGGTAAATTTGGAGTATTGTAGAAACTTGTATTAGTAAATGCATTTATCTTATTTTTTTTTATTAAATGGATAGTTCCTGACATTCCTAAATGGATTAAACATTTTTTATAATTAGAAAGATGTAAAATTAAATATTTCGAAAATCTTTCAACTTTTAATATTTTTTGATTCTTTAAAAAACTTTCAAAATTATAGGGAATTTTTTTTCTTAAATTTCTGTTCCTAACCAATACTTTTTTAACCTTTTTTTCTTTAATTTTTTTATCAAGTGATTGTTTGACTACTTCTACTTCTGGTAATTCTGGCATTTATTACTATATTAATTATATATTTTTTTTTTATGCAACAATATCTTCAAAATAAAAAAGGATTAGTACAGAATGTTTTTGATCAAGTATACGATCAATATGATCTAATGAATGATTTAATATCTTTGGGAATTCATAGGATATGGAAAAAAAACTTGTTAAATATGATTAATCCATCCCCAAATAAAAAATTAATAGATGTTGCTTGTGGAACTGGTGATATAGCTAAACTTTTTTTAGAATCTATAGATAAGGATTTTCAAATTACCTGCATTGATCCAAATAAAAATATGATCTTTAAAGGTAAAGAGAAATTGAGAAAATATAAGAATTTAAAATGGATAGTTTCCCCTGCTGAAAAACTACCTGTTTCTAATAATACATATGATTTTTATACAATTAGTTTTGGTTTGAGAAATACTAAAGATTTAAAAAAAACCTTATATGAAGCCTACAGAGTTTTAAAACCTGGTGGAAGATTTTTGTGTTTAGAGTTTTCAAAAATTAACAATTCAAATTTAGAATTCATTTATAAAAACTACTCTAAAATTATACCTTCAATTGGAAAGTTGATAGTAGGAAAAAAAGAACCCTACGAATATTTAACTAAAAGTATTCAAAATTTCATTAATCAAGATGAACTATTAGATTTAATGAGAAAAAATAATTTTCATAAATGTTTTTATCAAAACTTATCTGGTGGAATAGTTGCTATTCATAGTGGTTGGAAGATTTAATGATCAAAAAATTAATCACGCTTTTTAAACTTGGTAGAAAAATAGCTAAATCTGATATATTAGAAATAACTTCAAAGTTTCAAGAGCCACCTATAGCAGTAAAAGTTTTATTTAAACTCTTATCTTTATCTTTTTCTCAAAAAAAATATACTGACTTAAATAAAGATATAGGTGAAAGATTGTCCAATTCACTTGTTTCAATGGGAACAACATTCATTAAGCTTGGTCAATTTTTAGCTACAAGACCAGATATCATTGGAGAGGATCTTTCAAAAAAACTTGAGACCCTTCAAGATAAATTGCCACCATTTTCAACACAAGAGGCAATGGAAATAATAAAAAATGATTTAGGTGAAGATAGTTATAATTCTATAATTAATTTTAGTGAACCTGTTGCGGCCGCTTCAATTGCACAAGTGCATAAAGCACAAATTAACGACAATGGAATAATTAAAGATGTTGCAATAAAAATTCTACGTCCTGAAGTTAAAAAAATATTTAATGAAGAGATAGACGCAATGATGCTTTTTGCATTTTTAATTGAATCATTCATAAAGAAAACCAAAAGATTAAAATTAGTTGAAGTTGTTTTTTTATTAAAAGAAATTACAAATCTAGAGATGGATCTTAGATTTGAGGCTGCGGCAGCGAATGAATATGCAGAAAATACTAAAAATGATGTTGGATTTAGAGTTCCTCAAATTTATTGGAATTTTACAAGCGAGAATGTCATGACATTAGATTGGATCGATGGCATTTCAATAAGAGAAACTGAAGAACTTAAAAACAGAGGCTTTAATACTGAAAAAATTGCAGAAGATATAATTCAAAATTTTTTAAGACATG
>CETH01019847.1_pt1 | contig 12676 bp, 11 predicted proteins | sample 361461 | NCBI WGS metagenome assembly CETH01 (sample SAMEA2622695, study PRJEB7988) | marine metagenome | isolation source: saline water (ENVO:00002010), including
ACCATGACAAAGAATTTGCTCACCTAATAAAAGCTAATTACGTTCAAGAAGATGCCGAATTCAGAGGATACGAGTTCGAAATTGGAAGAACTTTCAGCTTAGGGTCTGGAGACTTAACACTTTCATTTGGTAGAGATGATGTAAATGCAGAGTTCTCAGATGGACATAATGTCCCTAGAATTAATCCTGCAAGAAACATCTACTCACTTTCTTATGTTGAAAATGACTGGGTATTTAAAATGAGTCTAAAAGATGTCGAAAAGCAAGATGACATTGGCGAAGGAGAATCAGTAACTGATTCATATCAGATGCTTAATGCTAGATTGACTAAGACATTTGCTACAGGCGGTTCTGGAGAATTTAAACTTTCTGTTTTCGGTACTAACTTACTTGATGAGGTAGCTAGAAATCACTCTTCTTTCGTTAAGAATGAAGTACCTCTTGCAGGAAGAAATTACGGAGCTAAATTTAGCTATAGGTTTTAGGTTATAGCTTCGGCCTAACTTATGTTAGGTATGTATTGCTATACCCCAAAGGCATTACAGGAATGGGGGGTCAAGAATGGATGCTTGGCCCCTTTTTTTCTCAAAAATCGTATAATATTTTCAACTACTAAAACGGAGTTATGATATGGAAAATTTAATTCAGTTCGACGAAAGTTCAATCGACTGGAAGCCTTTGCCTGATCCTGATGGGGAACCCACAGAACATATCTCTCTTTCTTTTTTGAATGTAGATGATAATGCAAAGATAGTTGATATTTTATTCAAATTCTCGGCTAACGAAAAAATCCTTATGCATAGACATACTTCTAATTACAGTACTTTTACGGTCAAAGGCGAACTCCGCACTTATTTTCCAGATGGAGAGCTTAAGGATATTAGGCCCGCAGGAGTTTTTAAAGCTGGGACCCCAGGCGAAGCCCATACAGAGGGAGGCGGAGATGAGGACGTGGTCGTTTATTTCAGCCTTAGGCCTTATTCGGCAACAGATCCAATCTACGAAATATTAGATGAGAATATGGAGGTTACTCAATCTATGAATTTCGACGACCTTAAAGCTTTGAACGAAGAATATTCTGGTTAGATCTATTATCTGCCTCTAATTATTTCCTTTAATGGCGTAGAAAATTCCTAATAATAGTAGAAATAACTGTTCACTAGCAAAAAGAACAGACCCTCTTTCGCCAAAGAAAATACCCCAATCAGAATGTGCAATCAGCAGCGCGAATATCATGATCACTCCTATCGCACCACCAGACATTCTCGTTACGAAGTGACCTAACGCGGTCATTCGTTTTGCTAAGATCGCTCCAACAATAATTCCCAATCCAGCTAGTATTTCTCCCCATGCAACTAGATAAGCAGTTGCTTCTGCCATAGGTATCCCCTTAGAGCTTAGCCAACCAACAAATCCCTCAGATATAGGAAGTTTCCCGTATCCATGCAAAAAGAAAGCAATACCAAGACCCAGTCTTAAGAGCCAATCTGCCATTCCATTCAGTGGTGCCGCCACTCTATCTAAGACATTATTAATTTTTTCCATTTATCTCTCCAAGTTTTTACTTATTTTACATCCAGCTTCTGAAGATACTAATTAATTCACTGCCATTGGTATCTAATAAGTCACTTATATTAGCTAGTTCCTCAAAGAATTCATTTGGTTTTATGGCTCCTTCAGGTGCGAATACTCCTTTTTTTATAATTTTTCCTTCTACTAAAAGCTTTAAACCACATGCAAGTGGAATTCCGGTCGCTTCTCCCATGCTGATTAAATCAGAAGAGTTGAACACAGTTCCACAAGATGCACTTTCTCCGTCTTTAAGTCCTATAGCTAGTGCATATAGGGGAGGAGGTTCTGAAAAATTTGTGTTTTTTAGATTAAGTCTGGAATCAATACCTTGTTCCTCTAGGTCCTTTCTGATGGATGAGGAAAGGTTTTGGACTATACCCGCGGCCCTTTCTACAGAAATAATTTTCCAATCCACAAGTCTCATTATCCACTTAAGCACACCAAATCCACTTCCGTGGGCTAAATTTATGCTGTTTTTTATTGTTTTAAAGTGATGAGGAAAGGTAATAGCTTCTGGATGCCCAAATATATGCGGTTTGAATTTTCCAAATCCAGGAAAGTCAATTTCAACCTGCTTAAGAGGTTTGACCATCTTGGATTTACCATCATTATGTATTCTGACCGTTCCAGTCATTTGTTGGACTCCATGGACCATTGCAGCATTAATACCTGATTGAGATGACTCTTCTTCAGGCGTTGCACCATCCATAGTCCAACCTGTATAGAGAGTTTCAACTTCGTCTAATTCTCCAATTGCTACTGCTCCCAACATATTTGTAAGACCTGGACTTGCCCCCATACCTAGTATTGCAGTATTAGAATTATTTTCTGCTTTCCTATGAAACTCGAGCATCTCAAGCGTAGGTTCCCAGTCATCATTTATATCGAGATAATCGCAACCCGAGTCTAACGCCGCCTCTAGAATTGGCGGACCATATTTGAAAAAAGGCCCTACGGTGTTTATAACAATGTCTGCCTGTCTCATTTGCGCTTTGAGATCATCAATATCAGTTACATTTAAACCAATACCTTTAACCTTTTCATTCATTGATGCTGCAAAAGTTATTGCTGCCTCTGCATTAATGTCGGCTACAGTTATCTCATCAATGTTTTCGAAACTCATACTTGTTTCAACTGCGAATCTTCCCATTCCTCCGCTTCCGCCAAGAGCCAAAACTTTCATAGTAAGAGTTTAAGTTGGAATAATGTCAAATATTCTTATGGAAGGGGCTTCTTCACATAAAGCCGCAACTGCATCCAGAGTGCCATCTTCAGTTCTAAATTGAAGATATTTTTCATAATGGGCCTTGGAGTCCCAAACTTCTGTGAAAACCCAATTACTTGATTCTTCTGTATTGTAGGTTAGATCAATACTTTGGCATCCGTCAAAGTCCCTAGTGACCTTAAATGCCTCTTTGCAAATACCAGTAAAATTTTCTCTTTCTCCGTCTTTTAAAGTGCCCTCTAGTATTACGCTTACTGTCATTCTAATCTCCTTTTTTGCAATTCATATAAGCAGATACTAACAGACTGGTTCACTAAAATCCTTGAATTTAGCTGACTGGAAAAATAATATAAATTTCTTCAAAAAGATAGTTGATAGCCTGCTTGCAGTGCCCAATCCATTCCCATTTGTGGACCATTCAAATCTCTTGAAATAGGTTTATAGGTTTCTAAACCAATACTTCCTCGCGGTAATAGAATATTAATACCAATGCCAAGACTTACTGTTTTTCCGCCATAATTCATCGGATCGGCAGTTTGGACTGGAGCTTTAATATTTTTGTCAGCACCATCTATGGGCTTGATGTCTTGAACTTTTACTCTCAAAGACCATGCAGAAATATTATTTATATCTCTTTGACCCCAAATATTTAGCTCGTCAGAATCTCCAAAATTCCACTCTTTGTTCTTAATATTTGTCTTGGATCTTATTTGTCCGCCCATTTTCCAAACACCATAAGTTTTTGTGTAAGTGATAGCACTTAATAGGGATAGGGATTTATCTCCACCCTGCATACCGTAAGGCATGACAATTGAGCCAACATTTCCCATAGGCATAAGAACCTGGCTGTTCGCATCACTCTTTCCTATATTTTTTTCAATACCAATCTGAGCATGAAATTTAGTATCATCTTTGTCATAGATTTTAAGTAATGCAGATAGATTTATTATCGATAGATCCGATGACTTGGTCGAGAAGTTACCCAGAGCGTTTCTATTCATCATAGGCTGATACGTCCTTAGATTCATTGACTTAGCATTGAATGTTGTCATGCTCATAAATGTAATTTGATCAGTTGGTGCATACATAGCACCTAACATAATCATGTCCATATCCATGTCTTGAGGAACGACACTAAGATTTTTGGGCATTCCATAAGGGTTAGGTAATTGAAGTATTTCTGCATCAGACATTTTTTTGGAATCAAGATAGTTTTGATTCATCGACATTTTCATATACCGGATAGAGACCATAGATTGACCTTTCTTAAGAAGGTGATCACCCATTAAGCCAATTGGCCCATGCATTTTAGCGGTATGATTTGAATGACCTCCCATCCCATGATGGTGGTCATGTTCATCCATGTCTTGCATAGATTCAGATGAGATATTAATGGAGATTGCTATCAGCAACCAAAATAAATAGCTTTTTTGTATGTTAATCATTATCTAATATCTTTTTTTCTCAACCTAATAGATTTTGGAGTCACTTCTACAAGTTCATCATCTTCAACAAACTCTAATGCTTGTTCCAAGGTGTGCTCTATATGAGGGGTTAATATAAGATTTTCGTCTGTTCCGGCAGCTCTTATATTAGTTAACTGTTTTGCTTTGGTCGGATTAACAGGAAGATCATTGTCTCTTGAATGCAGACCTACTATCTGACCTATATAAACATCGGCGCCATGACCCAAAAACATTCTTCCTCTTTCCTGTAAGTTGAATAAAGAGTAGGCTAATGTCTTTCCTGCAGCCATAGAAACCAAAACGCCATTTTGCCTTTTAGCTAATTCTCCATCTTTTGCTTTGCCATAATGATCAAAGACGCTAGTCATGATACCTGTTCCACTAGTCATCGTTAGAAAGCTAGACCTAAACCCTATCATGCCTCTAGATGGAGCCAAGAACTCTAACTTAATTCTTCCTTTTCCATCAGGTTCCATATTTTTTAAGTCAGCTTTTCTTTTTCCCATTTCTTCCATGACTGAGCCTTGATGTTGATCTTCAATATCTATAACAATTTGCTCAAAAGGTTCGTGAATTTCTCCGTTTACTTCCTTTTGAATGACTTCTGGTTTTGAAACTCCAAGCTCATAATCTTCACGTCTCATATTTTCTATCAGTACAGATAGATGAAGCTCCCCTCGACCAGAAACTTTAAATTTATCTGGCGAATCTCCTGGTTCTACTCTTAAGGCAACGTTGTGAATCAATTCTTGTTCAAGACGCTCCTTCAAATTTCTGGAAGATATATATTTTCCTTCTCTGCCTGCAAATGGAGAGTTATTGACTTGAAAGGTCATGCTTACTGTGGGCTCATCAACGCTTAAGGGAGGCAGAGCTTCAATATTCTCTGGATCACATAAAGTATCTGAGATATTAAGTTTATCAATACCTGTTATACAAATAATATCTCCAGCTTGAGCTTCTGAAACTTCAACTCTCTCTAATCCTTTGTAACCCATTACTTGAAGTACTTTGCCTCTTCTCTCAGATTTATCTGAATCAACAACAATAACTTGTTCATTGGGTTTAATCTTTCCTCTAGTTATCCTGCCTATACCAATTACACCAACATAACTGTTGTAATCCAAGGCACTAATTTGCATCTGGAGAGAGCCTTCATCATTTACCTCAGGAGGACTGACTTTTTCTAGAATAAGGTCCATCAGTGGAGACATATCATCAGACATATCATTCTCATCAAGACCAGCAATTCCATTCAGAGCAGATGCGTAAATAACAGGAAAATCAAGCTGTTCGTCGGTTCCCCCCAGTCTGTCAAATAAATCAAATACTTGATCTAATACCCAGTCAGGCCTTGCGCCTGGTCGATCTATTTTATTTATAACAAGAATAGGATTAAGTCCTTGATCAAAAGCTTTTTGAGTAACAAATCTAGTTTGAGGCATGGGCCCATCAACTGCATCCACTAGCAGAAGTACTGAATCAACCATTGAAAGAACTCTTTCAACTTCCCCACCAAAGTCTGCATGACCAGGTGTATCAACTATATTAATCCTGTGTTCCTTCCATTCGATAGCCGTATTCTTCGCAAGAATAGTTATGCCTCTTTCCTTTTCTTGATCATCGGAATCCATTACTCTTTCAGAGTCCATATTCTTTCTATCCAGGGTTCCTGATTGCTGCAATAATTTATCAACAAGAGTCGTTTTGCCATGATCAACATGAGCAATAATGGCAATATTTCTAAGGTTTTCTATAGACATGGATAATGAGAAAGCGGCGATTATAAGCTTTTATATAGAATCTTCTATTAATTTTTGATCATCGAATGACTTAATGGATCAGGGCAGCACAGCTCAATTAAAGCATCTTCTATTTTCATCTGATCATATTGCCTCAATTTATCTAAGAATTTTTTTGCAGACAAATTGCCTCTTTCTTCTGCTATTAAAAAATAGTCTAAAGCCAATTTAGGATTAGCCTCTATATTAATACCGTCACTGTAGAAGATAGCTATATTGAAAGGCGCTTTAGAATGTCCTTGCTCCGATGCGCGTTGATACCAGTAAATTGCCTTTTCGAGGTCCTTTGTTATTCCTCTTCCTATAGAGTAATTAACCCCAGTATTGTATTGAGAAACAGAAACTCCTTGAGTTGCTAAAGAGAGGTCGTAAACAAAATCATCTTTGTCATTTACTGCACGTGACTCAAAGGAAATCAAGAAGAAAGCCAGAAGAGTTGTTCTCTTCATGCTCTTTCTTTATTACTCCATACTGACAACAACTTTCCCTAGTACTTTTCTATCCTCTAAAGTTTTGATAGCTTTGGCGGCATCTTCAAGAGAAAAGGTTTCTGTCACAAATGGTTTTATCTTGCCTTGTTCATGTAGCTCAAATAGTTCCTTGAAGTTCTGTTGATTCTCGGCTTGATCAAGTCCTGCAAATTGACCCCAGAAAACACCCACTATTTGACATTCTTTCAAAAGCGTTAGATTTAAAGGCATTTTTGGTATTCCTGCGGTGAATCCAATTACCAGATATTTTCCATGCCTCGCGATAGCTCTTAATGCAGGCTCGGCGTAGTCTCCACCGACAAGGTCATAAATCATATCTACACCGCCTCCAGTCACTTCTTTTATCTGATCAGAAAACTTCTTTTGAAGGTCCCTATCCATATCTCTTTCGTAGATAATTCCTTCATCAGCTCCTTCTCTTTTACACAAGTCAATTTTGTCTTGAGACGAAGCAGCAGCAATCACTTTCGCACCCATCGCTTTTGCTACATGTATGGCTGTAATGCCTAATCCTCCACCAGCTCCAAGTACTAAAACAGATTGTCCAGGCTCCAGCTCGCCTCTTTGTTTGAAAGCGTGATAAGTAGTGCCGTAGTTGAGTGGAAAACCTGCAGCTGTCTTGAAGTCCATTGATACAGGTAAGGGCATTAATTGGTGCTCAGAGTAGACACCTTTTTCTCGTAAGCCCCCAGAACCAATACTTCCCATTACTCTGTCACCCTCTTTATGTCGAGTGACGCCTTCACCAACTGAAGAAATTACACCTGATATCTCACTCCCTGGGCTAAAAGGAAAAGGCGGCTTGAATTGATACAGGCCTTGTACAATGAGCACATCAGGGAAACTTATGCCTGTTGCTTTGATATCAACTACTACTTCACCTGGTCCCGCTACTGGATCTTCTATCTCCTCAACTTGATGTGAGTCTACAGGTCCAAATTCTTTACATAGAAATGCTTTCATATAACGTTCCTTATTAAATACTCAGCAACTTAAATTAACGTTAAATTATAAAACGTCAAGAAATCTTGCTTAAAAAATCTTTTAAGTAGTCTTCAAAATTTATCTGAATATCTTTATCTATTATCTCAGCAGCTGAAATAGATTCTTCAGAGATGGCTGAGAAATTATATTCGCTATCTATTGAAATGTTGTTCATTTGACTTTTATGGGCAGAGGATACTTCCATACCATATTCTTGGAAGGATATATTTCTGTCTTGAATCTCTTTAAGTAGAGTTCCACTTAAGGATTGCTCTAAATTATTTAGAACATCTCTTTGGCATTTTATGTTATCTGACCAGAGCCTTTTACCTTCAGGAGAAATTTCATCCATGAAAAGTGCAATTTCCTGCATGCCTTTCAATATTCTAAAAGCTTCTTCTTTAATAGAAACTTTTCCATGGAGTGTTTTTATTTTAGCATCAGGTTTTCTGCCTTCATTCACGACAGTTTTGTGCGTTCTGAAGAGTTCATTTGATTCTAATTCGGTTATTTCAGGGCTATCAGTAAAAAAGCTATATAAAATCAGTAAATCTAAGAAATATATTTGTTCTTCGGTTATACCTATGAAAGAGTTAGGATTTAAATCTACACATCTCAACTCAACATAATCTATTCCTTCATTTTCCAGCACATTAATTGGTCTCTCTCCAGTAGGGCAAACCCTTTTAGGTCTAATTGTGCTGTAATATTCATTCTCTATTTGGATGATGGAATCATTTAATTGAATTCTTTCCCCATCTTGGAATTCGCCTAAATCTTTATAATCTTCATAAGTCGTTTTTAAAGCATTCCTTAAATCATTCCCATATTCAGAGATAGAATTATAAGAAATGTTCAATTTGTCTTGCGCTTTACTTATGTATCCCAAATCGCCCATTCTCAAACAAGTTGCAAATTCCTTATATAGGTCTTCATTATTTAGATCATCCAGATTATTACTTCTGCCTATTGCAAATGATTTATTAGCTATGGGAGAAGCACCATATAACAATAAGTAAAGCCAACCATACCTGCGAAAATTTCTAGCAATTCCCAAGTATATTTCATTCTTTAATTCCATCAGATCAGCTGACTTGATTTCAGCCAGTATCTCTAAAAATCTATCAGAAAATGAAAAATTATAATGAATACCCGCTATGGCCTGCATAGTACTTCCATACCTATTGGATAATCCTCGCCTATAAATAGTCTTCATCATCCCTTGATTAGACTTACCATAGTTTCCTATAGGAATATCCTCTTCAGCTTCAATTACACATGGCATACTCAAAGGCCAGAGAGATTCTTCTTCCAAATTTTGATTAACAAAAACATGTAAGTTACTTAGAAATTTGAGACAATCTGAAGCGCTGGTAAATGTAGGGGTAACTAGCTCTAATAATGCTTCTGAGAAATCGGTAGTTATGTAGGGGTTTGTTAAAGCTGCACCCAGGCCTATAGGATGCTTTGTTTGTGATATCTGGCCAAAAGGACTAACTCTAAGGCTTTCTTTTTCAATCCCTCTGTTGATGAAATTAAGTTCTGAGGCTGCATTAGATTTCTTTATCTCATCTAAAGAAAATCTAGTCATTATTTCTATCTCGGTCCGGCCTGAACAATAGATTCTGATACATCAAATTTTTTGAAGTTTTCTTTAAATTGACTAACTAATTTACTCTCATATTCCTTGTATAAAGAAGGATCAGCCCAATTTTTTATTGGGTTTAGTAGCGCGCTATCAACACCTTCAATATTAAGAGGCACCTCTAAATTCATTCCTTCGATAGTTTCCGTTTCAGCTTTTTTAAGAACTCCCGACTGTATTGCAGAAATAATAGCTCTCGTAACTGGGATATCAAATCTTTTCCCTATTCCATAAGGGCCTCCTGTCCAGCCAGTATTTACTAGGTATACTGTACTATCAAATTCTTCAACCCTCTTCATGAGTAAGTCGGCATAAACTCCCGCTTCTCTTGGGAAGAATGGGGCTCCATAACATGTTGAGAAAGTTGTCTTAAATGCTTCAGTTGACCCGACTTCAGTTGATCCTATAGCTGCTGTATAACCACTCAAGAAGTGATAGGCTGCAGCTTCCTTACTTAGGATAGATACAGGGGGTATAACACCTGAGAGATCACAGGTTAAGAAGATTACTGCCTTCGGCTCTCCTGCGGCATTCTCATCTGCTCTTTTTTCAATATGTTCTCTTGGATAAACTACACGAGTATTTTCAGTTAAGGCAGAATCCGAGTAATCCGGATTTTTTGTTTCCGAGTCAATCACTACGTTTTCCATCACGCTACCTCTTTTTATAGCGTCCCAAATAACAGGCTCATTCTTTTGGGTAAGATCAATACACTTTGCATAGCAACCACCTTCAAAGTTAAAAACTGTACCCGGACCCCATCCATGTTCATCATCACCAATTAGATTCCTTTCTGGATCCGCTGATAGAGTTGTTTTACCGGTCCCAGATAAACCAAAGAAAAGGCACACCTCTCCATCAAAGCTTACATTTGAAGCGCAATGCATTGGTAATACATCTTCTTCTGGTAATAGGAAATTCTGAACAGCAAACATAGATTTCTTCATTTCTCCTGCATATTGCATACCAGCTAAGAGGACTTTCTTCCTTGAAAAATCTATAAGAACTACACCATCACTATTAGTTTTGTCTATTTCTGGATCACATACAAACTCAGGTGCGCTCATGATTTCCCAATTGTCTTTACCACGAGGATTAAATTCTTTCGGCCTAATGAACATCTGCTTACCAAACAGATTATGCCAAGCCCATTCTGTTCTTATTTTGACTGGAACGTAATAATCTGAATGTTCACCAACATGAAGAGAAGACACAAATGTTTCTCTTTCGTTTAAATATTGTTCTACTTTTTCCCAAAGATTTACAAAATCCTGACTATCGAAAGGCTTATTCACCTCTCCCCAGTCAACAGAATCTTCGGTCGCTTCATCTCTAACTATGAACCTATCAAGCGGACTTCTACCTGTTCTTTTACCCGTTTTCACCAATAGAGCACCATTCGAAGCTATTTCACCTTCATTTCTCTCTATGGCCGCACCAATTAACTCCTCAACGGTTAAATTTTCATGAATAGATGACATTTAAGAATCCTTTTAAAATTGGCGAGTATTATATAGATTTAATTTTATTTATGAGAATGTATTTCATCAGCTTTCACAATAATAAATAAACAATAGAGTGATATAAAAGTCAGTGCTACTAATACCCATCCAGGAATACTAATACCTAAAAAGGTCCATAAGATTTCTGCACAATTTCCATCTCCTGTGAACGCTAAAATTATTACTTCTAAGAAAGGTAAGGTTGCAAAAAGATAGTCTATATCAGGCATACAATTGGGAACTAAATCATCTGGAAGGCTTTGCAAGTATAGCTGTCTTATAGCAAGCAAAGCACCTGCAAACGCAACAACTAATATTGAAGATATAAGGAACCTGTATGTTCTCAATTTACCCGGATTTATCGCAAGTCCTACCGATGCCAGAACACCGACAAGTATCACGGCACCTCTTTGCATATAACAAAGAATACAGGGTTTTAATTGAAGATAATGTTCCATAAATAATGCAACCCCAATCATGGCTATTGAGGTGAGCATAAGCAACAAGAAGGTTCTTCTGGAATCTTTAGCTATAATTTCCATTAATGAGCTTGGTCCCAGTTATCACCAATTCCAATATCAATTTCTAGCGGCACATCTAAATCTGCTGCTCCCATCATTGAGCTAGTAATGAGCTTTATAACATCATCAATTTCTTGTTTTGGAGTATCCAGTATCAGTTCATCGTGAACCTGAAGGATCAGCTTAGCTTCGACTTTCTCTTTCTGAATCGATCTGTGCATTTCTATCATGGCTATTTTCATAATGTCAGCAGCCGTTCCTTGAACCGGAGCATTTATTGCCACTCTTTCAGATGCTTGTCTTCTGACTGCATTGTTAGCATTAATATCTCTTAAGTAAAGTCTCCTTCCAAACAAGGTTTCAACATATCCATTTTGACTAGCTGCTTCTTTAGTTGTTTCCATATATTCCTTAACACCTGGATATTTTTCGAAGTATAAGGCCATGTATTCTGCAGCTAGATTTCTTGTAATTCCTAATTGCTTTCCCAAACCAAAAGCAGATATCCCATATATAAGTCCAAAATTAATCGCCTTTGCATTTCTTCTTAAATCAGCTGTAACTTGGTCTAATTCGACATTGAAAACTTCGCTTGCAGTTTTACTATGTACATCCTCTCCATCTTGGAAGGCTTTCAAAAGACCAGAATCTTTTGACATATGAGCCATTACTCGAAGTTCTATCTGAGAATAGTCTGCAGAAACAAAACTATTTCCTGGAGAAGGCTCAAAAGCCTGTCTTATTCTTCTTCCATCTTCAGTTCGTATAGGTATATTCTGTAAATTAGGATCAGATGAAGACAATCTTCCGGTAGTAGTTACAGCCTGATGAAAGGAAGTGTGAACTTTTCCAGTAGACGAAGAAATTTGGTCAGGCAATTTATCTGTATAAGTTGATTTGAGCTTGCTCAATGTTCTATGTTCTAAAAGGACTTTAGGAAGTTCATATTCTTCTGCAAGTTCGGCAAGAACTTTTTCATCCGTTGAAGGCTGACCACCTGGAGTTTTCTTTATGATTCTATAATTGAGCTTTTCAAAAAATATCTCTCTCAACTGTTTGGTAGAGCCAAGATTGAATTCTTCACCGGCTATATCATAGGCTTTCTTTTCTAGCTTTTTAATTCTATTGGCTAGGTCTTTAGATTGAGCATTAAGTATTTTCGAGTTTAGGATAGCTCCGTTGCGCTCCATATCAGAAAGAACTTCTATGAGTGGTATTTCAATTTCATCATTAAGTTTTTTTAAAGATTTCTCCTTTTCTAACATGGGATTGAGTTCCTCGAAGAGCCTAAGGGTTATATCTGCATCTTCTGCTGCATAATGTGTAGCTAGATCGATTGGAACCTGATCAAATGTTACTTGTTTAACTCCTTTGCCTGCGACATCCTCAAAAGTAGAGGTTTTATGATTCAGATAATATGAAGAGAGTGCATCAAGATTATGTCTTGTTGCGGATGCATCAAGTACAT
>CETH01099886.1_pt1 | contig 12662 bp, 10 predicted proteins | sample 361461 | NCBI WGS metagenome assembly CETH01 (sample SAMEA2622695, study PRJEB7988) | marine metagenome | isolation source: saline water (ENVO:00002010), including
ATTATGACGACTACTAAATCCAGAAAATCGAATAGCCGCATAATGAGTACCCGTTAATTCTTTAATCCGTATTCGAGAATCTACTGGGTTTGGAACCTTATCTAAATGCATATGATTTGGCATAAAAAAACTAACATTCCAACCTTGATCATCAGCACGACTTTGAGAAACAGGGGCCGTCATCGCAATGGATGTTTGAGTCGTATTTTGACCTTGAATAAAACGAACTAAAATCCGAAAAGCATCACTAGCAGCCTCGCCACGATCCCCCATCGTAGTTACTTCAGCACTAACAACACGTTGATAATCACGAATTTCAATTTTTCCATCTTGCTTAATAACCGTATAAGGTCGTTCTTCTACTCCCATAATAACTATAGAAAACCATATCATACTAACCATTACAATCCAAAATTGTTTCATAAGAAAATTATAACGTAAAAAAAAGAGTTAAGCAGTATCCCATCATAAAAATACAAATATCAATCAAACTAAGCCCCTTCTAAAAAAGCGTTTAAAATCTCCAAAACCTTACCATTAATATTCCCATTAGCAGAATTTTTTAAATAATTTAAACAATCGGTGGCCTTCTGAATCTGTCCTACCTTTAAATAAACCAAAGCTTTCTTCTCATAAAAACCCTTAAAATCAGGATGATATAGCCGAGATTCAATGCTTTCAGCTTTATCAATTATTTTACGTGCCTCTTTAGGTTCACCACAATCCAAATAAGTATCTGCTAATTGGTATAATAAATAAAGATTATCTAACACACCATAACTCTTAGATTTTTTTTCGATACCTGATCTTATATTTTCAAATAATCTCAAACCATAATCTTTACCTCGTATTTTAGAAAAAATTTTTGCTAATTCCATATTTACGTTACAATCTTTTACAGTTTCAATTAATTGAAAATCTGTTTCAGATTTATTTTCTCCTATACTAATTTTATATATTTCATGCAAAATAGCCCTTTGTCTGTCACTAAAAAATCTCTTTTGAGCACATGATTTTATAAAAGCTATTAATGTATCAGAATCAGAAAATAAATATTCATCAAATATAAAGTCATCTATTACTCCAGTAGCAGCAACTAAACTATGCCTAAGACAAGAATATGGGTCTAATTCAATAGTATTAATAGTATCATGCAATGAATTTCTTATTTTAGAATCAGGGTTCCAATTTAGCATAATATTCTTTTTATTTATCCGATCAGCTAAATCATCAGGTATAGATAAAAAAGATAACTCAGAATAACCATCAGAAATTTTTGCTAAATATCTAAGTATTAAAAGTTGCGACCTCAATTGATCTTTTATAGCTATCTTACATGATTGAGTCAGTCGCTTATCTGAAGGATATACACCTATTACATTCTTTAGACCCTTCTCTAATCGCATTTTCATAGACCCCGTAAAATACATATCTAAGCGATAACACCTGTTTAAATCCACTAACATCCTTGAAAGCGGCTCAACAAAACATAACAAAGTACGAACACCTACAGCATTCCCAGATTCCAAACAATCAGACAAAACAGTAATAATGTTATTAATAGGAGAAATAACCTTTTCATACCTGATTGTAGAGTCTAATAAAAACTGTTTTTTTTCTTCTAAAATTTTTTTAAAAAAAGAAGGATCAGCAGAATAAAATTGAACACAAAAATTTACAACATCTGCCCGTACAGCATCATCTGGATGATCTTTTAATAAAAATAATATACATTTAGCAATTAACGGCTTCTCTAATTTACAATATACTTCAGCAAACTTAAGATTAACCGCTGGATGTCTCTCCAAATATTTTTCATATTCTTCTGATACAAGACTTGTTTCTTTATTATTTTTGTCAAAATGTAATTGGGATTTTATAGTATGTATTTTTGCATCAAAATAAATGTCCTCTTCAGATACATCCTCTAACTTATTTTTAAATTCCAAAAGAAAATTAATACCTCTATCGTTTCTACGAAAGCTTGCTAAATTGTTTAATAAATATACAGCAGATGATCTGTCATCCATATCTAAATAAGTGTCTACTAATTTTAATAAATCCAAAGATATAGAAGATGAAACAATTGGTACGGCAGACATAGAGGTGGAAGCAGTAAGTACATCAGAGTTAGAAAATGAGTCGATAGAAAAACGCAGATACTGTTGAATATCAAATAAACAGTCTAAAACTTTATTTCTATCTCCTAATTGTTGATAGATATTAGCAAGAGCAAATAAATTCTTAGATAAATTAAACATATTAGTATTAAATTCTTTAGCTAAATAGTCTCTAACAACGTTAGTCTTTCTAATCATACTAATATTATCTCTATCTACGTTTCCTCTAACAACTTTTTGAATATTTGTTGCTGCTCTGTTAGTCTTTCTAATCATATCTCTATCTACATTTCCTCTAACAACTTTTTGAATATTTGTTGCTGCTATAGTACGATTAGACTCCATACCTGTATTAAAATGACGCTTATTATCAGGCTTTAATAGGGTTTTCGTTTGAACACAACGTCTTATCTCACTTAAACTTACTTTTCCTTTCCACATAAAAAACTCCCATAATATAAATCTTACATTAAGATATTTTTAAAAATTTTAAAATACAACGTTAAATATTTCCCAACATAAAAAACTATCTAAAATAAAAACGATTCAAATTTTTCTAATACCACCACTTTAAGAAATAGTAAAATAATTCCAAATCTTAATTTTTATAATCACATAGTATATTTTATTTAACATAACACTTAACTAAAAAATAAATTTAAATAATCTATAAAATAAAAATAAAGTATAATAAAAAATAAATAAAATGTAAACATAATCCTACATATGTAAAAGAGGATAAAAAAAGTAGGATAACAAGAAAAAACCATACGAACTGTTAATTTTAAATAAAAAAGAATATAATTAAAATTTCATGATCAATATCAAATCATCTACACTATTAAAATGGTGTTTTAGCTTATTTACAATCATTTGTATTGGTCATATTTTAGCTGTAATCACAACTTTTGGACTAGATAATACTGAACAAAACAAGTCACTGCTAAAAACTATTTTTTATTTTGGATCTGAAAAAAATATAACAGCTCTTTTTTCTGCAGGCTTATTTATATTACTAGGTTGTTATTTTAGAACCATCGCATCAAACGTAACCATTCACCAAAAACATTGGCATCTTATCAGTTACATTGCTATTTTTTTAGCATGCGACGAATGGTTTGCTATTCATGATGCATCATTAAATATCTATGGATTAGGCCTATTTAATATTCCTATCTGGGTGTGGGTTTACGGATCACTCGCAGTAATTCTTCTACTTAGTTCTATTCGATTCTTAGCAACAATCCCATCTTATTTAATGAAATATTTAATTATTTCAGGCTTCGTCTACATTTCAGGATCAGCTATTATGGAAGTCGTAACATACTCATATAAAGATACTAATTCCATACTAGAAAACATTGGCTGGTTTTTTGAAGATGGTTTAGAGATGTCCGGCACATTAATCATGATTACAGCCGCAAGCAAATGGTTAAAAAATCAAAATATAAAAATAATTTCATTTAAAAAATGGCCCACAATAATAATTAGTTTAATTAGTCTTACAGATTTAATAATGTCATTTCTTCTAACTAATTAATATAATAAATAAAGCCCATCTACCTGAGTATACATTCTAAATGGATCGATAATACCCTATCCTATTGCTCATTTCCTAACTCTACTTAAAGGGGTTTATGAAATAATGATGCATATTGCGCTATTCCTGCAACTCCAGAAAAACAACAATTATATGGAGACTTCGCATCAATATCTGGTTTAAGCTTAATAGCTAATTTCATATCATCGTGTTCAAACTTAAGATGAGATGTTATATATAAATAACCACCAGGTTTTAAACGCTCTAAAGCGTTTTGAAATATCTTTATACCCTGTTTTGCAAACATTTTTACTATTTCCATTTTTTCGTTACAATCATTACTATTATATCGAAAAACAAACAGCTATGCTAAAATATACCAACAAATCTACAATGAAAAAATTAACAACATTAACAGAAGGCATGCAACTTATTCATAACGGTAATCAAATATATACCGTTACACAAGAATTAAGTAATAATTTTAAAGAAGGAGATAAACTAATTTTTATCCCTGACTCAAACGAACCTATTCATATCCCTAAATTTGCAACCGACTTAGTAGCAAAAGAAATAAAGCTAGCTAAAGAAGGATTTTATGAATTAGCATCCGCAACAGACGAACAAATTAACACATTTTTTGACCAATTTAGTACTAATTTAGCCAATGATACTATCTGGAAAAAAATACAAACAATTAATCATGATGATATAAAAGTAGCAAAAGAAAAAAAGAAATCTACAACACGCTTAGAAGCAAATGACACATGCCGTAACAATATGATAGAAGGACTTCAACAATTTAAAAACCAACCCCTCAAACGCTTATCCAAGATACAAACAATATCCCATGATACATGGTCCGTAGAATTATTAAAAAATCCATTAGGGGTTGTTGGATTTGTATTTGAAGGACGTCCTAATGTTATTGCCGATGCAACAGGTGTACTAAAAAGTGGTAATACCGTCGTATTTCGAGTTGGCCAAGATGCCCTACAAACCGCCAAAGCTATTATGGAACTAGCTTTATATCCAGCCTTAGATCAAGCAAATCTATCTCGAAATTGTATTCGACTCCTTGACCACACTTCTAGAGCAACCGCATGGGCCTTATTTTCCAACAAAAACTTAAACCTAGCAGTTGCTAGAGGCAGTGGGCATGCAACACGCGTATTAGGCAATATAGCCTATCAACATGGCGTACCGGTAAGCTTACATGGGACAGGTGGTGCATGGATGATGACCTCTGAATCAACTGATCCTCAACGATTACAAGATGCCATCATAGGATCCTTGGATCGAAAAGTATGTAATACCCTTAACACAATCTGTATCTTAAAATCACATCAAGAAACATTACTCTCAGCAACATTTAACGCTTTAGAAAAAGCTGGAAAAAATCTTAATGAATCCTATAAAGTACATATAGAATCTAATTCATTAACATACATATCAAATGATAAAATTAACCTAAAAATTAATGTAACACGAGCAACCGGAACACAACAAGAAAAGCAATTTGAAACTATCGATATAACAAAAATAGGTACCGAATGGGAATGGGAAAAAACACCTGAAATAACATTAATTATAGTCGAATCTATCGATGAAGCAATCAAATTATACAATACCTATTCACCCCAATTTGTTGCCAGTTTAATTACTCAAAATGAAACAGAATTAACCCATTTTTTTAATCATATCAATGCGCCTTTTGTAGGAAATGGCATGACACGTTGGGTTGATGGCCAATATGCCTTATTAGCACCTGAACTAGGATTATCAAATTGGGAAAATGGACGTCTTTTAGCACGATCCGCCATATTAAGTGGTGATTCTATCTACACAACCCGGCTAAAAATGATTCAAAAAGAATCCAACCTTAAACGATAAATCAACTAAGCTAAACTACCGTCTGAGCCACTGGTAAAAAAAAAGCTGAATGCTGTGCCACTAAGTCTTGTAAATCCGATTTCAAATCATGTAATTCTGATGCCATCTTATCACGATATTTATGAGTCTCATTAACTAACTTAGGAATAAGCTCATCATAATAAGAAATCCCATCTAAAAGATTATCTTTAAAGCCTTGAATATATTTTAATTCAATTGAAGTAGCCGTCTCTGACACTTTAGAAACTTCTGTTTTGAAATAAGATAAATACATTTTAAGTTCACTAATAAATAAATTAGGTCTATATTTATCATTTAATAAATTTAATCGCCCATAGATATGTCCAATCATATCTTTTAAAGAGGCCAAACGAGAAAAATAAGCTAAATTAGGGCCAGGACATACAGCAGACTTTAAAGGACGTTTGTTCGTAATATCATTTTTTAACAAAGCGCCCGCTGCTAAATCTTCACATAAACACGATTTTGCAACAACCAAAGCAATAGATTCTTTTAAAATATCAGGATCTAGATTTAATGATTCCAACTCTTTAATTTTTCGTCGCTGATAAAAAATAGATGCTGTACAAACAGGCTTTTTAGAAAACTCTGTATTAGAAACCAAATACCCTTTTGGACATGGACTTCCAGGCCTACCATTCTCAAATCGTTCATACTTTTGTTGCTCACTTAACGTATTTCGAACCGTATTAAATGGAACTCCTAAAGGCGAAACTGGACTTAAATACAAATCTTTTTCTTCCGCATTAAGTAATACCATACGTGTTTCATCATCTAACAAAGTAACATCTGGAACCAATAAAAACGGGGTTGCCCACCCTGTTCGCTTAACCTGGTAATGATCAATTAAAAATCGATTCTCATTAGCTGTTCCTATACCCCCTTGAACAGTAATATCAACAAAAGGCATCGATTCAAGCGTATCTTTATTTAATTTAGCTAAAGTTTCGTTATAAATAAGAAATAAGGATGATACCAACTCTTTCTTTTGTACTTTAAACTCTTCTAAAATAGGCCCCATCAAATACCCATCTGTTGCAAAGGCATGACCCCCACAATTTAACCCAGATTCAATACGATACTCAGATACCCAAATCCCTTTTTTAGCTAAAAACTTACCTTGTGTTAACGAAGACCTAAAATCAGAAACCTTTAATACAACTCTTTTTTTTATATGACCTTGTTTATCTGGAAAAAAATCAGCACAATTTTCTAAATAAGCAAATAAACGTCGATTAAATCCAGCAGAGAAAATAATCGATGCATTTAATGTTGAATTTGCAAATCCTCTTAAAGCAGAAATAGCATCTGAATAATAAGAATCTCTTTTTTGAGCTTGTTTATCATAAGTATCTCGATCAAGCTTGGTCATAATATTAACATCAATCGAACCTGGTTTAACCATCTCTCTTAATTCTGATTGTAATTTCTCTTTAATCAATTCATCATCTTCATTTAACATAGCTACATAAGCATGTTTCACAAGTGACGTATCCGGTAATAAATTAAAATACATAACAAGATCAGATTTCGAATCATCAAATGATTCTTGTTTAATACGATCAATTTGGTCATTAACCACACGATCTAATAAATTTAAATAAGCAGTAATACGCTTACCACGAAAATCATCATCATCTTCTGTAATAGCTTCGTAATCAATTTTAAATAAGGATGCATAATGCTGACGCATTTCCTCACACAACTCATCATCACACAAGGAAACAACCGACGAAATACCAAAACGAGCCACCTTTAAAGGTGTATCAATCGTAAAAGCTGTACCCATCACAGGAATATGAAACTCATGTTCCTGACTTAAAAATTGACTAGCCATACACAAATTCTATACGATAAGCAAGAAGATGTACATAATATCGCAAACAAGAAACTTATTTTTATACTTTAAAAAAATTTATCCCCGTGCCAAATCAATATTTTGAGCTACTTGATCCCAATTAACAAGATTAAAAAAAGCAGCAATATAATCAGGACGACGATTCTGATAATTTAAATAATAAGCATGTTCCCAAACATCTAATCCTAATACTGGAACACTTTGATCTTCACAACACCCCGGCATAATAGGATTATCTTGATTAGCCGTTGAACAAATTTTTAAAGAACCCTCAGAATGAACACAAAGCCATGCCCACCCACTACCAAAACGAGTAGCTGCTGCATTACTAAACTCCGTTTTAAACGCATCAAACGAACCAAAAGAAGACAATATTTCACTTGCTAAATCACCGGTTGGTTCTCCACCACCATTAGGCGATAAAATAGACCAAAACAAATTATGATTAGCATATCCCCCTCCATTATTACGAACAGCAGCACGAATCGTATCTGGAACTTCATTTAAATTCTTTAATAACTCTTCTACGGGTTGACCAGATAAATCAGTCCCTTCAACAGCCGCTGCTAATTTTGCAGCATAACCTGCATGATGTTTGGTATAATGAATTTCCATTGTTTTAGCATCAATATGTGGTTCTAAAGCATCGTAAGAATAAGATAACTCAGGTAATTGATAAGACATAATGAACCCTCCAAAAATAAATAAATTAAAACGTAAGATTTATCATAGCAAAAAAAAACCTAAAAGAAAATTACAATGACTTTAATAAATCTAACAACTGCAACTGAGGATTAACCATAACCGTATCAAAATATAATGTTAAAGACTCTTTAACAACATCCATTTGATTTAATTCCTGAGCAATAAAAGCCTTTTCTAAATAAAGCAAATCATAAGAAGATGCATGCTTAAGCCCCATATCTACCAAAGATAAAGCATCTTTAATAAACCCTGTTTTTCGTAATGCTTTAGATTTTAAAAGAATAGCATTTAAAGAAAATCCCCCATAATCAAACAAAATAAAATCTGTATAATGTATCACTTGATCATAACATCCAAACTCATACAATTTAGAAGCAATTGAAAATAAAAAAACATAATCTGATTGTTGATCAAGTGTTAAAGATTGTTTAGCCTCCCTCACAAATTCCAAACATGAATCAAGCGAATTAGCTTCTTGAATCTTTAATGTATAACCATAAACATCTTGACCAGGTTCTTTTGCATCTAAAAGAGATACCATATCACGCTTAAATGTCATACTTTTTAAACGTGTTATAACCCCTATTTGATTTTCAGAATCTAAAAATTGAGACGATATAAATTGCAAGTTATGCCGATCACAATACTCTTGCAGCAAAAAAAATGGAATAGAATAAAAATAACAAATACCAAAGCGACCAAAACTATCTAAATAATCTTTTGATTGACTCACATTAATAGACGCAAAATCATAACAAAGTAACATAAAATTATCCGCCATTTGTGTTTGTAACGAATCCAACATTTCCCACCAAGCTGAGGAAAAATTAAAAAATCCCTGATCTGTTTTTGATTGTTTTTGTAACCAAGCATCCAAAATCCCCGTTGAATCTAACGCTAATGCTGAACAGGGTTGAGATTCCCAAACAATATCTAAACAATCATGTACACGAGACAAAACAGCCAACATATTATCAGCAATTGGATTAGATAAAAAAAGATCAATATCATCTTTTTTCCAAGTAACAAGATCCCCATCACACATAAACTGCAAAATAGCGTCATCTTTAACTGAAACAGACACCATCCATTCAAATAATTGGCCCTCTCTTAGTTCTAAAGTTTTAACAGGAAATGTATCCAATAAATACGTTAAAATACCAACATGAAATGGTTGATCTAATTGAACATTATGAATATCAACTAACTTAGATTCCACATGATTAGAATGACTAATAATAGGAATAGAATCAAAATCAGCAACTAAAGAAGGTATATTTTCCGTTACTAAATAATGAAAGGATACTGACGAATCATTTAGTTTTTGAATACATTTCTTAGCAAAAACACCATTACCCGAACCAAATTCAACAATATTAATAGACTGGTTTAAGTGATCAGAAAACAATTGAATCATCTTAACAACTAAATCAGCATATTCATTACCTGAACTAAATGAAAATGGAATCGATTCAGAAAAAAAATTAACAATACCACGCTGCCATGATTTCATGCTTAAATCATGTAAAACACTAGACCCTAAAGACTTAAATGATGAATCAATCATAGAAAAACTAATCTTAATAATACTGTCTTTTTAAAAAAAAATATACAAAAGCCCTTGTACTCATTTTCCCTACCTTTTAAACTATCCTTACTTGAGTAAGTACAATGAGCAAAAAATATATTTACGATGATAATAAAAATGGACCCTTTTACGTACATGATGCATGCATCGCCTGTGATACCTGCACGGATATTGCTCCCAAAAACTTCAAATTAACCCATGATTATGACCATGCCTTTGTGTATAATCAACCTAATTCAAATGATGACATATCCTTATGTAATGAAGCCATAGACGCATGTCCTGTAGGAGCAATCGAGAAATATTAATGTCACACATAACATGGACAACTGAAACCTTATATGAGGAACTAAAATCAGTAACATTAGGTGGAAATATTTGTTTATATACTCCAGAAATATGTGAAACATTAGTCCCCAAAATCAATCGAATTAATACCCTTAAAAAAGAAAAAAATGCTATTATTTTAGCCCATTCTTATGTTGTACCAGAAATCGTTCGCTGTGTTGCTGATTATGTAGGAGATTCCTATGGCCTTAGCAAACAAGCCAAAAACACTACAGCAGACACTATTATTTTTTCTGCCGTAAAATTTATGGCAGAAACAGCCAAACTATTAAACCCAAGCAAAAATGTGTATATCCCAGGAACCTTTAATGGTTGTAGCCTTGCTGATTCAATAACAACTCACGACATTAAACAACTAAAAAAGAAATACCCTAATTATGTTTTTATGTGTTATATCAATACAACAGCAGCTGTAAAAGCAGAATGTGATGTCTGTGTAACATCATCCAATGTATACGATATTGCAGAAAAAATTGATAGTAACTACATCTATTTTTTACCTGACAAACTAATGGGTAAAAATTTAATTAATGAACTAAAACGAAGAAACTGTCATAAAACAGTACGCTATTGGGACGGATCCTGTTATGTACATGAAGAATATAATCCTGAAATGATTGATTATGTAAGACTAAAACACCCTAACATTTCTGTGTTAGCCCATCCAGAATGTAGCCCTGACATTGTTGATCGTGCTGATTATACAGGATCCACATCACAAATTATTAATCATGTAAAAGATACTAGCCATGATTCCTATTTTTTACTGACTGAATGTGGCCTAACAAGCCGATTACAAACCGAAATTCCAAACAAAAAATTCGTAGGAACCTGTACCATGTGCAAATACATGAAAGCCAACTCTTTAGATAATATTGAAGCCGTCTTAAAAAGTCCAACTGAAGCACAAAACATAAGTATTGACTCAGAAACTCGACACAAAGCCATTCATTGTATTGAAAAAATGTTCGAATTGGCAGAATAACTAAAACAATTTTGATGGATTTAAAATAGTATTGGGATCAAAAAGGCGTTTAACACCTTTTAAAATAGCTAATTCATACTCAGAAAAATAAGAATCCATATAATCCTTTTTAGTTAAGCCTATACCATGTTCACCTGTTAAAGTTCCCCCTAATTCAACAGCATAAGCCATAATCTGATCAATCATGCTACGTTTAGCAACTCCCCAAGCCTCTTCAGACAAAGATTCATTTAAAATATTAGTGTGAATATTACCATCCCCTAAATGACCATAACACACAATCACCGTCCCCTTTATTGCCAAAGTCGGAATATAATCCAAATAATCCTTAACAGCCCCTGAAGGAACCGTAATATCTTCAGAAAATTTATGCCGATACCTATCTCCTAAAGCATCCGAAATAGAGCGTCTCACTAACCAATATAAATCATCAGATTCCATATGACAGGAAGCATCAAACACATCGCACTGTTCAAGCAAAGCATCACGAAACTGATCAAGTCCCTCCTGACAATCAGATTCATAACGACATAACAACGCAGGGCCATTTAAAAAAGAAATATCCTTATCCAAATACGAGGCAACAGCGGCTAAACAAGCCGGTTGAATACATTCAGCAGCCGAAAGTTGATACGATGATACCGAAAGTGTTTGAAAAAATTGACAAATTGATTGTAAAGAAGAAAACGAACACCAAAATGATTGACTAAAACGAGGCCTTGGAATCAGTTTTAACGTAATACTTGTAATAATCCCTAACGTTCCTTCACTACCAATAAGCAACGATTTAATATCATATCCAGCCACATCCTTATGACATTTACGTCCAAATGAAAAAGGGTTTCCATTTCCAAAAAAACCAGATACAGCCAAAATATAATCCCCCGTAACACCATATTTTAACGCATTAGCTCCCCCTGCATTTTCAGCAACATTACCCCCAATCGTACACCAATCTGAACTAGATGGATCAATAGGATACCATAAGCCCTGTTCTTCAACAGCGTGCTTAATATCATCTAAAATAGCCCCCGGTTGAACCACAACACAACGGTTAGCAATATCTACGGTTGAAATAGCAGTCATTTTTTCAAATGAAATCACAATCCCATTTGGTTCAGGAATAGCACCACCCGATTTACCGGAGCCCCCTCCCCTCACCGTAATAGGTTGGTTATTAGCATTAGCATACGCTAAGACATGTTCTATATCAGCTTCAGATTCAGGAACTATAACCAATGAAGGTAACACAGGATCTAGATAAGATTTATCAGCAGAATAATGTGATAAAAATTCTGAATTAGTATATACAGAACCTACTAAAGAATCCTTTAATTGATCTAAATTCATAATCATACTATACAAGAAAACAACCAAAATTTATATTAGGCAAACATCATTTAACCTAAACAAAATTTAAACTAATCTTTAATTGTTATTGCTAAAAGCACACATATAATAAAGCAATATCCTATCAAAAAAAAAGGGTTTCGAAATCGAAACCCTTTTTATACGAATTAAAAAAAACGCTTTAAATTACGCAATAATCTTGGTTACAACACCAGCACCAACTGTTCGGCCACCTTCTCGTATTGCAAATCGTA
>CETH01045165.1_pt1 | contig 12656 bp, 12 predicted proteins | sample 361461 | NCBI WGS metagenome assembly CETH01 (sample SAMEA2622695, study PRJEB7988) | marine metagenome | isolation source: saline water (ENVO:00002010), including
AAAATTACAACCCTACTCTTGAAGATTCAAGAAATATTCAATTTTTAACTCTAATACAAGATTATAGAGAAATATCAAAACTACTTTCTACTTACATAAAAATATTGCCTGACCTGGTTAATAAAGACACAAAAAGAGTTCATACAAAATTCAATCAATCCGCTACTACAACTGGAAGACTTTCAAGCACAGAACCAAATTTGCAAACTATTCCTAAAAAATCGGAACTTGGGAAGCTTGTAAGATCATCATTTGCTATTAAAAACGACAATCAAGAATTAATTTCAGCAGACTATTCACAGATTGAGTTAAGAGTTTTGGCACATTTTTCTAAAGATGAAAATCTTATTAATGCATTCAATAATGGAGAAGATATTCATAACTTTACAGCTGCAATGATGTACAACTGTAAAAAAGAAAATGTTACACCTCAAATGCGGAGGATATCAAAAATTCTTAATTTTGGTGTACTTTATGGATTAAGTCCATACGGAATATCAAGGCAAACAGATTTAAGTGTACAACAAGGTAAAGATTTTATAAAAATGTATTTTACAAGATTTCCTTCAATATCAAATTACATGAATCAGATCAAAGAAGATGCAAAAAAATCAGGTTACGTAAGTACTTTCTTTGGAAGAAAAAGATATATACAAGAATTGAAATCAAATGACAAGAGAGTTCAAGCACATGGAGAAAGAATGGCTATAAACATGCCTATTCAAGGTACAGCAGCTGAAATCATAAAACTAGCAATGATCAAAATTTCAAATGAAATTGCAAATTCAAAACTCAGCGCTAAAATGTTACTACAAATACATGACGAACTTATTTTTGAATCCAACAAATCTGAATCAAAACAACTAGTTAATATACTTAGCAATATTATGACTAATGTAGTACAATTATTAGTTCCTTTGGAAATAAATATTGAAATAGGTAACAATTTAGGAGAAATGGAATAAATTTTAAATAGGAGTCAATATGTCTACCGATAAAGTAAAACCAACAGAAAACCTCATCAAAGCTGTAAATTTGTATACCAACCGTATGAGAAAATCTCGTAAAGAAAGTATTAAAAATGATTTGTCATCATTTGTTCAATGGCTTTCTCAATGTCTAAATAGTAAATCTTACGACAAAGATCAAAGCACTAATAATATTGATTTAAATTTGATAGAACCTAGTTTTATAGAACAATATGTTCAAATAACTAATATAAAGCATTCAAATTTTAACGCCTCAAAAAAATTAACGGTAGCTAGGGATTTCTTAGGCTTTCTTCATAATCCAGATCCAAATGATGAGTCCATAACATTCACAGAATCAAACCTAGGTAATCACATTAGAAACAAAAAAGGTAGAAGAGCGGGTTCTGTGAGCTTGAAGTCAAGATTACATGAAGAAGAATCAATTGAGATATCTCAAGAATACCATGATACTTTGAAAAAAGATTTAGAAGAAAAATTCAAAGAAAGAGAAGAGGTTGTTATCGAAATAAATAAAGCTGCTGCAGATAAAGATTTCAGGGAAAATGCTCCTTTAGAAGCAGCTAGAGAAAAGCAAGGTCTTATTGAATCCCAAATTAAAACCATTGAAGAAACTATGAGAAAATCTGTTATAATCAATACCAAAAAAAATTCTAAGACTAATAAATTAGCAAAAATTGGATCAAAAGTTACAATGATGCAAGATAAAAATCGAGTTAAAATTAGTTTGGTATCGTCTCCAGAAGCTGATGTAAATACTTCAAAAATATCTGTAGATTCACCACTTGGTCAAGCAATAGTTGGTAAAACTGAAAATGACGAAGTAACTGTAGAAGCTCCTGCAGGAGAAATGAACTATAAAATAATAAAAATCAGCTAACTTATATCAATACATTTTATTATATTATCAATCATGATATCTGCTGTTTTTTGATTTGTAGATTCTGCATAAATTCTTAGTAAATTTTCAGTTCCTGAAATACGAATTAAAATCCAACTTCCATCATTGTATGAAAATTTAAGCCCATCCTGCTCGTCTACATAACTTAAACCAAAATCATAAATATCATTTGAGTTTACATTTTTTAGTGTGTTAATTAAATCTGATCTGTTTTTTGAATTAAACTCTAAATCTTTTCTTGCAATATACGTAGATCCTGTAATTTTATTAATACTTTCTAAAATCTGACTTATAGAAAGACCTGACTCAATAATTAAATGTATTATATAAATACTACTAACAATCCCATCTCTATCATTAAAATCAAGGAATCCAAAACCACCGCTTTCCTCACCTGCAATCATAGCCTCAGCATTCAGTAAATATTTACTCAAATATTTAAAACCCACAGGAGTTTCGATTACCGGTACTTTATAATGTGCTGCAAGATTAGAGATTGTATTACTAACAGATAAGCTTTTTACAACTGGAAGATGTTCATTTTGATTCTCAAGAAGATAATATAACAATAATAAAAATATTTGATAAGTTTCAAGTATTTCTCCATTTTCATCCACAATTCCAACTCTATCTCCATCCAGATCAAAAGCTAAACCCAATGTATAATTTTCATTTTTTATTCTCTGGGCAAGTTTGCTTAGGTTTTCTTTAATCGGTTCAGGTTTTTTAATACCAGGAAATGAAGGATTAACATAATTATTAATAGAGTCAATTACAATGGGTGAGCCCTTAACATCAATCAAATCTTCGATGTAATTAATAGTTGTACCAAACATATTATCAACCAAAATTCGTATGCTAGATTTTGAAATATCAGATATTGGTAATTTATCTCTTAAATCTTCTAAATACCCTTCTTTTGGAGATATTTCAGTTAATAATCCTTTAATGTTTTTAGCATATTTTTCTGAAATTTCCTTACTTTTTTTTATTGAGATATTAGATTCAATAAAATCTAATTCGTCTTGTAACAGAGCAGTCCCGTTAGAATTACGTAGTTTTATACCGTTCCATTTGAAATCGTTATGGCTCGCTGTAATAATAATCCCCAAATCGCACCCTCTGGAAATAACTTCACTTGTTAAAACAGGTGTAGGGGTAGGTTCGGTTACAAGATATGTATCAATACCTGAATCTAATAATATACTAGATATACGTTGGGCAGTTTCTTTGGAATTAAATCTTGTGTCATAGCCAATAATAACTCCTCTTTCGTTAGACAATTTTTCTTTTACAAAAGCCGCAATACTCCAAGAGATCAGATCAATATTTTCATATTTAAAATCATCTGCAATGATTCCTCTCCATCCATCAGTGCCAAACTTGATATGTTTCATATGTAACTGTTAACTTTATATTATAAAAGGTTTTGTATTTCTTGCACTTTATCTAATTTTTCCCAAGGTAAATCTAGATCAAGTCTGCCAAAATGTCCATAATAACTTGTCGGTGAATATATTGGAGTACGTAAATTTAATTGATCAATAATAGCTGCGGGTCTTAAATCAAAAACCTGCTCTATAATTTCAATTATTTTGTTGTAAGGTAATTTACTTGTGCCGTAAGTTTCAACTGACACAGACACAGGTTCTGCCATTCCAATTGCATAAGCAATTTGTACTTCACAAGCTTCAGCTAAATCTGCAGCAACGATATTCTTTGCAACGTATCGAGCAGCATAAGCGCCTGATCTATCAACTTTAGTTGGATCTTTACCTGAAAAAGCTCCACCTCCATGTCTTGCAAAGCCTCCGTAAGTATCAACTAATATTTTTCTACCAGTCAAACCAGTATCTCCATTAGGTCCTCCGATAACAAATCTACCTGATGGATTTACATAATATTTTGTTTTATCATCAATTAAGTTTTCTGGGATGATTTCATTAATTACATGTTTCAATATATCGTTATAAATCTGCTTTTGATCTACATCCGGTTCGTGTTGGGTGCTAATTACAACTGTATCAACTCTTTGAGGTTTTCCGTTTGAATACTCTATAGTTACTTGAGATTTTCCATCCGGCCTAAGGTAAGGTAATACATTTTGACTTCGAATTTCTGATAATTTTTGAACTAATTTATGAGATAAAGTTATAGGTAATGGCATCAACTCTTCTGTATCCTTACAAGCATACCCAACCATCATTCCTTGATCTCCTGCTCCTATTGTAGATTTTTCATCTTGAACATTTGATCTTTTTTCTAATGATTCAGATACTCCTTGAGAAATATCTTTTGATTGTTCGTTAATGGAAAGCATAATTCCACAAGATTTAGAATCAAAGCCCAATTCAGGGTCATTAAAACCAATATCTGAAATCACTTTTCTAACAACAGATGGGATATCAACATATGCATCAGTACTAATCTCGCCCATGATGACAACTAATCCTGTTGTTATAGCTACTTCACATGCAACTCGTGCATTTTTGTCTAGTGAAATAATACTGTCTAAAATTGCATCTGAAATTTGATCGCATATTTTGTCTGGATGTCCTTCAGTTACAGATTCAGACGTAAACAAATATGCATCTGCATTTATAAAATCATAACTCACTTTGTACCTCCTGTTATGTTCCTATATCCCAACTATTAAGATATTTTTCTTGTTCCTCTGATAATACATCTATATCAACACTCATTCCTTGAAGTTTTAGTCTAGCAATTTCTTTGTCTAATTCAGTTGGAAGAGAATGAACACTATTTGATAATTGAGAATTATTGTTTTTAATAAATTCTGCTGCAAGGGCCTGTCCTGCAAAACTTAGATCCATTACTCCAGAAGGATGTCCTTCAGCAGCTGCTAAGTTAATCAATCTTCCCTCTCCAAGTAAGAAAATCTGTCTTCCGTCATATAATGTATATTGTTTGACAGAATTCAAAATTTGTTTACTTGAGTCTGATTCTTTTTCTAATGACTCAATATCAATTTCAACATTAAAGTGTCCACTGTTGGCTATTATTGCACCAGATTTCAAATTTTTGATAGCATCAATGCCCACCGCATTCATACCGCCTGTAACAGTAATAAATACATCCCCTATTTTTGCTGCATCTTCCATTTTCATCACTCTATATCCATCCATCACAGCTTCTAACGCCCTAACGGGATCAACTTCTGTCACTATTACGTGAGATCCCATTCCGTCCGCTCTCTGAGCAATACCTTTTCCGCACCATCCATACCCAGCAACAACCACCGTTTTACCTGCCCATAAAATATTTGTTGCTCTTGTTATTCCATCTAAAGTACTTTGTCCCGTTCCGTATCGATTGTCAAATAAATGTTTTGTATCAGCGTCATTGACTGCAATAACAGGATACATTAACTTGTTCTGAGAAGCCAAACTCCTAAGTCTAATTATTCCTGTTGTTGTTTCTTCGCTTCCCCCGATTATATTGTCGATTAACGATGTTCTTTCTTGATGTATCATTGCTACCATATCAGCTCCATCATCCATAGTCATGTTTGGTTCGAAATCGCAAATTTCTGACAAATGTTGATAGTAAGTCTTATTATCTTCACCTCTGATAGAAAATGTTGGTATTTCATATTCAGCAACTAATGCTGCCGCAACATCGTCTTGGGTACTCAGTGGATTGCTAGCACACATCGCCACCTCGGCTCCGCCATCTTTTAATATCTTAGCCAAATAAGCAGTTTCTGTAGTTACATGCAAACAGGCTCCTATTCTCATTCCACTGAGGGGTTTTTCTTTAATAAATCTTTTGTGAATTTGTCCCAAAACAGGCATCTCTTTTTGAGACCATTCAATTCTTCTTATACCTTCTGATGCAAGTCCTAAATCTTTTACATCATATTTCAATTCAGTCATATACTACACCTTATATTTATGTATGATTAAAAATTCAATCAAAATAACTTATATTATAAAAACTCAAGTTAAGTATTAATTGACCCGAGTAATTCTAGCACATTTAATTTAAATAGATAATACAATTATGATCTGCTTACAAATTTAAATAATTTTTAAATCGAGTTTCATCAAGTATAAAACTATAACCAATTGATTTAATATAAGCTATATATCTTTTGTATATCATATTCATATCTAATTCGATCAAAGCTTTAAGTCCGAAATCTTCTACCATAAATGATGCAACTACTGTTCCAATTACACCTGCCATAAAAATATCTTTTGAGTTATAAGAATTAACTCTATCTAACAATCCAAAGAACGCTCCGGCAAATGAATCTCCAGCCCCAGTTGGATCTTTTACATTATTAGTTAAAAATCCAGGTAAAGCATAATATTGATCTGGAGTAAATATTAGTGCCCCGTGTTCTCCTTTTTTTATAACTACATTTTTCGAACTTAGTTTCATTATTTTAAAACCAGCATCTTTAAGATTGTTAAGACCTGAAATCATTCTTGCTTCTGATTGATCTATCATTACGACATCAGAATTTTTAATTACTTTATGTAGAACATCAATTGAAATATTAATCCATAAATCCATTGTATCGAGTCCAACAAATGATTTCTTATTTTCAGTTTTCACTTTTTCAAGCACGTCTAATTGTAATTCCGGATTGATATTTGCCAAAAAAAGAATACTAGACTTTTTAGCTAAATCATTTAGGTCAGGTTTGAAGTTTTCAAAAACATTTAAATCAGTTGTTATTGTCTCTCTATTGTTCATATTATTTTTTTCATACTCCCCTTCCCAAAAAAATGTTAATCCTTTTTCTTGATGCATATTAGAAAGGTTAATTGAGTTGGCTTCCAACAGAGATAAATCGCTATCCTTAAAATCTTCGCCATATACCCCAACTGGAATAACTTCAGTAAATTTTGAAGCAGCTAAGCTAAAATGTATTGCTGATCCTCCTAACTGTCTTTCACTTTTACCATATAAGGTTGTAACCGTATCGTAAGCTACTGACCCAACAACTGTAATTGCCATATTAAAAACTCACTTTATTCAATTTCAAATCCATTAATAATCCAATCATTCATTCCGCCTTCTAGGTTAAATAATAAATTATCATCTACTCCATAAGCAGAACTAATCTCACAAGCCAAAGCACTTCGAACTCCCATTTGACACACAAAGATAACTTTTTGTTCGATTTTATTTTTAGAAATCCACCCTTCAATTTGATGTAGAGGAATCAATTCAGATGACTTGATATGCCCTGTTTCATATTCCTCTAATTCTCTAACATCAATGATTCTTGGTTGCTCGTCTTTTATTAGCTGATTTAGTTCAAAAGAATCAATTTGATTAAATGGTTCTCCGTCATTTTTTCTTGGCATCATTATTTCCTAAATTGATAATTTATTATTTTAAAATACGATTACATTATAAACTAGTAATATGTTATTCTAATTTCTCTTATTCTGAATTAATATATCACTATGGTTAAAAAAGAAAATGTTAAACGAAATACTTTTGAAGTAAATACCGAACCCGAATATGTTTGGAAATCAGGCCAAATATTAAAGTACTCAGATGCTAGTTTCCCATTATCAATGCTAGGCTGGAGTTCAATTAACATGGTATTTGAGGGTATAAGAGGATATTACAATAAATCTGATGATCAAATCTATATCCTTCATTTAAACGAACATTTGTCAAGATTTATGGAATCTATGAAAATGATGAGAATGCATCCCTTTGCAAACCCGGACGAATTAAAATCCGTCATTATTGATCTAATAAAATTAAATAAATTTAAAGAGGACGTTTATATGCAACCGCTAGGTTACTTTGGTGATGGGCCTCCTGGTTTTTTGGCATCCGGAGAAAGAAAAGGTGATATGACAATCATGGTAAAACCAATAGACTCTTTACTCACATCAGATAATATGCTGAATGTAAATGTTAGCTCATGGAGAAGAATTTCTGATGATGTGATGCCACCTAGGATTAAAACAATAGCTAATTATCAAAATTCAAGATATGTAGCTGAAGAAGCAAAGCTAAATGATTATGACCAATCATTAATTTTAAATAATCAAGGTAAAGTTTCTGAATCGACATATACTTGTGTGTTCATGGTAAAAAACGAGAAATTAATCACACCGAATGTAACGTCAGGAATATTGGATAGCATAACAAGAAAATCAATCATTGAACTTGCTAGAAATGAACTGGGATTGACTGTAGAAGAAAGAGAAATTGATAGGACTGAATTTTATGTTGCAGACGAATCATTTATCTGTGGAACAGGCGGAGAAATTCAATTTATAGGTAAAATTGATGGATATATTATTTCAGATAAACCTGGAAATGTATCTAAAGAAATTCAAAATCTATACCATAATATTGTTAGAGGAATCGACAAAAGGTATAATCACTGGAGAACAAAAACATTTTAATTATTAAAAAAGGAGAAATCCCATGTCAAATACACCATTATCAGGTTCTGAATTAGAAGATATAAAATTAATGGCTCAAAAACATTTTTGGCCTCACGCAAAACCAGCAGGTGATGTTTCATCAGAAACTGGTTTGAAAACCATAACTAAAGGTGACGGTGTTTGGCTTTTTGATGAAAACGATCAGCCATGGTACGATACAACTTCTTGTCTATGGCTAGTAAATTTAGGACATGGAAGAACTGATATTGCCGATGCTGCATACGAACAAATGAAAGAAGTTAGTTTCACTCCAATGGGCTCATTCAGTCCACCAACTGCAAAATTATCCGGGAAGATCGCATCCTATGCTCCAGATAAAGAGTCAAGAGTGTTTTTTGTGTCAGGAGGAGCTGAAGCAAATGAAACTGCTCTTAAAATGGCAAGAAAATTTCATATAAACAATGGTGAAGGAACAAGATATAAAGTTATAAGCAGAAGAAATTCATATCATGGAGCTACATATGCAACTATGAGTATGGGCGGAGGGACTAGACCTCCATATGAATTTGAGCCATTGATGCCAGGTAGTATAAAAATTGCAAATTATGATAGTTACAGATTCGGTTTTGGAACAAAATCCGAAGAACAAGCAAGTGAAGAATATGCAAAAGACTTAGAAAGAGCAATATTAGGACAAAATCCATCTACAGTTTCTGTATTTATTGCTGAACCTATTTCTACAGCAACTGGAATTCATGTTCCGAACAAAGCATATTTTCAGATGGTCAGAGAAATATGTGACAAATATGGTGTTCTAATGATCTCAGATGAAGTTATTACAGGATTTGGAAGAACAGGTTCATGGTTCTCAATAAATCAATGGGATGTTACACCTGATATAATTACTTTTGCAAAAGCTTGTACTAGCGGATATTTGCCAATTGGTGGAGCAATTGCAACTAAAAAAGTATCAGATGCATTCATCGGTGATGAAAGCAAAACTTTCACACATTTAATGACATTTGGAGGAAATCCTGCTTCCAGTGCAGCCGGTGTCAAAACCATTGAAATTATGGAAAATGAAAAAGCTGTTCAAAATAGTAAAGAAATGGGTGATTATCTAATGGGCAAACTTGAAGATTTATACAAATATAATATAGTTGGGCATGTACGTGGTGGAAAGGGCTTATTAAATGCAGTGGAACTAGTATCTGACAAAAATAGCAAGGAACCATACCCTGATCTTCCTAAGAAATTAGGTGGTTTGTACAATAAATACAACATGATCGGATTACCATCTCCAGTTGGAGTTACACTTGCGCCACCTATAACAGTGAACAAAGATGAAATTGATGACTTGGTAGAAAGAGTAGAAAACATAATTAAAGATCTGGAAACAAATTAGTATTAATTATTTTTAAACTATGTCAAAAAATGATTTTTTAACTATTGATGGGAAACAATTCAAATCAAGATTAATGGTCGGAACTGGTCGGCATAGATCTAGCGACGAAATGGTTAGTTCTATAAAATCTTCAAATGCAGAAATAATCACTATTGCTATTGGAAGAATAAATTTAAAGAAAGTTAATGAAAAATCAATACTTGATTATTTCGATTGGAATAAATATACACTTCTACCAAATACAGCTGGAGCAAAAAATGTTAAAGAAGCTATTTATATTGCAGAATTAGCAAGGGAGTTGACAGGCTCCAATTGGATAAAATTAGAAGTCATCCCTGATTCTAAATATTTACTTCCTGATCCGGTAGGTACTTATGAAGCTACAAAATATCTAGTCAAAAATGGTTTTACAGTACTTCCTTATATAAATGCTGATCCCGTTCTTGCAAAAAAATTAGAAAATGCTGGTTGTGCAACGGTCATGCCATTAGGATCATCAATAGGTTCCGGTAACGGGATTCACACATTAGAAGAAATTAAAATCATAATTGAGCAATCTGATGTGCCCGTAGTAGTAGATGCGGGCCTTGCGGTACCATCTGATGCTTCTCTTGCTATGGAGATAGGAGCTGATTGTGTGTTAGTAAATACTGCTATAGCACAAGCTGAAAATCCATCTTTAATGGGAACAGCTTTTAAATTAGGCGTTGAAGCAGGAAGAAAAGCATTTTTAGCAGGAAGAATACCAAAAATAAATCAAGGATATACAAGTAGCCCACAAAGTGGGATAAATAATGCCAAATAATAATAAACTCAACTTTAAATACTACTTAATGCTCGTAACTGATATATTTAAAGATTTTCCCAACCTTAATGAAGCAGAACTTTTTATCTCCATGTCAATAAAATATGGAGTTAATATGGTTCAGCTTAGAGATGATTCAAAATTTGATAATCAGAAAATTTCTTTTATTAATAAAATCAAAAACAAATTTCCTAACGCACTAATCATCATCAATACAAACCACTTATTGGCACAACAATCATATGCTGATGGAATTCATATAAAAGAATCTAATTGGAATAAAACAATAAAAAATATTAATACAGATATGATTATTGGTAAATCAGTTCATTTAGATGAAGGCACATTAAAACCCAAGAACTTTAGTAATTCGAGTAAATCACCCATTCCTGATTACATAATTTTTGGAACTATATTTAGTTCAAGCACACATCCTGAAATAAAACCAATTGGAATAAATTATTTTCGAAAAATAAAAAAAATATATAATAATTCAATCGTTCTGGCCATTGGCGGAATAAACGAAAAAAACACTAAACAAATAATTGAGTCCGGGGCTGATGGAGTTGCTATAAAATCAGGTATAATTAATAGTATAAATCCAGAAAAAATAATAAAATTAACTAAAAATGCTTTGTTAAAACAATGATTACAATTAATAACGAACTTAACACAAAAATAGTTACACCTCTTAGCATTAACGACTTAATAAAAACATTAGATATCAAATCTAGAAATATTGCCGTAGCTGTTAATGAAAAAGTTGTCAGAAAATCTGATTGGGGCCAATTTGAAATACACAAAAATGACAGGATCGATATTGTTAAAGCAGTTGGTGGTGGATAATTTAATTGGTGACCCCTACGGAATTCGAATCCGTATTCCCACCTTGAAAGGGTGATGTCCTAACCATTAGACGAAGGGGCCATAAAAATAATTATAATATTTTTATCATATAATTGAAATAAAATTAAGGATATAAAGCGAGGTCAATCAAACTTTCTGTTTCATTTAATCCAAACATTAAATTCATATTTTGAACTCCCTGACCTGCAGTTCCTTTTACTAAATTATCTATACAACTTAACAAAATCAATTTATCACTATTTGGCTCTATATAAGGATAAATATGGCAATAATTCGAACCTAATGTGTTTTTGGTAGCTGGAGGTTCGTTAACAATTTTAATAAAAGGAGAATCTTTATAAAAATCTCTAAAAATTTCAATTAGATGATCATTTCCTTTTATTTTATCAGCATTATAATCAGCATATATTGTAGTCAATATTCCTCTAGTCATAGGAACCAAATGAGGTAAAAAAGTTATTTGATTATCAAATCGATTATCAATTAAATTCGATTCTTGAATAATCTCAGAAATATGCCTATGTCCATATACAGAATAAGCTTTTACATTTTCATTAATTTCAGAAAAATGAGTATTTAATGAAAGTTTTCGTCCTGCACCGGAAACTCCGGTTTTTGAGTCTATAATTAGAGGTGGATTAATTAAATTATTTCTTAAAACAGGTGCAAGTGCAAGAATAGTAGATGTCGGGAAACACCCTGGCAAAGCAACATAATTAGAATTTACAATTTCATCCCTATACAATTCCGTCAATCCGTATGTAAATTTAGACAAATAATTTTCTAAAGGATGATTTGGTTCATACCATTTATTGTAATCAAGTATATCATTTAACCTAAAGTCAGCACTTAAATCGATTATTTTAACGTCTTCATTAATATAGTTTTTTATTACTTCAGCACTAGCTGTGTGAGGTAAGGCTGAAAAAATAACATCACATTGCCCAGTTATTGATTCTGAAATATCTATATCAATATCATACAAATGGGGAAATACTTGATTGAGTTTTTTCCCCGCCATACTTCTGCCAGTAGCGGAAACAATTTCAACTCCGGAGTGATTATAAAGGATTCTTGCAAGCTCTGCTCCTCCATAACCTGTAACATTTATTATTCCAACTTTTATCATTTGACTTAGAGATTAAATAAAGAAACAAAATTATACTTTTTATATATTTTTTTTTCTACTTATATTGATATGTTAATTGTGAATATAAACTTAATTAGTCAATTGTAATTTCAATCAATTAAAGTGATATACTAAATCAAATATTAATACCATTTTATATATATGCAATAA